>OCVV011322881.1_pt1 | contig 22362 bp, 14 predicted proteins | sample 1539721 | NCBI WGS metagenome assembly OCVV01 (sample SAMN02144230, study PRJEB22623) | gut metagenome | biome: sheep rumen | host: Ovis aries | place: New Zealand
GCAAATAAAGAGTTTATGTTCCCCTTTCGATGTAGTGGTGGCGAAAATATAGATGCTGCCTCCGTCCTTGATTTTCAGCTTCTTACGCAGCTGGTCGGCAGAGAGTGGAAAGTTGCGCACCGTGATATTGGCTTGTTTGCTGGCGGGTAAGGCGGCTTTCAACTCGTGCTTATTCATCGATGAAATGGCAGTAATCTCAAACTTACGGCCAGGAAAATCCGCGATTTCATCGGCAGATACGAATAAGTGGGAGTTGGGGGCTATCTGTCTGACAGGATATCGTATCTCAACCTCTTCAAAGTATCCGGCTTTCATGATACTGGCATTAGGTTCGTAAAGAAAAGCCGTTTCTCCGATGGCGAAAGTCCGTTTCTCCAATAGCGAAAGGTCGTCTCTCTCAGAATGCGGATTCTTTGTCCTCGTGGGGAAAACCTCGAAACTGCTGGCCCCGTTCACACAAACCAGACGCATGTTTTTCGTTTGCTCCCTGCTTAGCAGCAATATCAGCTCCTTGCACTCGTTGTCGACGCTAATAATATGTACCTCAGAGACATAGGCTATTCGCTTTTGGCTTTCGTCTGTTAGCTTTTGAATGTCTTCAACAGCCTTGCGCCAGTCGAGCATGGGCGATAGCTTCAGGATGACTTTGTCGGCTTTCTCCATCAGCAGGGGCAACAGCTCCAGCACATTGGGCGTGCAGTCCTCTATGCCGTAGGTCCGCCCTCCGTGTTCGTTGCGGCGGGCAGGGTCCAAAAAAGCCACGGAGACATGGGGAGCCTGTGTTAGGTACGTTGTTGCATTGCAGCAACATACAATACAGTCGTGCTTCAGCGTGCGGAAGTTCTCCTCGGCAATGGTACAGAGGTCGGCGTTCTGCTCCACGTAGGTGCGCTTTTTGAAGCCTTGCGACATCCAGTAGAAGTCAACTCCCAGGCCACCTGTCAGGTCAGCGAAGGCTTCGCCCTCACCAGCCAGCCGTGCCTTGTAGCGGGCCGTCTGCTCCGACGAGCATTGCTCCATGTTCAGGTGGGGCGGATAGGCCATGCCCTCCGTTGCAGCCCATGTGGGTAGCTTCCGTCTGGCCGTCTGCCTTCCGGCTATCTGCTGCAGGGCCGCAGTCAGGTCTACTTCACGGTCCTTCACCCCTTGCAACGCCAGTTTCCGCACGTCCTCGTCAGCGTGTCGGTGAACATAATCCCATGTCTTTTCGTTCATAAACATGTTGCAAAGATACAAAATATATTTAAATTATGAACCATGAACTATGAACTATGAACTATTTTTCGTATCTTTGCACCGTATTAATACATGACAGATTATGAAAATAGCTTTAATCGGCTACGGCAAGATGGGCAAGATGATAGAGCAGATAGCCCTCAGCCGTGGTCATGAAATTGTGAGTATCATTGACGTAGACAACCAACAGGACTTCGACAGCGAAGCCTTTAAGAGTGCTGACGTAGCAATAGAGTTTACGGCACCCCAAGCCGCTTATGGTAATTACTTGAAAGCATGGAAGGCCGGTGTCAAGGTGGTGAGTGGTTCGACGGGCTGGATGAAGGAGCACGGCGACGAGGTGCGCAAAGCCTGTACCTCAGACGGCAAGACCCTGTTCTGGGCCTCGAACTTCTCGATAGGAGTAGCCATCTTCTCAGCCGTCAACAAGTATCTGGCCAAGATTATGAACCAGTTCCCACAGTACGACGTAGAGATGGAGGAGACGCACCACGTCCACAAGTTGGACCATCCCAGCGGCACGGCCATCACGCTGGCCGAGGGAATCTTGGAGAACCTGGACCGCAAGGAGGCGTGGGCCGAGGATACTACCGACCCCAAGCTGCTTCGTATCGACCACATCCGGCGTGGCGAGGTGGCTGGCATCCATACGGTACGTTACGACTCGGAGGCTGACATCATCACCATCACCCACGATGCCCACTCGCGTCAGGGCTTTGCCTTAGGTGCCGTACTGGCGGCTGAGTACACCAAGGAGCATGAGGGGCTGCTCACCATCTCGGATATGTTTAAATTCTAAAATAAAGGTTAAAGACGCAACTTTCAGAAACGTAAGTGCTTCAAACTTTTGTGAATCAATTTTTTGTCTAAGATGGAGAAAAAGAAAGTATTTAATCCGAAGGTTCAGTGGGCCAAGTTTATTTGTGTGCTGGTGCTCTACCTGCTGTTCCTCTATTGGGTCAAGTCGTGGTGGGGACTGCTGGTCATTCCCTTTATCTACGACGTCTATATCACCAAGAAAATCCGTTGGCAGTGGTGGAAGGACTCGGAAGGTCCCGTCAAGTGGGTCATGTCGTGGGTCGACGCACTGGTGTTTGCCCTTGTTGCCGTCTACTTTATCAACCTGTTCTTCTTCCAGAACTACGTCATCCCCTCCTCGTCGCTGGAGAAGTCGCTGCTGACTGGCGACTACCTGTTTGTCAGCAAGGTCAGCTACGGCCCCCGCATCCCTGAGACACCCCTCACCATGCCGCTGACACAACACACCATGCCCTTGTTCGAGTGCAAGTCGTACATCGAGTGGCCCCATTGGGACTATCGTCGTGTGAAAGGTCTGGGCAAGATACAGCTCAACGACATTGTGGTCTTCAACTACCCTGCTGGCGACACCATCTGCAGCGATCCGCGCTATCAGGCCTTCGACTTTTACCAGATGTGCTACCAGATAGGCTATCAGATGTATCCACAGCGTCCTAACCCCGATTCACTGTCGCAGGCAGACCTGCCAAGATACTTCCATGCCATCTATCAGGCAGGCCGTGAGGCCATCGTGCAGAACCAGGCCGAGTATGGCGTCATTGACACCCGCCCTGCCGACCGCCGCGAGAACTATGTCAAGCGCTGTGTGGGACTGCCCGGTCAGACGCTGCAAATCAAGAACCGTATCATCTACATTGACGGCAAGGCCAACAAGGAGCCTGACAACGTGCAGTACACCTACCACGTGAAGCTGAAGCAAGCACTCAGCGACGACGTCATGAAGGACTTGGGCATCACGATGGAAGACCTGATGAGTCTCAACACACAGGGCTATATGCCTCTGACTAACCGTGCCGTCAAGGAACTGAAAAAGCGCACTGACCTGGTAGAGAGCATCTCACTCAATACCGATGCCAACGACCTTGACATCTACCCGCTGAACGGCAATCTGCACTGGACCCGCGACAACTACGGACCCATCTGGATTCCCAAGAAGGGCGAGAGCATCAACCTGACACTGAAGAACCTGCCCGTCTACGAGCGTCCCATCCGTACCTACGAGGGCAACAAGCTGGAAGTTCGTGACGGCAAGATATACATCAACGACCAGGCGACCACCAAGTACACCTTCAAGATGGACTACTACTGGATGCAGGGTGACAACCGCCACAACTCGCTCGACTCCCGCTATTGGGGATTTGTGCCCGAAGACCATATCGTGGGCAAGCCCATCTTCATCTGGTGGAGCTCAGACCCCGACCGTCACGGATTCTCAGGCATTCGCTGGAACCGCCTGTTCCGCTTTGTCGACAATATCAAGTAGAGTTGAGAGAGTTGAGAGCATGGCAAACTGGCTAAAGTACGTGATAGCATTCGTATCGGCATTTGCGCTGATGCTCGCTGTCCGTGCGTTGGTATTCTCTATACATGGCGTCACAGGCGACGGACTCTCACCCCACTTCAAGAGCGGCGACTGCCTGCTCGTCAACCGTTGCTCCTACGGACTGCGCATAGAAGGTAACGGACTGTTGCCCTATAGCCGGCTGATGCGCCAACCCGTAGAGCGTGGTGACATTGTGGTCTTCGAAACCCCTGACGGCACACCATCCTCCGTCTACACTCCACCCTCATCCCTTCTCATCGCCCGTTGTGCGGGTGTCCCTGGCGACACCATCCGAACCACCAATGGGCTGATGACCGTGCCAGGACTGAAGACCTGTGCCAACGCCGACTACTACTGGCTCGAAGCCCTGAACCCGCACAACCCCGCTGACTCGCGTCATCTGGGATTCATACCCGAAAGCAGCATCGTCGGTCGTGTCGTCACCGTACTCTACAATCGTAAGAAGCTTGGGATGCAATGACTACTGCGATTCTACAAACCACCTACTTCGGACCCATCCAGTGGTATCAGAAGCTCTCCCGCTATGACCACTGTCTGATAGAACAGTACGACACCTATCAGAAACAGACCTATCGCAACCGCTGTCTCATCAGTACGGCAAACGGTCCTCAGGCACTGACCGTTCCTGTGGAGCATACCGATGACAAGACGTTGGTCAAGGACCTTCGCATCAGCGACCACAACCAGTGGCGACGCGTACACTGGAACGCCCTGCAGAGTGCCTATAGCGAGAGCCCCTTCTTCGACTACTACGTGGATGACATCCACCCTTTCTTTGAGCAGAAATACGACTTCCTGGTTGACTTCAACGAAGCCATCCGCCAGAAAGTGTGCGAACTCATCGATATTCACCCTCAAGTGGAATACACCTCTGAGTATTCATCAGCCGTCAGACATCAGCCGTCAGACATCACAGACTTCCGCGACGTCATCCACGCCAAGCACCCTCAGCCAGACCCCGACTTTCAGGCCCGCCCCTATTGGCAAGTCTTCCGGCATAAGCATGGTTTTCAGCCTAACCTCTCTGTTCTGGACCTCCTGTTTTGCATGGGCCCCGAGTCAGTCTTTTACCTATTATAGCGTCGCAGCCGTTTACCCTATTCGTCAGGCCAAGGCTCGAACTGAAGTTCCAATTCCTTCCAAAGAGGCACGTCAGACGACCTTTCGATAGTTAAGTCTGCCGCTGCATGTGAAATGCCCAGACCTAAGAGCCGTATACCATTCTCGCCACTGATACGCGCTTCGTTGATGAGTTGTTTAGATAGAGGCAGTATCTGTTCTTTGGTTAAAAGCACTTTATCAGTAGTGACACTGCGTGTAATCTGCCGGAAGTCGGCAAACTTTACTTTCACAGTCAGCGTACGTCCCTCAAACCCGTTCTTTTCCAACCGTCTCAGCAATTCCTCAACCGTATGATAGAGTGCAATGGTAATGGCAGACTTGCTAAAGATATCATGTTCAAAAGTCTGTTCGCAACTAATGGATTTCCGTTCCCACTCGGCCACTACAGGACGCTCGTCAATACCTCTGGCAAAATCGTAAAAGACGTGCCCCATCTTGCCGAATTCCTGAACTAAGTGTTCCAACGAAACCTTGCGCAGGTCCTCACCAGTGAAAATGCCCATCTGGTGCATGTGTTCCGCCGTCTTGTTTCCCACCCCCCAGATGCGATTTACCTGTAATTGGTCAATAAAACTGAGTGCCCTGTCTGGATGTACTACTGTCAGCCCGTCAGGTTTGTTCCAATCGCTGGCTATTTTGGCCAGAAATTTGCAATAGCTGACCCCGGCAGAGGCTGTAAGTCCCGTTGTTTTAAGAATACGCCGTTTAATCTCACGGGCTATATCTACCGCCAGTAGGATTCCTTTCTTATTTTCGGTAACATCCAGAAAGGCCTCGTCAAGTGATAAAGGTTCTATGAGGTCAGTGTAATCTTGGAAGATGCTGCGTATCTGCAAGGAAACCTCTTTGTATTTATGGAAATGAGGCTCTACTATAATGAGTTGTGGACACAGTCGCTTGGCAACCTGAATGCTTTGAGCCGAGTGAACACCAAATTTGCGTGCTTCGTAACTGGCAGTCGACACAACCCCTCTGGAGCCGTCATGACCAACTGCCACAGGCAGCCCACGTAGTTCTGGTTGATCTCGCTGTTCAACAGCAGCAAAGAACTGGTCCATGTCTACGTGTATAATACGACGTTTGTTGCCCATGTTGATGGTTGCCGACATTAATGAAGGAAGAACAGGCTAACGCCTATAACGGAAATGACAGCACCGACAACAGCTCGCCACGTAATGGGTTGGTGGAATAGCCAGTAAGAGGGTAGGATAATGATGATAGGGGTGAGTGCCATCAGCGTAGAGGCAATGCCGGCACTGGTGTATTGTACAGCCATGAGTGAGAAGCCGACACCGACAAAAGGTCCGAATATGGTAGTGGCTATTGCCATGCTCATGCCTTTGCCGTCGTGTAACGCTTCACGCAGAGGCGTGAAGCCATCTCGTATATATAGTAATATGGTAAAGCCAATCATGCCGGCCACACACCGGAAGAAGTTAGCGCTGAACGGTACCAGCCAGTCAGGAATAGAGTCGGTCTGATAATGATTCATGCCTATTTTGCTCAATACCAATCCCACACCTTGGCATACAGCTGCCCCAATGGCAAAAAGAATTCCATTGAAGGGCAGTTTCAAAGAAATCTTATGGTGTTTGCCTCTGCCGAGAATAGAGATGCTGATACCTATTAGCGTAATTAGCATGGCCACTATGCTCATGGTTGACATCTCCTGTCCCAGCGTCAGCCAAGCCATGCATGCTGCTGCCAAGGGAGCCAGTGTCATGAACAACTGGCCGTAACGTGAACCAATGATAATATAGCATTGAAACAAGCAAAAGTCTCCTATGAGATAGCCTACGATTCCCGATAGAATCATCCATCCATAGGCTTCAACTGAGCCGCCAGACGGCAATGGCGAGCCCATCACTATCCAGAACAGAATCATGGAAAAAATCAAGGCCAAGGCCATTCGCAACACATTTAGTGTCAGATTGCCTAACCGTTTACTACCAGCCTCACTAAGTAGGGCTGTCGCAGTCCATGAGAATGCTACGGCAATAGAGATGAACTCGCCAATGTAAGTCATTTATTACAAATTACTCAGACAGCAGCCTTTGAGCCATCGCACGGCCAAGGGCTTCACACTGGGCCTTTGTCTTTGGAGTCAGGCTCTGCTTAATCTCCACAGCCTCTCCCACTGCTTCAAAGTGTAAATGCTCATCGTTCCAACGCTGTATTTCAGAAACAGCTTTCGAGGCCCATCCGTAGGAGCCGAACCAACCTAAGAGATGGTTCTTGATGTCCTTACCTGCCAACTCGGAGAGCAGTACGTCCATCTCATGATATAAGGCGGTGTTGTAAGTGGGAGCTCCCACGATAAGGCCCTTATAGCGGAATACGTCGCGGATAATATATGAATGGTGGGTCTTGGACACATTGTACATGACGATATTCTTAACTCCAGCTTCAGAGGCGGCACGTGCTATTACTTCAGCTGCGCGTTCGGTATTGCCATACATGGTGCCGTAGCAGATAACCAAACCTGGTTCCGTTTCATATTTTGACATCCGGTCGTATTCAGCCACCACTTTGTCAATATACTGGTGCCATACAGGTCCGTGAGTGGCGCAAATGTAGTCAAGCTTAATATCAGCCAGTTTCTTGAGGGCATTTTGTACAGGTGTGCCGTATTTGCCTACGATATTTGAGTAGTAGCGCACCATTTCGAGCCAGAAAGTATCACAGTTAATCTGTTCGTCTATGATACCGCCATTCAGGGCACCGAAGCAACCAAAGGCATCGCCACTGAACAGCGTTGTTCCGCAGAGTGTCACCATGGTTTCAGGCCAATGTACCATAGGAGTGAGTACAAAGTTCAACGTCTGCTTGCCCAAAGTCAACGTGTCACCATTCTTGACTTCCAGCGTACCTTCGTTGATGCCATAGAAGCCTTCCATCATCTGGAAGGTCTTCTTGTTACCTACAATCTGAATCTCTGGATAATATTTCTTAATCAGAGCAATACTACCGCTGTGGTCAGGCTCCATATGGTTGATAACCATATAGTCAATGGGACGCTCTCCGATAACTTCATGGATATGCTCTAAAAACTGGGTAAAGAAGTCCACTTCAACCGTATCAATCAAACATACTTTCTCATCGTCGATGAGATAGGAGTTATAGCTGACACCGTTGGGCAGGGGCCATAGTCCCTCGAAGAGTGATTTGTTGCGATCATTAACGCCTACATAGTAAATGTTTTCAGTAATCTTCTGCATAGTCTTTTATATTTCTTTGATGTAATTATTTGTCTTTTATCTTCTTGCCAAATTCAGGGGATACATAGTTGTATAAGCTTCGGCAGCTCTCGGCAGAGAACTGCAGTGCGCTTTCGATGACTTGATCCCACTGCTCCTCGGTAAGTCCGTATGAAATCTCCTTGCGGGTGATATTGTAGTGTAAGAGTCCGTAGATAAAACCTGCATTGAAGTTGTCACCGGCTCCAATAGTACTCACGGGGGCACAGGGCTCAATGGGGTATTGCTTCTTCAGCCCACCCTCGGCTCTCAGCTCAACAGGTTTGTCGGCCTGGGTGTACACGAATTTCTTGGTGTAGAACATGATTTGTGAACGATAGATAGTGTCTGGGTCGCTCTTTTTAAACAGGATTTCAAAGTCCTCAGAAGAGCCACGCACTATGTCAGCCAGCTCAAAGTTCTCCAGTAAGTTAGGCGTCAGTTTCATGACCTCATGCTGATGTGAAGCACGGAAGTTGACATCGTAGTACAAGATGGCTCCTCGTTCATGGGCATAGTCCAGAAAGCCCTTTACCTGTGGACGGATGACAGGGTTCAGCGCATAGTAGGAACCAAAGAGCACGATATCGTCAGGATTTACTTCTGGGTAGGTAAAGTCCAGCCTGTCGTGGGGATGGTCTTTATAGAAAATGTAGTCAGCATTGTTTTGTTCGTTGAGAAAGGCTAGCGACAATGGTGACTTCGAGTCGGGATAGACATTGACACAGTCGGCATTACAGCCATTGTCCTTCAGGAACTGGATAATCATCTGTCCTATACGGTCGTTGCCTGTCTCGCTGATGAAACTGGTTTGAACACCAGAACGCCCCAGCGAGATGAGGGCATTGAATGTTGAGCCACCTGGAACAGCCTGTATGGGCTGATCGTTCTTAAAGATAATGTCAAGTACAGTCTCTCCGATTCCGATAACTTTTCGCATAGATTTGAAATTTTCCTGCAAAGATACGAAATAAAGTGAAAAGTGAAAAGTGAAAAGTGAAAAATTTAGTATCTTTGCATCCGATTATGACGAAATATAATACAACAAGGCTCTCAAACGGGCTACGTATCATCCATCTGCCTTCCACATCACCAGTGGTTTATTGCGGCATTGGAGTTAATGCCGGATCACGGCAGGAAACTATGGGCGAAGAGGGACTGGCTCACTTTTGCGAGCATACTACCTTTAAAGGGACAGCCAAACGCTCATCCATGCAGATTCTGAACAGTCTCGAACGCTTAGGCGGCGACCTGAATGCTTTCACTAACAAGGAGGATACCGTCTTCTATGCCGCCATCCAGCGTGAGCATTTTATGCGTGCCGTTGACCTGTTGACAGACATTGTTTTCAATAGCCAGTACCCCCAGCACGAGATAGCGCATGAGATAGATGTCATCTGCGATGAGATAGAGAGTTACAACGACTCACCTGCCGAACTGATATATGACGAGTTCGAGAACCTGCTCTTTGCAGGTCATCCCTTGGGGCATAACATATTAGGAACGCGTGAGCGCGTTCAGGGTTTCACGTATGTTGACGCCCAACGGTTTACCCATCGTTACTATCGGGCAGACAATGCCATCTTCTTTGTATATGGAGATATAGACTTTTCCCGACTTGTAAAGAATCTGGAAGTAAGATGTGACAAGTTGATTTTGTCAAAGGATGAAGATGTCACAGCTGTTCCCGTTGCCTCTCCTGCCTCGTGTTTAGCCTCTCATCCTTCTCATCACCAAGCACATGTTATGCTGGGCAGCAAGGCTTATGCCTGGAATGATGACCGTCGGATGCCTCTCTGTCTGCTCAACAATATGCTGGGGGGTCCAGGCATGAATGCGCGTCTGAATCTGTCGTTGCGTGAGCGTCATGGACTGGTATATACTGTTGAGAGCTCGATGGTCAGCTACAGCGATACGGGCTGTTGGAGTGTGTATTTCGGATGTGACCATCACGACGTCAAGCGCTGTCTCCGTTTGGTCCGTAGGGAATTAGACCGATTCATGCAGCATCCGTTGAGTGACAGGCTGCTGACTGCTGCCAAACGCCAGTTGAAAGGCCAGCTGACCATTGCCTGTGACAATCGTGAACAGTTTGCCCTCGACTTTGCACGTCACTATCTGCACACTAACCGAGAGCGTCAGATGACTGACCTGCTGGCTCGTATTGACGGTATCACTGCCACACAGATACAAGGGGTGGCGCAGGAGCTGTTTGTCCCTGACCAGCTCCGGTTGCTGATATTGTAAGTCTGGCTTAGGCGGCTTCTTCTGATGACAGACGGATGTATTGTCCGTCTTTTTTGATGATAATAGCTATTAAAAGAACTTGCGATGAGAAAACTTTTGGTTGCTGCCTTGTTGGCAGTGTCGTCTGCGGCCATGGCTCAGACGTTTGAGACGCGGTATGAACGGTCGGTGCACGACGTGATGGAGGATGTCGGCAGGCGTTTCGGTGTAAGGTTCAGGTACGACATGGATACGACGGGGGTGCGCCTGCCGTATGCGGACTTCCGTGTACGTCCCTATTCGTTGGAGATGACGCTGGACAACATCTGTAAGTATTTCGACTGGAACTGGTGGAAGCAGTCGGGCAATCTCTATAAAATCAAGCGCTATGAATATCCTCGCCGTCACGAGCAGGAGGGGCGCATGATGTTGGACTACCTGTCGTCGTTGTATCATAACAAGGCCGAGTGGGAGGCTCGTCGTGACTCGTTGCGCCGTGAGGTACGCCGGCGGCTGGAGCTGGACAAGTTTCTGGACTCGTGTGTCATGGTAAAAGGCAAAGGGGGCCAGACGGAGCATCCTGTCATCCTGTCGAAGATTCGTAGGCACGACGGCTATACTACACAGAACATCTGCATGGAGTTGACTCCAGGGCAGCATTTGTTTGGTACCGTCTATGCCTCGACGAAGAGGGGCAGGCACGCCCTCATCGTCTGTCCTGACGGCCATTGGCCCATGCGCTATCGCAAGGACGAGCAGCAGCGGTTGGGTACGCTGGCCCGTATGGGAGCCGTTTGTGTGGACTTTGACTTGTATGGCTGGGGCGAGAGTGAGAAGGAGGTAGGCGCTGAGGCTCACCATAGCAGTCGTGCCCATGTCTATCAGGCTGCCTGTGGCTATCTGCTGCTGGACTGGATGCTGACACATCGTAAGGATATCGATACCCGTCGTGTGGGCGTGATGGGTGGCTCTGGCGGTGGTACGCATACGGTGCTGCTGTCGCTGTTGGACGACCGTGTGACGGCCTCTGCTCCTGTGGTTCATCTGGCCAGCCATTTTGACGGTGGCTGTCCCTGCGAGAGCGGCAAGCCGGTGCAGCTGGCTGCCGGTGGCACCTGCGAGCCTGAACTGGCTGCGGTGATGGCTCCCAAGCCTATGCTTATCGTCAGCGACGGAGGCGACTGGACATCGTCAGTACCCACGTTGGAGTTTCCCTATCTACAACGTATCTATTCGTTCTACGATGCCAAGGATCAGGTGCGCAATGTGCATCTGCCTAACGAGCGTCACGACTTCAAGGAGAACAAGCGTCAGGCTGTCTACGACTTCTTCATAGGCGTCTTCGGTCTGGATCGCTCGATGCTGGACGAGAGCAAGATAGAGATTGAACCCGACGAAGCACTTAAATCACTATACAAATGAAAAAGACTTTTCTTCTGATTGCCGTACTTCAGAGTGTCTTGCTACTGACGGCACGTGAGTATAGACTATGGTACGACCGCCCTGCACAGACATGGACGCAGGCATTACCAATAGGCAATGGTGTCATCGGTGGCATGGTGTTCGGTACGCCTGCCGTGGAACATATCCAACTGAACGAAGAGACCATCTGGGCGGGTCAGCCCAACCAGGTGGTGAATCCCAATGCCAAGGAGGCACTGCCCAAGGTACGCCAGCTCATCTTCGAGGGCAAGTACAAAGAGGCCCAGCAGTTGGCCAACGACCAGGTAATGCCCTTTAGTGCCGGCAAGAATATGGGTATGCCTTATCAGCCCTTTGGCGACCTGTATATCGCTATGCCCGGTCACGCAGACTACAGCGACTACGAGCGATGGCTGGACTTGGACCATGCCAGGAGCATGGTGCGCTATACGGTAGACGGCGTACAATACGAACGTGAGACCATTGCCCCATTGGGGGGCCACGAAGTCATTGCCGTCCGACTGACGGCCAGCGAGAGCGGGAAGATTACGTTTACTGCCCACATGACGTCGCCTCATGAGAATGTTTTGATAGGCAATGAGGGAATGGAGTGTACCCTGTTAGGTGTCTCGGCCAAGCACGAGAGCCTGAAGGGCAAGGTTCGCTTTCAGGGACGCATGGCGGTAGCTGCCAAGGGAGGCCAGGTGACCAGCAGCAATGGCAGTCTCAGTGTGGTGGGGGCCGACGAGGCCATCGTCTACCTGACCATCGGCACCAATGTCAAAAGCTATAAGGACATAACCGGTGACGAGGCTGCTCAGTCCAGGCAACGCCTGCATGATGCTATGGCCATAGGCTATCAGGCTTTGAAGGAGAAACACGTCAAGACCTATCAGAAGTATTTCAATCGCGTCACGCTCGACCTGGGTCATGACGCGTATGCCAAAGAACCTGTGAACAAGCGTATTGAGCTGTTTGGCACACGTACAGACAACTACCTTGTGGCTACTTATTTCCAGTTTGGTCGCTACCTGCTCATTGCGTCGTCCCAGCCTGGCAACATGAACCCTGCCAACCTGCAGGGCATCTGGAACGACAAGATGCTACCCTCGTGGGACTCTAAGTACACGACGAATATCAACTTGGAGATGAACTACTGGCCCTCGGAGGTCACCAATCTGACGGAGTTGAACGAGCCTCTGTTCAAGCTCATCCGTGAAATCAGTGAGACGGGACGTGAGACCGCCCGTGACATGTATGGTGCCGAGGGCTGGGTGCTGCATCATAATACGGACCAATGGCGCATCACGGGTCCTGTAGACCGTGCACAGACCGGACTATGGCCTATGGGTTCTGCGTGGCTCTGCCGACACCTGTGGGAGCACTATCTCTATACGGGCGACAAGGACTTCCTGCGTCAATACTTCCCCATCATGCTGGAGGCCGCCCGCTTCTATACGCAGACCTTGCAGAGACATCCCACCAAGGGTTATCTGGTGGTCTGCCCAGGCGAGTCACCCGAGCATGGCGGCAAGGGACGTCCCTCACCGTTGGACGCTGGTGTGACCATGGACAACCAGATAGTGACAGAACTGTACACCAGTGTACTGGAGGCTGCTAAGATCATTGGTAACACCGACGCCCTGCTGCCGACCATCGCCGACCAGCTGACGCAGTTGCCGCCTATGCAGATAGGCCGTTGGGGCCAGTTGCAGGAGTGGCTCGACGACCTGGACGACCCGCAGGACGACCATCGTCACTTCTCTCATCTCTATGGCCTCTATCCCTCCAGTCAGATTTCACCCCTCCGCACCCCCGACCTGTGGGAAGCTGCCCGCAAGTCGTTGGAGGCTCGCGGAGATGTGTCTACAGGATGGTCCATGGGCTGGAAGGTCTGTTCATGGGCCCGTCTGTTGGACGGCGAACATGCCTATAAGCTCATCAAGGACCAGTTGACGCTGACGGCTGACACGTTCCTCATTTTCGGCACTGTCAAGCAGCGTGGCGGTACCTATCCCAATATGTTCGACGCCCATCCGCCATTTCAGATTGACGGTAACTTCGGTTGTACGGCAGGTATTGCCGAGATGCTGATGCAGAGCTATGATGGATTCATCTATCTTTTGCCCGCCCTGCCTTCGGTATGGAAGAATGGTTCCGTGAAGGGTCTGGTAGCCCGTGGAGGTTACGAGGTCGATATAGACTGGAAAGACGGCCAGTTGAAGAAGGCGGTCATCCGTTCGCGTCATGGTGGTAAGTGTCGTTTACGCAGTTTTGCCCCTCTTAAGGGCAAGGGCCTTAAAAGGGGCATTGCATTGCAACGCCACACTCTCAAAGAGAGAACGCCACACTCTGTCCATAGGTCAGAGAATGCAACGCCACACTCTGTCCATAGGTCAGAGAAGGATGTATATGAGTTGCAGACTGTTAAGGGCGGCGAGTATGTGCTGACTCGTCGCTGAACAGGAACTGAGGCTGGTAGCCGCCAGCGTCGACGACTATCTTTTCAAACACGATAGCAGGATCTTTAGGGCAGAGTGTCAATTGATGCGCTGCCTTGCTGTTGTCAATAGGCAGTGTCACCACCGATTCTACCACGCGACGGGCTACGGTGGGGTAGAATACCGAGTAGATATTCTCCTTGGCCTCGTTCAGGTTGTGGTTGAAGTTGATGCGCTGGGGTTCGCTGCCGTCCAGCGAAACGGTATAGGTCAGTCCACCCTTGTTCAGATAGTCTAGTGTTGACTTGACAACGATGTGTACCTTGACGTTGTCTTTGTTTTGTTTGCCGCAACAGGGTTGCGCTTTCCACTGGTATGTCAGTGCTGCTCCATCGACTTTTTCCGTATAGGGCATCAGCGTCATACCGCTCAGCGTGCGTCCCATGTCAGGCAACACAGTCCATTGTGCTTTGGCTGCGGGCGTAGCCTGATGGTAGTGCTCTGCTTCCATAGCCACGTAGCCGTGGTTCATGGTGAACGTATAGCCTCCTTCACTCTTCGCCACAGCTTTCAAATGAGGCAGCCGGTCGGCGGGGAAGTTATCGTTCCAAGAGGTGTAGCCAATGTGCTTCTGGGTCATCATGCCGTTCCACTTGCCACCGCTGATGTCATGGTTGTAGGCGGCACAGAGCAGTGAGTCACGGCGGAAAGCCTGACGGGCGCGTTCAGCCCACTGGTTGGCTTCGGGCAGGTTGTGCTTAGCCAGATAGCGGTTCATAGCTACGGCGTAATACATCTGGTGCAGGTTCGACATGGCCTGTATGGGGAACAGGATGAGTTGCTGGTAGGCATCGCGCTGCTCAGGCTGTAGCGTCAGATACTGGCGCAGGGCTTCGGCTTCCAGTCGCATATAGTCATCTGCCACCCGACGCCATTCGCCTGTTTCTATATTATAGGTGGAGGCATCCAGCATCTCAGCGGTCGAGCGACCATTGTATTTGCAGCAGAGGTTCAGCAGGCGGGCTGCTTCGTCGGCTTGCTCATCTCCGAACTGCTGGCGGCAGAAGGGGCGTGTATGGGTGGCTACCACGTCGCGACTGACGGAACGGGGATTCCACGCCATGTCCATAAACAAGGTGATGGGGTATTCCATGGGTTTCAAGTCGCCCACATTGAGTATCAACATGCGATCCAGTCCATAGTCGGCAGCCAGAGTCAGCTGTTCCCACATGTTCTGCGAGGGGGTGACGTTAATCCATTTTGAGTTGCGGGGAGCACCGACATAGTCTACATGGTAGTATAGTCCCCAACCTCCAGGGTGCTGGCGCTCTTTGGCAGTAGGCACACGGCGCACGTTGCCCCAGTTGTCGTCACACAGCAGGATGAGCACGTCGTCTGGGACACGCATTCCTTTGTCATAGTAGTCTAACACCTCTTTGTAGAGTGCCCATACCTGAGGTGTCTCCTTGGCGGGACGGCCTGTTACCTGTTTGATGATTTTACGCTGGTTCTCCACGATGCGCTGCAGCAGTTTTGTGTCTGCATCTTCACTCATGGCTTCATCGCCGTCACCGCGCATACCGATGGTCACGATGTCGCCAGTACCCTTCATGCGCTCAATGCCCTCGCGGAAGAACTGGTCCAGCTTCTGCTGGTTCTTCTGGTAGTTCCAGGGTCCCCATTCGCTGCGGTGGCGGGCATACTCCTGATGGTTGCGGGCCATGGGCTCGTGGTGTGAGGTGCCAATGATGATACCCATGTCGTCGGCTGTCTTTGAGTTCAACGGGTCGTCGGCATAGAATGCCCAGCCCCACATGGCCGGCCAGAGGAAGTTACCTTTTAGTCGCAGAATCAGTTCGAATACTTTTTCGTAGAAGCGGTGGTCGCCGTAGTCGGTACCAAAGGTATTCATCACCCACGAAGTCAGACAGGGAGCCTCGTCGTTTAGGAACAGGCCACGGTAGCGCACCTGTGGTTCACCGTCCGTGTATTCACCTCTTTGGATGAATATTTGGTCGTGCTTGGCTACAGGCACGTCGGCCCACCAGTACCAAGGCGATACACCAATCTGCTGTGACAGTTCATAGATGCCGAACACGGTGCCGCGCTTGTCTGAGCCTGCAATGATCAGCTGGTCACCGATGGTCTTGATGATATACTTCTCTGTTTTGCCCTTCAGGTCACGTAGCTCACCTTGTTTGACCCATTGGTCAATCTGCTTGTTGCAACCCACGGTACCGACTATGATGGTCCGTTCCTCGTTGGTCGCTGTTGAGCCGGTAACCCGCTTGAAGTCTTCATGCAGACTGGCGATGGCTCGTTGCACACAGGTGTGTTCACGGTTGTCTGACACGATGACTGCTCCCGTCAGGGGGATGGCGTCAGACTTGGGCTGGAATAGGACAAAGGGCTCTGCTGCCCTCATGATGACAGTTGTGCATAGACAGCACGTCATCCATAAAAATCTCTTCATAGGTTCGTTGATAATTTGTTATTAGTTGATGATATCAATATTAGTCATGCAAGATCATTGCCGACTGGGGACTGACCATTATCTGGCCGCCCAGAATAGTGCCTAAGCCGGCTTCGTTGATGATACCGTCGCAGCACACCTCGGTATAGGTGCCTTTAGGGATGCGGAGGGTCTGCTGTTGCTTCGAGGCGTTCAGTATGACGATGATATTGCGCCAGTCGTCACGACCGGCATAGTTCTTCAGGCGGAAGGCTACCATCTGACGGGGAGCCTTCAGGAATTCCAGATGTTTGCGTACCAGGTCGGCAGAGCCTAAGCGGAAAGCTGGATGGTGGCATCGCAGGGCAATCAGGTTTTTGTAATACTCGAACACCTGTGGATAGTGTTGTAGGTTCTGCCAGTCCAGATGGTTGATGCTGTCGGGCGATTCGAATGAGTTATGTACTCCTTTCTTGTCGCGCATCAGTTCTTCACCACTGAGAAGGAAGGGGACGCCTTGCGACGTGAAGACGGCGGTCTGGGCCAGTAAGTCGAGGCGTACCAGTTCGTCCGTTGTGATACCGGGAATGCTGGTTTTCAAGCGGTCTACCAGGCACATGTCGTCGTGGCATGACACATAACTCATCATCTGAGTCGGCTCTACGGCCCAAGGCTGTTGGCTGTAGTTGACCTGTGTCATGTCCACCTGCGGATGGCTGATGCAGCCGGCAATGCCGAACTTCAGACTTTCCTCGCAGTCTTTGACACCTGCCAGAAAACCGCCTTTCGTGTCGTCACTGAACGGACCACGCAGCGCATCGCGTATCTCGTCAGAGAAAGCGGCAATACCGGGCATCTGGGGAATGTTGGCCTTCATGCCTAACTGTTCGTTGGGCAGGGCACAGGCTCCGGCGCTCCATCCCTCACCATAGATGAAGATGGAGGGATCAATCTCGTCTACCATCTGTCGGATATGGTTCATGGTCTCAATGTCGTGAACGCCCATCAGGTCGAAGCGGAACCCGTCAATGTGGTACTCGTCTATCCAGTATTTGACCGACTCCAGCATGAACTGTCGCATCATGGGCTGTTCTGAAGCTGTCTCGTTGCCGCAGCCCGAGCCGTTGCTGTAGGCTCCGTCTTTCGTCTTACGATAGAAGTAGTCCGGATAGGTGCGCTGGAAATTGGAGTGCTCTATGTCATAGGTATGGTTGTAGACCACATCCAGAATGACGCGGATGCCAGCCTTGTGCAGGGCTTGCACCATCTGTTTGAATTCACGGATGCGTACCTCAGGACGATAAGGGTCAGTCGAATAGCTGCCTTCAGGCACATTGTAGTTGACGGGGTCGTAGCCCCAGTTGTATTGTGGCTGGTTGAGGTGCGTCTCGTCCACCGAACCATAGTCGTATGAAGGTAGGATATGAATGGCGTTTACCCCCAGGGCTTTCAGATGCTCAATGGCCCAGGGTTCTGTCAGTGCCAGAAATTTGCCAGGATGTTTGGCTTCGGGACGGGCGATGGAGAAATCGCGATGGTGTAGTTCATAGACCACCAGGTCTGCAGGTGACTTGGTCACAGGACGCTGGTCGTTGTGCCAGTTCTCCGGGTCTGTATTGCCTAAAGTGATGATAGCCCCACGTTGGCCGTTCACGCCGACAGCCTTGGCAAAGACACCGGGACACTCGCCACGTCCCATGTCGAACGTATAGAAACGTCCCTTCATGTCTCCTTTTACTTCAGCCCGCCAGCGACCGTTCTGATAGACCATCTTGATGGTTTTCAGGGCTTTGCCGCCTTGGCCTTCCTTGTATAGCCTTACCTTGACACTTTTGGCCTGCTGGGGGGCAAAAAGCGTAAATGTTGTTTTCTCGGGGGTGTACTGTACCTCGTTAAACTGCTGTGCCGTCATGGTCGTTGTCATTAACATCGTCAGCAGTACTGTCAGCAAACGTTTCTTCATAGTCGTTATTGTTTAGTTGAGTAATGTATTTCCAAAGTTGTCGGTAGAAGGGGTGACGTGTCAGCGTCCTCCTGTTGCCCAGTATGATGACCTTCATGCGGGCTCTTGTGATGGCTACGTTCATGCGGCGCAGGTCACGCAGGAAACCAATCTGCCCCTCGTCGTTCGAGCGTACCAGCGAGATGACAATGACGTCGCGTTCCTGGCCCTGAAAACCATCGACGGTATTGACGCTGATTTGTCGGCGGAAGGGTTTGAAGTACTCACGCTTCATGAGTAGTCTGCGCAGATATTGCACCTGCGCCCGATAAGGCGAGATGAGCCCTACGTCAATGCGCTCGTCCAACAGCCGTTGTTTGCCAATGCGCTCAAAGTATCTTTGCAGCACGTGCAGCGTCAGCAGTCCTTCGGCCTTGTTGATGCGTCCATAACTCTCGCCCACGAATTCTTCCTTGAACGAGAGTTCGGAGTCATCCTGATTATCTGAATTTTCTGAAAATTCAGAGGTATCTATCCATTCCATAGGTGTATCCAAGTCCAGGATGCCCCGAAATCGCACATCGGGTGCGCTCTCCACCTGTCCGTTGTAGAAGTAATTGCTGGAGAAGCGCATGATGTCGTCGTTCATGCGATACTGTATCTTGAGCAGCGTGACAGCCTCGGGGTGGGTTTCCGCAATACGCTCCATCAGCGTTTTGCCTAACCCCGCTTTCAAGGCAGCTATGCTCTTTACCGTCGGGGGCAGCTGGCAGTGGTCGCCAGCCAGTACGATGCGTCCTACGCGGCGCATCGGTATCCAGCAGGCGGCTTCCAGTGCCTGAGCAGCCTCGTCAATAAACAAGGTATTGTATTTCTGTCCGTCTAATAGACGATTGGCCGAGCCAACCAGTGTAGAGGCTATGACACGTGCCTCGCCAAATAGTTCGCTGTTGATGCGTATCTCCAGTTCAGTGGCACGGCTCTTCAGACTCTCCAGTTTCTGATGATATTTCTCATCGCCCCGTTTGCGGTGGCTGCGCAGGTCGCGAATGGCCTTTCTGAGTGCCCACAACTGTGGGTAGTCGGGGTGGGCCTCGAAGCGTCGTTCGTAGGTAAACGACAGCATCTTGTCGTTCACGCGCGTGGGATTACCTATTCTTAATACGTTGATGCCGCGGTCCACCAGTTTCTCTGAAATCCAGTCGACGGCCATGTTGCTTTGTGCACAGACCAGCACCTGACTCTCGCGCATCAGCGTCTCGCGGATGGCTTCAACTAACGTGGTGGTCTTGCCTGTCCCCGGAGGACCGTGTACGATGGCTACGTCCTTGGCACGCAGCACTTCGTTGACAGCCTGTTCCTGGGTTTTGTTCAGATAGGGGAAATGCATCGGCTGAAAGGTATAGGTCTCTGCCTTCTGCTTGCTGTAAAACAGGTCGCGCAGATAGCCCAGCCGTCCCTTGCCGCGGATGGCACGGTCCAGTGCTTCCATCATCAGGCGGTAGCTGGTTTCGTCGAACGACAACTGCACCCCCAGGTTCTCTGCGCTTTGCAGGTCTATGACCTGTGCATTGTCTGGCACGGTCACTACCATGCAGTCACCGTCCACATAGCTCACCATCCCCGTAAACTTGAAATAGGAAAGACGCCCCTTGCCAGTCTCACTAGTCAAACTAGTTTCACTAGTAAAAAACACCACCGGCCGGCCGAACTCGAAGTTATGTTCAATGTCCGTGTCTGTCGTCCGGCACACTTCTACGGCCAGCTGGTTCAGCGAGTTATAATAGCTCTTCATGAAGCGTAGCGGCCACCAGGCATCGCCACGTTTGACCTTCCGCCCTATGCCGATGTGCTCGGTCTGCTGGCGGTAGGCTTCCTTCTCCGTCTGGTACTCCAGTTGTAGCAACAGCCGTTGCTGCTGAAGTGCCTGAATACTATTCTCTGTGATTCCCATAGCTATCTGGCTACAAAAGTACGAAAAATAATGGAGAATTCCATCTGTGGATCCATAAAAAAATAGAGGCTGTCATCCAAACAGCCTCTATTCCTTATTGTTTTATACCTTTAGGTATTAGAAGTCCATCTTGTCCAACTCGTCGGTGAAGTCCTTGGGCTCGTGGTTATCGGGCTCATGGTATTCGTCGTGGCGCTCACGACGCTCGCCACGCTCAGGGCGGGGACGACGCTCGCCGCGGTCGTTACGGTCGCCACGATCGGGACGAGGACGACGTTCACCACGGTCAGGGCGCTCACCACGCTCGCGACGGGCAGGACGCTCTACATAACCCTCGGGCTTCTCAATCAGCACACGGTGTGAGAGTTTGAATTTACCGGTCTTGGGGTCAATCTCAAGCAGCTTGACGGTAATCTTATCACCCTCCTTGATGCCTGCCTCTTCGACAGTCTCCAGACGCTTCCAGTCAATCTCTGAAATGTGGAGCAGACCGTCCTTGCCAGGCATGAACTCTACGAAGCAGCCATAAGGCATGATGCTGCGTACGGTACCCTCGTAGACTTCGCCCACTTCGGGAATAGCTACGATGGCACGAATCTTGGCAATGGCAGCGTCGATAGACTCCTTGTTGGGGCCGCTGACCTGAATCTTGCCAACGCCGTCTTCCTCGTCGATGGTGATGGTGGCACCGGTGTCTTCCTGCATCTGCTGGATAATCTTGCCACCAGGGCCGATGACAGCACCGATGAACTCCTTCGGAATCTCGAAGGCCTCGATGCGGGGTACATGGGGCTTCAGCTCGGGACGTGGCTCGGCGATGGTGTCGGTGATGCACTTCAGGATGTGCTCACGACCGGCCTTAGCCTGCATCAGAGCCTTCTCCAGAATGTCGAACGACAGACCGTCGCACTTGATATCCATCTGGGTGGCGGTCAGACCATCTTTGGTACCGGTGGTCTTGAAGTCCATGTCGCCCAAGTGGTCCTCGTCGCCGAGGATGTCGCTCAGCACAGCGTACTTGTCCTCACCGGGGTTCTTAATCAGACCCATGGCGATGCCTGAAACAGGCTTTTTCATGGGAACACCGGCATCCATCAGGGCCAGCGTGCCGGCGCAGACGGTAGCCATTGATGAAGAACCGTTTGACTCCATGATCTGGCTGACTACACGGATGGTGTAGGGGAAGTCCTCGGGAATCTGACCCTTCAGACCGCGCCAAGCCAGGTGTCCGTGACCAATCTCACGACGGCCTACACCGCGCTGAGCCTTGGCTTCACCCGTACAGAACGGGGGGAAGTTATAGTGCAGCAGGAAGCGCTGATAGCTCTTGTCAAGCACATCGTCAACCAGTTTCTCGTCCAGTTTGGTACCCAGGGTAACGGTGGTCAGCGACTGGGTCTCGCCACGCGTGAAGATAGAACTTCCGTGAGGCATGGGCAGGGGGGAAACCTCGCACCAGATGGGACGGATGTCGGTGGTCTTACGACCGTCCAGACGGATGCCCTCGTCCAGGATGCAACGGCGCATGGCGTCGCGCTCTACGTCGTGGTAGTAGCGGTCCATCATGGCGTACTTCTCTTCCAGTTCGTCCTCAGTCAGTTCAGTGTGTTCAGCGGCGTACTTCTCCTTGAAGTCAGTCAGAATCTTCTCGAAGGCCTCGGCACGCTGCTGCTTCTCCAGAGCCTGCTTCGTCACGTCGTAGGCGGGCTGGTACAGCTCCTTGTTCATACGCTCACGCAGTTCCTCGTCGTTCACTTCGTGGTCATACTCGCGCTTTACGTCCTTGCCCAGCTCCTTGCTCAGCTCTGCCTGCAGCTCGCACATGGGCTTGATAGCGTCCATGGCAGCCTTCAGGGCACCCAGCAAGTCCTGTTCAGAGACTTCTTTCATCTCGCCTTCCACCATCATGATGTTCTCTGCCGAAGCACCCACCATGATGTCCATGTCA
>OCVV011111059.1_pt1 | contig 22354 bp, 16 predicted proteins | sample 1539721 | NCBI WGS metagenome assembly OCVV01 (sample SAMN02144230, study PRJEB22623) | gut metagenome | biome: sheep rumen | host: Ovis aries | place: New Zealand
TATGAACCTCAAAGGGCAATCCTCATAATAGCGTTACAGAAGATTAGTTAGTCAAACTTTCTATTGAAAGCTGTCAGTTTCCTTAACTGCAAAATAAGTATAGCATATACCTCTTATTTTGACTATTATTTTTATTGTTGTATATCAACAAGCAATTTTAAAAACAATGGTTTTATAATGTTACTCAAAAATTGCACAATCGTGAAATCTAATAAAAATAAACTATTATAACTGAAATAATTATTAGTGTAAAACCATATTCATCATTTGCTTTGTCCCAATTATGATATCATTTTTGGGACAAATGTTGGATATTATTATATAGATTCATAATATCTTAATTTTTCATTAAAGTAACTTAACTATTTTTTTACATTCAGAAAGACTTAAAAGACCTGTATCAAAAAAACAGAGACTACATCATAACGACTATGAAGATAAACTTTGTCTATTTTTTATCCAATCGAACATTAAATTCATCCAATGAATAAATTTTACTTCATCCTGTTTTCTCTTTATTCACAAACTAATTATTAATCACATCTATACACAAAATATACAAATGGGGAGTTCAAATCCCACGTGTCGGAAATTGGCGGATAAAACAAAAATATATAATCCCTTATTACAGTTATAAGAACTATTATTAGTGTATGCCTTCTTGGTTCAAGTGTTCGAACATAGAAATGTTTTTTAATGCCATTAGACATCAAAAAAGAGCGATATAATAGTATACCACTCTTAGAAATTCTGACTGCGGAGCAGGGGAGGTTCGAACTCCCGCACCGGTTTCCCGGTCTACACGCTTAGCAAGCGCGCCTCTTCAACCACTTGAGTACTACTCCAAACGCAAAACTATTTTATACTATAATTTGCGTTAAATCAAGTAATATTTTAATTGTTAGGATTTATGAAAGATAATGCTAAACGTCTTCTATCTAGGTCAACACTAACAACGTAAACTTTGACAATATCTCCAACCTTACATACTTCAGATGGATGGTTAATACGTTTAGTTGACATCTTAGAGATGTGAACTAAACCAGATTCTTTTATTCCACAATCTATAAATGCGCCAAAGTCAGTGATGTTTCTTACAGTGCCTTCTAGTTCCATATTAGGTTTTAAATCTTCTAAGTGAAGGATATCACTCTTTAAAATCGGTTGAGGAAGTTCATCACGAGGGTCTCTAGTTGGTGCGATAAAGGCTTTTAATATATCTTCTAAAGTAATTGGATTGATATCTAATTCTTTAGCTAAATCATCTTTATTTAAAGAATTAATCTTATTTACTAATGGTTCAGTTCCTAAATCATTAGATGTAAATCCTAAATACTTTAATACATCTTCAGCTATTTTATATGATTCTGGGTGAATAGATGTCTTATCTAAAGGGTTATTTGATTCAGGAATTCTTAAGAATCCAATACACTGTTCAAATGCTTTATCACCAATCTTAGGTACTTTCTTAATTTCTTTACGGTTATGGAATGCACCATTTTCTTCTCTATATGAAACTATAGATTGTGCAGTACCTTTATTTAATCCAGATACATATTGTAGTAATGATTTAGACGCTGTATTAACATTGACACCTATTGAGTTAACTGCTTTTTCTACAACGAAATCTAGAGTATCTTTAAGTTTGGATTGTGATACATCATGTTGATATTGACCAACCCCAATAGATTGTGGGTCAATCTTCACAAGCTCAGCTAGTGGATCTTGAATTCTTCTACCTATTGATACAGCGCTTCTTTCTTCAACATGGTAATCAGGGAATTCTTCTCTTGCTAGATCTGATGCAGAATATACTGAAGCGCCAGCTTCAGATACTATAATATACTTACAAGGTAGCTTCGCTTCTTTAATTGTATCAGCGATAAACTTTTCAGTTTCTCTTGATGCGGTACCATTACCGATTGCGATAATATCAATCTTATATTTATTACAGAAATTAGTAACTTTTCTTTTAGCTTCATTAATTCTTGATTCAGGTACTACTTCATCAGGGAATTTTTGGTTTTGGTATATAACGTCTTTATCTAAAACCTTACCCGTCTTATCAAGTACCGCTATTTTACATCCTGTTCTAAATGATGGGTCAACACCTAATACATTCATTCCTTTAAGTGGAGCGCTTAACAATAGATGCTCAAGGTTTTGACCAAATAATTCAATAGCGTTATCCTCAGCTTTCTCTTTTAACATGCTGCGGATTTCTCTTTCTATTGATGGGAATATTAATCTTTCATATGAATCATCAATAGCGTCTTTTACAATCTTGCCACATTCAGTATCAGGATATTTATTTATCTTTTTATATAGATACTCTAACTGTTTTTCTTTTTCTGGTTCAATTGTAACTGTCACAACCTTTTCATCTTCAGCTCTATCTAAAGCTAAAATACGGAATGATTTTTGTCTATAGATCTGTTCTCTATATTCATAATAATCTCTATATGTTTCTCTTTCATCCACCGCATTTTTCTTTTTAGTTGATGAAATAAAACCCCATTTTAAAGTGTTTTCTCTAATATAGGTTCTATAATCTTTATTATCAGAAATATTTTCCGCAATGATGTATTTAGCGCCTTGAATCGCATCTTCAACTGTTGGAACTGCTTCATTAATAAACTGTTTTGCTTCATCATAAATTATTCCATCAACAGGGAATGTCATAATTAATTTAGCTAAAGGTTCTAAACCATTCTTAATAGCTTCAGTTGCTTTAGTCTTTTTCTTTTCTTTAAATGGTCTATAGATATCTTCTAAAGTAATTAATTTATCAGCGTTTAATATTTCAGCTTTTAATTCCTCAGTCAACATTCCTTTTTCATCGATTAGACGAATGATATCTTCTTTTCTTTTATTTAATGCTAGACCATATTCATATTCTTTAGATATTTCTCTTATTTGTTCTTCATCTAAAGAACCAGTAACTTCTTTTCTATATCTCGCAATGAAAGGAATTGTTCCACCTTCTTCAAGTAAATCTAATACAGATTTAACCTGACTATCTTTAATTCCTAGTTCAGTTGCGACCTTAGTTATTAATTCATCGTTTAAATATTCTGCCATATAATCTCCTATTTAGAATAAAAAAGCCCGTGTGGGCTTTTTATTTATTACTATTTTAATCCGAAAGCACTCTTGTTCTTCAACAAATTCTTTAATCCAGAAACGATTGATTCTGATTCAGTATAAATTTGTGTAGAAGTGTTTGTTACTTTATTATCTAATACAACTACTAAGTTACCAACTTGATAAGTAGTGTATTTGATTGCTTCGCCAAATGTTTTAGCGTTAGCGGTGATTGTTGTATCGCTTGATGAAGATTCAACATTATCATAATTAACTAAATATAATTTAGTGCTTACTTTACCGCTTTCTAAAGCGCTCATATATTTTAATACTTGAGAATCACTTTCAGTAGCTGAATGTTCATCATAGATGTAGATTAAATAATCTCCATCAGTCATTGTTAATGTTTTAGAGTAATCAGTGATTTGATATTCAGCATAAGCCGCAAGAGTTTTATCCTCTTTCTTCACATGATTATATATAACGATTGCGCCAATACCTAATGCTATAACCGCAACAATAATCGCAATCAACCAAATTAGATTTTTTGTATCAGAATTTTTTCTTTCAAATCCACGTGCATATTTTGCCATAATAAATTACCTCGTTTTTATATTTTATAAGAAATATACCATTTTTTCAAGTGTTATATTTATGTGCTAGATATATAGACTTATTTTTTAATTTCTAAATATAAATTATGAATCTCTCTAAATCTGTGATTGAGCGCAGATTTAGTGATTGTTTTACCTAAAAATGAATATGATAAATCCTCTAATTCTTTTAAGCTTTCTTCTTTATATTCAAGTCTTAATCTTGCCGCATCTTCTAATGTAGGTTTAAGCCTATCTTTATAATATTTTCTAACTACTTCAATTTCCTCTATCTGTCTTCTAGCGGTCTCTTGAGTCTTTTTAGCGTTCGCTATTTCACAGTTCATTACTCTATTTATTGAATTGGCTAAATCCTTTTCAATTCTATTATCTTCAAAATAGAATAATCCATCTGTTGAACCAATTAACCTTAAAAAGTCAGCGATAGAGTTAGCGCTTTTTAAATAGACGATATATCCTCTTCTATTCTCGCTAATTTTAGAATTTAATCCAAAGGAATTAATCAGATCTCTTAAGTTATAAGCTACTAGAGATGAGAATGTCTGTATTTCCATATGGTATGTATTAGATTTAGGATCATTGATAGAGCCAGTTGAAAGAAATGCGCCTCTAATATAAGCTATTCTTTCTTCATTTGTTTCTAGTTCTTTTTTTAAACTATATTGACTATCTTCCTTCGCTCTTAACACGTTTAAATCACTTAACACGTGAAAAGCGTTCTGTTCAAGTCTTGTATAGAAAATATCTTCCTTTTTTAGCTTGGTTTCTTTAGTTTTTAAAAGAATTGGTTCAACTGGATAATGCTTCTTAATTAAATCAAATACTTTAATAGCCGCATTCTCATTTTTGCTTTTGAAGTCGATATATAAACCATTAGTAGAGAAATTTAATGATGCGTTAACCTGTAACATTCCCATTAGTAATATTTTCTCTAGATGATCATCTAAACTAATAGCTGATAGTTCATCTTTTAAGGACATCGCAAATGTAGACATATTTCCTCCTAAACTTCAACTATTTCTTCTTTTTCTTCAGTGTTTTTAAGTTGTTCTTGTTCAGCTAAATATTTCTTCATTGTATCAAGATAGAAATCTTGTTTTCTAATTACGTAGATATAAACTAGTACGAACGTTCCAAGTAAAATCATTATGATTGATGATACCTGAGCGAGCTTAAGTCCAGTTCCACCAAGATATAAAGAATCCGTTCTAACTATTTCAATAAAGAATCTAACTAGGCCATACCATATTAGATAATATCCGATAAAGAATCCGTTCTTAACCCATTTCTGTCTTCTTAAAACAAAGTACAATCCTAATCCTAATAAATTTAATAATGATTCATATAGGAATGTTGGATGATAGAAATTAGATCCTACAATAGTTCCATATTTTTGAACTCCATCAATCAAGCCATAATAGTATTGTTCGTTTCCTTCGATATACATATATTTAGCGATAAATTTAGGTATATGGAATGTATGAATCATTTTATCATACTGTTCCGCAACAGTTAGATTAGGTATTAATTTATCTCCTTCTAAAGTCCATCCACCAATAACTGTTCCATGAGCTTCTTGGTTAAAGAAGTTGCCCCATCTACCAAATATTTGACCGATAAATAATCCTGGCGCTACTTTATCACATAACACAAGTGGTTTCCATTTCTTCCAGAAACAACAAACTGTAGCGAGTGTGAACGCAACGATTATTCCACCATGGATTGCGAGGCCTGATATACCTTCATATGTTCCGTAATATGAATTATATCCTACAACATCTAATACAACATAGAAGAATGTTGTGAAGACTGAACCAAACCCGCTAAAGCCTCTAACCTCACGTGAATATGTCCAGTAGTTAGAAAATGTCGATACACCATCACCTACCATATACCAGATTCTTGCGCCTAATATCGCAAGTGGAACTATGATAGTTAAACATACTATCGCATCATCGTGATGAATTCCAAATTTTTCTGCTTCTTTAATACAAACTAAATACGCAACGATAATACCAATTAATATACATATTGCGTATTTCGCAATACCAAATACGAAATCAGGACTATAGAACCAATTTATAAATCCATTAGCTCTATTAATATCCCACGCATTACTTAAGAATGTAAACATACGCCTCCTAATAACTATTAGTTCCTTCAAGTATTTCTTTTAAGAACTTACCGGTATCAGAATTAGGATCATTAGATACTTCTATTGGAGTTCCTTTCGCAATGATGTATCCACCCTTATCTCCACCGGTTGGGCCTAAATCTATAATATAATCCGCTGTCTTAATCATATCAAGATTATGTTCAATAATGACGATTGTGGCACCTTTTTCTCTTATCTTGTCGAAACAATCTAAAAGTTTTTTAACATCATCTTGATGCAAGCCAGTAGATGGCTCATCTAATACATATAATGCATTTTCTGATATTTGTCTATTAAGTTCATCAGCGAGTTTGATACGCTGAGCTTCTCCTCCTGAAAGGGTAGTTGAGTTTTGACCAAGTTTAATATAACCTAATCCAACATCTCTAATAGTTTCAAGCTGTCTATAAATCTTTGGTTGATTCTTAAAGAATTCTAAAGCTTCATCAACTGTTAAATCTAAAACATCAGAGATTGTTTTACCTTTAAACTTAATTTCTAAAGTATCTTGGTTATATTTTTTTCCATGACATACTGGACATTCTACATATACATCAGGTAAAAAGTTCATCTCTATTCTAGTGATTCCATCTCCACCACAAGCTTCACATCTTCCACCCGCAACGTTGAATGAGAATCTAGATTTATCATATCCTCTCGCTTTAGCGTCTTTTGTCTCAGCGAATAAGCTTCTTATCGCATCAAATACACCAATATATGTCGCAGGATTTGATCTAGGAGTTTTTCCTATTGGTGATTGATCAACAATGACTAGTTTTTCAATTGTTGATGGATCTAAACTCTTAAATTCTCCTGGCACAACTTTTCTTTTTGTGACTAGTTTCGCCATTCCTTTAGCGAGACAATCGTTAATTAAAGAACTCTTACCACTTCCAGATACACCAGTTACATAGGTAATTAAACCGATTGGGATATCTATATTTACATTTTTAAGGTTATGACAAGTAGCGCCTCTTAATTTAATATATCCTCTATTTGCTTTATGAGGGTTGAGGTTCGCATCTATCTTCAAATCGCCTCTTAAATATTTAGCGGTTAAAGTATCAGATGATTTAATCATATCATCAACTGTTCCACTATAAACTAGCTCTCCACCATTTACACCAGCTCTTGGTCCAAAATCTAATATGTAATCAGCGCTTCTAATAGTTTCTATATCGTGTTCAACTACAAGCAAAGTATTTCCTAAATCACGCATCTCTTTTAAAGCTTCAATCAGCTTCTTATTATCTTTTTGATGTAAACCAATAGAAGGTTCATCTAGAACGTAGATGATACCAGTTAATTTAGAACCTATTTGTGTCGCAAGCCTAATTCTTTGTGCTTCTCCACCTGATAATGTTTGGCTAGATCTATTGAGTGTTAGATATCCTAATCCAACATTATTTAAGAATTCTAATCTGTTTCTGATCTCTTTAATTATCATTCCCGCAATCTTAGAATCTCTTTCATCTAGCTTAAGCTTTTCATTAACATCGATAAAATCCTTAATTGATAGTGATGATAAATCATCGATATTATATCCACCAATATATACAGATAAAGCGGCTTTATTAAGTCTTTTCCCTTTGCATACTGGACAGATGTCATCAATCATATACATTTCTAACCATTCTCTTATAAATCTAGAATCAGTTTCAATGTATCTTCTTTCTAGGTTTCCGATAACACCTTCAAAAGTGCTTGATGCAATCTTATAAACTGATGCGGTAGATTTAGATTTATATTCATAACTGAATGGTTCATCTGATCCATAATATATTAAATTCTTTTCTTCATCAGTATAATCCATAAATCTCTTATTTGGATCTATATTATGAGCTTTTAAGAATGAAAGTAATGTAACCATCTGCATGGTATTTTCTTTACTCCACTTCTTTAGTGCGCCATCATTAATAGAGATCGTTTGGTCTGGAATAAGTAAATCAGGATTAATTCTTCTTTTAAATCCTAATCCGTCACATTCTGGACAAGCTCCTACTGGAGAGTTGAATGAGAATAGTTTAGGATCTAGATCAGGCATAACGAATCCACACTCTGGACATGAATGTTTAGATGAGAACTGAATATCTTCTTTTTCAGTTCTAACAATCACTAATCCATCTGAAATCTTTAGTGCGAGTTCAAACGAATCAACTATTCTATTTCTATCTTCTTTATCGATAATTAATCTATCTATCACAAGAAGAATAGTGTGTTTTATAGTCTTTTTTAATTTGATGTCATCATCAAGACTCATCATATTAGAATCGACTATAATTCTAGAATAGCCTTCTCTTCTGAGCCTATCAAAAGTATTTTCAAATGTACCTTTTTCATTCCTAGCGATAGGAGATAAAATGATTACTTTCTCTCCTTCATACTTTAAAACTCTTTCAATCATTTCATCGATTGAAAGTGGTTGAATAGGAATATGGTGGTTTGGACAGTATGGTTTACCGATTCTAGCGAATGATAATCTCATATAATCCGCAATCTCTGTAACTGTACCGACTGTAGAACGAGGGTTTCTTGATCCACTCTTTTGATCTATCGATATCGCAGGTGATAAACCTATTACATTATCTACATCAGGTTTACCCATATCGCCAATAAATTGTCTAGCGTATGAAGATAATGATTCTAAATACCTGCGTTGTCCTTCTTTATAAACTGTATCAAATGCGAAAGAGGTCTTTCCACTACCGGAAACACCTGTTAATACAACTAATTTATCTTTAGGGAATGTAGCGTCTACATTCTTTAAATTATTTTCTCTTGCTCCTTTAACGCTTATATAATCCATTATTCCGCCTTTATCATCTCATTGAATTCTTCTTCAGTTATGAGCTTGATTCCAAGTTCTTGAGCTTTAGTTAGTTTAGAACCAGCGTTTTCACCATATAAAACATAGTCTGTTTTCTTAGAAACACTTGATGAAGTCTTACCACCTAAATCTTCAATTATCTTCGATGCTTCATCACGTGAATAATTAAGAAGCGTTCCTGTTAAGACAACAGTCTTACCAGAAAATATAGAAGACTCATCTTTCTTAGAACTTGTATAGACCATGTTTAGTCCCTTATTTTTAAGAATTTCAATCTGTTCGAGATTCTTTTCATTTTTAAAATATTCTACTACATTTTTTGCGATTACTTCACCAATATCAGGTATTAATGAAATATCTTCTTCTTTCGCATTAATCAGTTCATCCATAGAAGGATATTTTTCACATAATATCCTCGCAACTTTCTTTCCTACATTCTTAATACCTAATCCAAATATTAGTTTATCAAGATTGTTTGTTTTAGAGTTTTCTATAGAATAGATTAAACCCATAACTTTCTTCTCTTTAAATCCTTCCTTAGTCAAAAGGATTTGAGCGTAGTTAGATAAACTGAATATATCAGATATCTTAGTCACAAAACCTTCTTGATATAAGAATTCAGCAATCTTATCACCTAAACCAGTAATATCATACGCATCACGACTAGCGAAATGGATGATTTGATTTACTATTCTAGATGGGCATTCATCATTCGTACAATAATAATCAGCTTCACCTAATCTTCTAATTAATCTTGAGTTACATATAGGACAGTTATCAATCATCTTAAATGGAATGATATCATCTGTTCTATCATTCATTTCAACCCTCACAACTTCAGGGATGATTTCAGCGGCTTTTCTAACGTAAACACTATCGCCAATTCTAATATCTTTTTCAATAATATAATCTTCATTGTTTAAAGTCGCTCTTGAAACAGTTGAGCCACTAATTAGTACTGGTGTAAGGTTCGCAACAGGTGTTATAACACCAGTTCTACCAACCTGAAAATCGATAGATAATACCTTTGTTTTAACTTCAAGCGGAGCGAACTTATATGCGACAGCCCACTTAGGGTATTTAACTGTTTCACCAATTAAATCATATTTATCAAATTCTTCATATTTTAATACAACACCATCTATTGGATAATCAAAATCCATTCTTTTATCATCGATACTAGAAATATAATCTAGTAATTCCATACTGTTTTTAATAGACGCTGATTCTTTATTTACTTGAAATCCTAGATAGCGAAGATATTCTAGCGCTTGAGTTTGTGTTTTAAGACCATATTTTTCTGGTTCTTCAATATAATAAATAAATGTATCTAATCCTCTTTTTCTTACAATTTCAGGATCTAATTGTCTGATTGTTCCAGCGGCGCAATTTCTTTCGTTTTTAAATAGTTCTTCGCCATTCTTTTCTCTTTGTTCATTAATCTTTAAGAATCTCTTTTTAGATAGATATATTTCACCTCTAACTTCAATATCTAAATCCTCTTTTAATTTAAGAGGTACTGATGATATGGTTCTAACGTTATTGGTGATATCTTCTCCAATTAGTCCATCTCCACGAGTAGACGCTTGAACTAAGATACCTTTTTCATATATTAAAGATAAAGCTAGACCATCTATCTTTAGTTCTGCAGAATATAGTTCTTTACCAGTTATTTTTTTAATGCCTTCCAGGTAACTAATAACCTCATCATAAGAAAAGATATCCGATAAGGATTTCATTTCTTTTTTATGAGTTACTTTTTGAAATTTATCGAGAACTTCTCCACCTACTCTATTTGTAGGTGAATCAACTGTTTTGAGTTCTGGGTATAATCCTTCTAGTTCTATGAGTTCACTCATATACATATCATATTCATAGTCAGATATAGTTGGATTATCTAAAGTATAGTACTCATAGTTAGCTTTATTTATAATTGTTTTTAATTCTTCGATTCTTAATTTTGGATTGTTGTTATTCATGAATATCTCCATTAAATCTTTTTAAGGAATGGGTGATTGATTATTACTTTCTTTGGAGCCGCAAACTTATCAAATTTAATGATATAGAATCCTTCAAATTGACCGTTGACCACTCCATCTCCAAACATATCGTGATTTACTCTTGTGCCAACTTCAAAATCTCCAACCTCAAAGTTCTTTTCTCTTCTTTCCTTCATAGATGGATATGTCTTTATTTGAACATCTTCAGTTTTGTTTATACCTAATTCTTTTAAGAATATAGATGGAGATTCTGCCTGCATACCACCATATTTATATCTAGTTTTAGCGTGTGAAATATAAAGATGTTCCATCGCTCTAGTTATACAAACATAAAATAGTCTTCTTTCTTCTTCTAAATCATCTTTATCAAGACCATGGGTTCCAGGAATAATATCATTTTCAAGACCGCATGCGAACACATTCTTATATTCTAGTCCTTTAGCGCTATGCATAGTAATTAATGATACGTGGTTAGAATCATTAGTTTCTACATCGAGTTCAGTAAGAAGTGTAACATTCTGTAAGAAATCTGATAATGTATCTTCTAAAGAACCAATTGTTTCAACTTCAGCGATAGCGTTCAACAATTCTTGAATGTTTTCTTCTCTTGTCGCTCTTTCATCTTCATCGACTATTTCTTCAATAAACTTTTTATATCCACTTCTTTCATATACTGCATTAAAGAATTCCTTTAATTCCATATTTCCAAAATTATCTCTAAGTGAGAAGATGGTAGCCATGAATTCTTCTAATACAGTCTTGATAGATAAATAGATAGGCGCAGCCTTAATAGATAATAATAAATCTTTATTGTTTAAATCTAGTTCCGCTTCTATCTTTTTTAAAGTGGTTTCGCCTATTCCTCTACGAGGAGTATTTATTATTCTTTTAAATGAATAGAAATCATTTGGATCTAGAACTAAACGAAGATAGCTAATCATATCCTTAACTTCTTTTCTCTTATAGAAAGAAAGACCACTATAAACATGGTAAGGGATATGATTCGCAATCAAATCATTTTCAAAGTTTCTAGATAGGTAGTTATTTCTATAAAGGATTGCGAAATCCTTATAATCGTATTTACCGCTAGATACACCCTGTTTAATAGTTGTGACAATGAACCTAGATTCAGCTTTATCACTATCAAAATCTTTTAGTTCTACACCATTAGTCCTAGGTTTATCACTCCATAGATTCTTTTCAATTCTACTAGTATTATTCTTAATTAAATTGTTGGCTATTTCTAGTATTTCAGGAGCGCTTCTATAGTTTTGATCAAGCACATATTCTTTATATCCTTTAAAGTCCTTCATGAACTTCTTGATATTTTTTATATTTGCGCCACGGAAAGAGTAGATTGATTGGTCTTCATCCCCAACAATAAACACGTTATGGTATCTAGACCCTAACATGCTTATAAGTTCATATTGAATATTTGATGTGTCTTGGAACTCATCAACTAAAATGTATCTATATCTATCTTGATATCTATCTAATATTTCTGGATGTTTAGAGAATAGTTCTATAGTAACACATAATAAATCATCAAAATCTAAAAGATTATTTTTGATTAAAGATGCATTATATACTTCCATAGCTTCCCTAATCTTTTCACCCATGTAATCGCCAAAAGCTTCAGGTGTTTTAACTTTAGATTTAACTAAAGAAATACATGAAGCCATATCTTTAGGTTTCACGAGTTTAATATCATAATTTAGTGATACCATCGCTTCTTTAACTAAAGCTTCAGACTCATCATCATCAATAATCTGGAAAGATTTCTTTCTTTCTTTTAAAGCTTCAATTTCATTACGCAAAATAAATGCGCAGAAAGAATGGAATGTTTTACATGTGACTTTTTTAGCGCTCTCCCCACAAGCAACAACTAGTCTATCATTCATTTCTTTCGCAGCTTTATTTGTGAAAGTGATTGCGAGAATTGTGTATGGATCAATATTACAATCGCTAATCATATAAGCGATTCTAGAAGTTAATACTCTAGTTTTTCCACTGCCAGCTCCCGCAACAATTAAAGACGGACCTTCAGTATCCGTACACGCATCCAATTGTTTGTTGTTTAAAATTTTTAAATATTCTCTAGATTTCATACATTCTTATTTTACCATATTTAGTCATTTTCTTAAAAAGAAAAAGACTACATTTTATCATGCAGTCTAATACGTTTATTTAAATGATTGTTTTAATGAAACAGTTCTATTGATAATGATGTTGTCTTGAGTTGAATCATAATCGTTAGAATAGTAGCCATTTCTCATTAGTTGGCTCTTTAATTCAGGAGTTCCATCGTACGCATTTTCAACAAATCCAACTACTTCAGTCATTGAGTTTTTATTGAATCTTTCACTTAGTGGAGCGTCTTCACTAACTGATGGATCAATTAAAGAATCAAATAATCTAAATGTCGCTTTTTTACATGTTGATGCGTCAACATATTGGATTGTTCCTTGAGGCTTACGTTCATTGAATCCTGAACCAGATAGTGTATTCTTATCATATGTCGCAAGAACTTCTATTACTTCGCCATTTTCATCTTTAATAACTTCATTAGCTTTAATGAAATATGAACCCATAAGTCTTACTTCAGCACCTAATGATAATCTCTTATATTTGTTATTTGGTTTTACTTCTATGAAATCTTCTTTTTCAATATATAAGTGTCTAGAGAATGTAATCTTTCTTGAACCTAATTCTTCATTTTCTAAGTTGTTTACGAAGTCAAGTTCTTCAACTTCACCTTCAGGATAATTTGTGATAGTGACTTTAAGTGGATTTAAAACTGCCATACGTCTTACAGTTTTTAGTTTTAAATCATCCATTAAATAGTGATCAAGTGAACTGAATGGAATTTCAGAATTGATTCTTGATAAACCGGTAGATAGAATGAATTCTTTAATTGATTCAGGTGTGAATCCTTTACGTTTTAGTCCAACCAATGTAGGCATTCTTGGATCATCATAATCAGTAACCAATTTTAAATCTACCAATTCTTTTAGATATCTCTTAGATAGGATAGTGCCTTCAATATTAAGTCTACCAAATTCAATCTGTCTAGGAATTGATTCAGGGTGTGTATTATCAATTACCCAGTCATAAAGTGGTCTATGTTCAACGTATTCTAAAGAACATAAAGAGTGCGTAACATGTTCAATCGCATCTTGAAGTGGATGAGCGTAGTCATATAGTGGATAGATATTCCATTTGTCACCAGTATGAGCGTGAGGTTTTTTAATTATTCTATAGATCGCTGGGTCACGCATATTCATATTTGATGATGACATATCAATCTTAACTCTTAAAGTTTTTGAACCTTCTTCATAAAGTCCATTTTTCATTTCTTCAAATAACTTTAAGTTTTCGCTAACGCTTCTATTTCTATATGGAGATTCCTTACCTGGTGTATCTAAAGTTCCTCTATATTCTTTTATTTCATCTTTTGTTAAATCATCTACATATGCAATACCTTGTTTGATTAATTCAACCGCATATTCATAATCTTTATCAAAATAATCAGAACCAAAAGTGATTTTAGATGGAGTATATCCTAACCATTTAATATCGTTAATTATCGCATCTATAAATCTCTTTTCTTCTTTCGCAGGATTTGTATCATCAAAACGAAGAATTGTTTCACCATTAAAACATTTCGCAAGTTCAAAATTAGTCACTATCGCTCTTGCGTGACCAATATGTAAGAATGCGTTAGGTTCAGGAGGAAAACGAGTGATTATTTTATCATGCTTACCACTTTTTAAATCCTCTTCCATTATTGTCTTTATAAAATTAGAAATTTCCATAATTAGCTCCTTAAGCTCAGTATATTTTCTATATAATTATACACGATAGTATCGGTTTTGAAAAAATCTTTTAATAAATAAAAGAATTTTTCTTTTGATAATTGGTTCATATTTGAGAAGGATTCAATGATAGAACCAGTTGAACTATTATCATATTCTAGTGACTCATTTTCTATATATTCTTTAAACTCACTAGATAACATTGCTTCTTTAATTTTATCTTTATTTTCATTATTCTTTAAAATAAAATCAAATCCATTTTGTGTTTTATTATATGATTCATAATCAAAATCAATACTCATAACGCTAGATAAATCAAGTTCATGAGTGATATAGTCACTATTAAATCCAATAGATGATAATGTTCTAATAAATGTTTCCATCTCAGCTTGTGATTTTAGTGTTAGATATCCCATCGGTAGTTCATTATCATCTCTACCAATTTCAATTCTTTTAAGTATGTATTTACCATCATCATATTCATAAATATAATCAACCTTAGAATACATATCAAAGAATCTAAAATATAAAACTATATGTGCGTCATCACCTATTATACTGAATTTTGATGAAATCATCGATACGTAATCACTCATAAAACTATATTCATATGATATTAAATTATAGAAATAAAGAGATTCTATATCGCTATTTTTAACACTATAAATATCATCAGATAATAAAAACTTCATTTTTTCTATATAGTTTTTATTTTCTAAAGATGCGCCACTTAGATATTGAATTCTTCTCGCTTCAAGGTCATTAGTCATAGTGTTATAATCGATTATCGCTTTAGAATAATCTAAAGTGATGACTAGATTATTATCACATTCAATAGATATCATATTATTTGGGAATAAGAATGATATATATGAAGCTGAAACATCCATTAAAAAATAATTATCATCAAAGGCTCTACTACCAATGTAACCTAGTTCTACCGCTCTTGATAAATCTATTTTCCTAATTGTATAAGATAATGAATCACCATGATATGATCCAAATGGTAATAATTTAATTAAATCATTAAATATTCCACCGATTGAATTTCTTCTATTTTCTGATAAAACATTTCTAATTATTGATCTAGGCACAATAATTTGACCAACTAATAACTTTCTAAGTTCTAATCTTAGTTCATCATCTGTTTCACTAAAAGAAAAATGTATTTTAAGTCTAGTATCATATGAAAAGAATCTATCATATCTTAGATGAAATGAAAATATAATCTCACCATCTTTAAAATCAACATTTAATCCTTTAACTTTCCAAACATCATTATCATATAAATATTCATCTGAATTATTGTTATCTCTAATTATTGATACAAATAGTTTATTAAAATAGTCGGAATTTAATTCTATATTTGCGACATTGATACCTGATTTAGAATCTATTGAATCTGATACTATTTTATCAAACGCAACAGATGCGTCATCATATGTTGCGTACTGACAATAATCATTATCAGTTGAAAAATCATAAGTTAATAAAAATCCAAAAAAAAGCATTAAAACAATACCTAAGGTTATATAGGATACTATTTTCAACGCTTTTAATTTTTTAATCACTAAAGATCTAACCTCGATTTAGGAGAAAGTGTAATATCATCTATTTCTCCATTTTTTATTTTATAATATGCGCTTATACCTATCATAGCGGCGTTATCACCACAATATTTCATTTGTGGGAATGTCACTATAACATTATTTAAGCTATTATTAAACTTAGAACGTATTATTGAATTTGCGGCTGAACCACCTACAACTAACACTTCTTTAACATTATATTCTTTTATAGCTTTTTTAGCTTTTTCTACTAAACAATCAGATATAGCTTCTTCAAAACTTCTTGCGATATCTTCTTTTTTGTATTCTTCATTCTTTTCTTTTAATTCATTAAAAAGATTTAATGTAGCGCTTTTTAATCCAGAAAAAGAGAAAGAATAATCATTTGAATGAATCATTGGTCTAGGAAGATTATATATATCTTTTCCGTCTTTACCAATTTTATCAAGTAAAGGTCCACCAGGATATGGGATATCTAATATTCTTGCGACCTTATCAAACGCTTCACCAACCGCGTCATCTAAGGTAGAACCAATTCTTTTAAATGAATAATCTTTATCCATTATAACGAATTCAGTATGTCCACCTGATATCACTACCGCTAGAAGTGGAAATACTACATCATGTTCTATCATTGATGCGTAGATATGACCAGATAAATGGTTTACTCCTACTAAAGGTTTATCATAATTTAACGCAACTGTTTTAGCGGCGTTAATTCCAGTTAATAGTGAACCAATTAAACCAGGGCCTTCAGTTACCGCTACATAATCGATATCATCCATAGTTAAATTCGCATTTTTAAGCGCACTTAAATATGCATAAGTGATTCCTTTTACGTGTTCACGGCTTGAGATTTCTGGCACAACTCCACCATAATCTTTAAATATATCTATCTGTGATAATACTTCATTTGATAAAACATGTTTCCCATCTTTCGTTACCGCAACACTTGTTTCATCACATGAAGATTCAAAACTTAATATATACATAATTTAACCTATGTTAGCTTTCATTAGTATCGCATCAATATTATCTTTATAATAATTCTTTCTTATTCCTATCTCTATAAAACCACAACTCTTATATAGATTTATTGCGATATAATTATTTGATTTTACTTCTAAATACAATTCATTAACATTAATTTTTTTTAATTTTTTAAATAAGATATTTAATATTACTTTAGAATATCCAAATCCTCTATATTCTTTATTAATATAGAAATTTAGTATTTCCGCTTGATTTGTATCAATTAATTGAATATTGATTGAACCTACTATTTCATTATCATCAATTAATAGATACGTATATGCGTTATTAAATGATACAAATTCAGAATCAAAATATTCTAGTTCATATTTTTTAGCTTTATCATATAGCGGATTATCGCTATTTAATTTGATAAATCTCATTGTAATCCTTTCTTGATTCTTTCAGCTTCAACTAGTTGAAGATAGTTAGGGCTTAAAGAATTTGGATCATCAACTAAAATAACTTCTTTACTTGATAATAGTTTTAGTATTTGAGGTTTACCTTCTTTAACTATTAATTCTTTATTTAAACCATTAAAGAACTCGTCTATCTTTTCTAAAGAATCTTCTTTTAATCTTGTAAGAATTCCATCTTGATATATAAAATGAGCTGTATAACAGTTTCCTCTTCTACAATCAATAAATGGATATGATTCAGTATCAACTGATGTAGATAATAAAGCTAAAGATGAAAACTTATATAGCTTTATATTGTTCATTACCGCAATCATCTTTCCTATTACAGTTGCGATTCTTACACCAGTATATGAGCCAGGACCAATTCCTACATATACTTCTTCTATATCTTTTAATTTAATAGAGTTATTTTTAAGTGTTTCTTCTAACTCTGGTAAAACTCTTTCTGAATGGTTATTCTTTCCTAAACTATATGATTCATAAAGAATATCATTATCTTTAAGTAAAGCCATATAAGAATAATCCATCGCAGTATCCATAACTAATCTATACATAAATCTCCCTCGATTCTTATTCTTCTATAGCCCTTCTCTATAACATCAATATATAGTTTAATTGCGTTATAAAAAATATCATCATCCAAGAAATTGAACCATTCAACTATTTTTATTGCGTTATCATCAAATAAATAATCATCAAGAACAGGATCATATCCTAAATTCTCAAGTCTATATGCGTCAATATGATAAAGTTTAGTTCCTTTATCATTTTCATATACCTTAACAATATTAAAAGTAGGAGAGATAATCTCCTCTTTTATTTCTAAAGCTTTACCAATGTATTTTGTAAGGGTTGTTTTACCAGCGCCTAAATCGCCTTTCAATCCTATTAATTCATTGCCTCTTAAAGCTTTACCAATTTTATATCCAAACTGTTCTAATTCTTCTAAACTTTTTAATATATATTCCATTTTATTTATCTCTACAGGATAAATTATACCACAAAATGGACAAATAGATTATTTTAGAAAGTGGGCACTATAAATGTAATCTGAGTTTTATAGTTGTTATGCTATAGTTGTCATTTGTTATCATTTTCTATACCACAAAAATGATTATTTCCAATTTAAGGTTGTATGGTCCCAATTTTTGGAAAAATATTGTTCACTTGTTATTGCATTGACAATAGGTTCTAAAAAGCTTCTTATTAATTCAACAGCATTCTCTAGTGATACTTTTATCATCGCTTTTTTCTTTATAATAAAAGAATTCCATCGTTTTATCATAGTGTCATCAATAAAATTGTTATCAAACAAAACAATTGAATTTAAACCAGTGTTTCTTTGATTAAATGTTTCTTTTATAGCTTCGATTAATTGATTAGACTCAAAATCAAAAGAATTGGCTATTACATAAGTATCATAAAAATCTTTTAACCTTGAATTATAGTATCCTAAAGATACAATTGCTTCAAATTTTTCTGCTATACATGAATATAAGGAATATACATAAATATTTGGATTATCATCGTTCAAAATGGTTGGATATTCCACTTTAATTTTTTGAGGATAAATAATATCGCCAAAACCAATATCTATTGAAATATTAACTTTTGTCTTATCTAAATATGACAATAATGATACATTTAGTCCATGATATTTTTTATTTTCTGTAATAGTTTCTATTTTCAACGAATCAAAATCGTATTTGATTGGATCGTTTGTTTTAATCTGTAATATTTGTATCAACACATCATGTATTGCTAATGTGTCATTTGATATCTTTTCAGCTAAGAAATCTACATCCGCAGTTGTTCTTGAATAATTGCCATTAAACATTGCATAAAGTAAAACACCACCTTTTAAAATAAACTTGTCAGAAAATTCTGAAATAGAAAATCTATATAATGTTCGTTCTAAACAATACATAGTCAGCAATTCTTGCATTGTTTTTCCGGTTGCTTTAGCAATATAGCTTAATTTATTCTTAATAGAATCTGCACTTATCATATCAAAACCTCTAAATATGTCCTTAATATCTTAATACACCCTAATTTATTTGCGAGTTTATAGAGTTTCACAAGATCTCTATCACTTCTTTTTAAATAGTTATTTAATACTTCTTTAGTTTCTTCTATTCCAACTCTATTTCGATAATATATAATGTCTATTACTGTCTTTTCAATACTATAAATTTTAATGTTATCAAATGTAGTAATTTCATTTTCATATCTTTCATTACTGAAGTACCAAACATTAATAGATGGTAATGTAGGAACATTTGATATTTTCATTTTTCTATTTATTCCAATATCAACTGAGTCAGGGATATAATTTGTAAGATTATAGAATCTTGCGGCTGAAAGCATGCACACTACTCCATGGTGTGCATAAGCACATACAGTCTCAAAATCATTATAATAACCTTCATAATGATTATTCTCATATAACGACTTTCCGACTTTATTGAATATACCAGCATTTACTAAATTTTTAATTTTATAATAACTAAATCCCATCATTATTAGTTCTGATATATTATAATAACGCTTACTAAACGCAACATCATTCATATCTCTAACACCTTAACCTTTAGTTATATTGTGTCACAAATATCATAATATTTCAATGTATTTCTGCAATTTTTCAAAATTGCCGAATTTCATTAAAATATATAAATTGGTTAATAATTCATCGAATAATCAAGATATAGTTGTTCCGCTAGTTTTGAATAGAACCTGCCTGCTTGATTGTTGTATTCTAAATAGACGCTTCTATAATCTGTTACTTTTGGATCAGTCACAATAACTAAAGCTGATTCTTTATCTATTGTTGGGATTCCTTCATAATAGTGATTTCTATACAATAAAAATATTTTATCTACATACTTAAATAGGATACTAGCGTAATTTAAATCTCCTGATCTAGGGATTTTATCTTTTCTTCTATCCGCTCTTCTTGATACACATGAGATTAGTATAATTGGGATATTATATTCAATACTATAAGATTTTAATGCGCATACAATTTCATCAGGTGTTAATCTTTCATTATTTATATCTATTAAACTATTTAAATCATCGATAAAAAGAATATCTATCTCTTTATCAAATCTATCTAAATGATGTTTAATAGATATAATATCATCATAGTTATAGATTTGTAGATCTAATGTATTAACTTCATTTAATCCTTTCTTTAATATATCATTTTCTATATCAGTTCTTTTTATTTTATATCTGAATCCTGATAGTATTGAAGCCATTCTCTTTTTTACATCAATGACACTATCTGTTGTGGAGATATAATGAGCTCTATATTTAAGGATAGACATATTAATAAGCATGTTTAATGCTAGATTGGTTTTACCGAGAGCTGGTCTTGATGCGATGGTATATAGTTTTCCTTTTTGGAAACCCTTGTTGATGATGTCTATTTCTTTGTAACCTGTTGTGATCATTTTTATCCTCCATTTTTCTAGTTTTATTCTATCAAAAGTGTTGTCCAAAAATATGGACATGATATAATAAATTAGAGGTGGATTATGGAAGGATACAAAAAGGCTTCAATCATTTACGTTTTAAAAGTATTAGAGGAATATAGTGATGAAAATCATCTATTAACTCAACAGGAAATCATAGATAAAATCTATGAGAACTATGAACTGCTTCTAGAAAGAAAATCAGTCGCTAATTCAATTTCTATATTACAGGATATGGGTTATGACATAAATAAAGGTGAAAGAGGAGGATTTTATTTATTAGATAGAATCTTTAACGCTAGTGAAGCTCAATATTTAATTGATGCGCTTTTTTCATCTAAATCAATAAGTGGAAAACAAGCTAAAAAATTATCTGATTCAATATCTTCTACTTTAAGTAAATATCAAAGAAAACAATATAACTATATCTATAAAGCCAATGATATAAACAGAAATATAAATTCTGATTTCTTTTTAAATATTGAATTATTAAGCGATGCGATAAAGAATAAGAAAAAGATATCTTTTAAATATATTCAATATGATATAAACGCTAATGAAGTATACCCATATGGCGATTTTAAGCATATAGTTAGTCCATATTACCTAATTAATAATTTTGGAAAATATTATCTTCTTTCATATTATGAGAAGTGGCATAACACCATAAATTATAGAGTTGACTATATGAGAGATATAGAAATTTTAGATGATAATAGGGTAGATGAAAAAACTATTGATCTATTTAAAAATAACTTCAATATTGATGAATATATCAATAGTCATATATATCTATTTGGTGGAAAGGTTGTATACGCTAAAATTGAAATAGATAAGGAATCGAGTATTTCTTATGTTATAGATTGGCTAGGTAGAAACATTAAGATATATAAAGAAAATGATAAAATATACGCTAAATTTAAATGCGATGATAATGCTTTATTCTATTGGGCACTTCAATATAGCGATAAGATTAAAGTGATTGAACCAAAAGAATTAAGAGATAGGATAATTTTATCACTTAAGAAAACACTTAATTTATATGAAAATATTGAAGATAGTAGTGATTTTGAAGTACCTCTTGATATAAACGAACTTGTTAAGAGATTTATGTATTCAATAAGAGATATGAATGATGTTGAAGATTATTCTAGAATAGATTTTATTAATAGATTAAATAGTTTTATGAAAGAAAACGTTAGTGAATCATATACTATAACTTCCGATGATTATTCAGTAACGATTAAACATAACAATAATGAAGATTTAAAATATATTCTTAATTTTAATTATTTATATAGCGATAAAGATGATAATAAGATATTTAATCTACTAAGAAATATTAAGAGAATGGAAGACAT
>OCVV011322009.1_pt1 | contig 22352 bp, 17 predicted proteins | sample 1539721 | NCBI WGS metagenome assembly OCVV01 (sample SAMN02144230, study PRJEB22623) | gut metagenome | biome: sheep rumen | host: Ovis aries | place: New Zealand
GCATCAACTCGTCGAGAGCTTCCTGCCAAGACCTCTCTGGATTATAAGCAGGCATGTTCCAACAATAGTCCGCAATGCTGTAGAGAGAGACTTTGGAGGCCTCGGCATACTCCATGGGATTGCTGCAGAAGCCCGATACGAGGTCAGCTATGCCGAGACCGTTACCGTAGGTCTTGCCCATGAGCAGGCGGCTTTGGCAATAATCGTTGACCGGATAGTTGAGCCAGATGAAGGCCTTGCGCTTGATTTGTGCGTTAATCCATTCCATATCGTCGCGCTCTATCATATCGACCACCGAGTTGCCAGTCCACATGATGCGTACCTCAGGATACATCTTCGTGCCAAGAATAGAGAGATAGTCTCCCCTACTCCATGACTTGTTGTATTGTGTAGGACAAATGATGAGGGGTTCCACATCCTTGTGTTTACGGACAAAGTTATCAGTCAGGTAGTTCATCAGCCCAGCCTGCTTCTCTGCCCTTGCGCCCTCGCCACCGATGTCGTCGAAGAAGACAGCGAACGTACGAATGCCAAGCTCGTACATGATGTTCAGTTTGTTCACGACGGCCAGACTGTCCTGCAGATTCCACTTGATGTCTCCGCCGGGATGAATGGCCCAGACGAACTGCACCCTGTTGCGATGCGCAGCCTCCACGAGCTCTTTCAGCTTCGCAGCCTCAGCCTCGGGATAAGGGTCGCGCCAATGAGTACGATGATAGGGGTCGTCTTTAGGACCATAGACATAGATGTTGAGTTTGTGCTTGCCGTAAAACTCGAACTGGCGAAGACGGTCCTGATGACTCCAAGGATTGCCATAGAAGCCCTCGATGACACCTCTGCAACTGACGCTTGGCCAGTCACGAATCTCGAAGCCCTCATCAAGGAGACTGAACTCTTTATATTTTGAATTGTCTAATTTTGAATTTATAATTTGTTCAAGTGCCTGCTCTCCATAGAAAGTTCCACTTTCGTCCCTGCCTGCCACAACGATCTCCTTGGGCGTAACCTTTAGGTAGTAGCCCTCAGCCTGCTGGGGGATTTTCTTCCGATAAGCCTTAACGGCTTTATCTCCAACCTTTCCTATTATTTTAATGGGCTCACCAAATGTGCAGAGGCAAACCGATGCCAGGAACAAAAAGAATAGTTGTCGTTTCATGGTATATCGTCAAATAATTGATGTTAACCTATCCTTGAAGTCTTCTGCAGAGCCGCCTCGTTGAGAATCTTGATCTTACGACCATCAAGAACAATAAGCCCTTCCTGAACAAAGGCGCTCAAGGTTCGGATGGCATTGCTGGTCGTCATATTGCTCAGGTTTGCCATATCCTCGCGACTGGGATAAACACTAAGCGTCTGACCGTCCTCTTCTGTTCCATAACTTTCCTTGAGGAACAGGATGCTCTCTGCCAAGCGACCTCGAATGTGCTTCTGTGTGAGGTTCACTGTTCGGGCATCACTCCTGCCCAATGCCACAGCCAATCGATGCATGAAGAACCAAGCCAGTTGCGGATTACGCGTGATGAGCTGACGAACCAGGTCTATCGGAATGCTTGCGATGACGGAAGGTTCAAATGCTGCAGCCGCCGTCACATAGTTCTCTTCGGCAAAAGCAGCACGATAGCCAAAGTACTCCACAGCATTAATAACCCTCACAATCTGGGCTCTGCCACCAACGCCATCTTTGTATATCTTTGCCTTTCCGCTGAGTAGACAGAGCAAATGCGAAGGCACATCACCTTCGCTGTATATTGGTTCGTTCTTACGGTAAGCGCGCACTTGCATCTCGTCGAGCACCTGCTCACGCTCTTCTATTGTCAGCACCCTGCCCATTTCAGGCAATTTCTCAAGAACATCTTCCTTCTTTATCATTATTATAAGTTTTACAGCACAAAGATACATTTTTTAGTATTTCGAGTCAAGTGTTTTTGTGTTAAATAACATCTTTTGTCGAATTATTTGCATTTCGTTGATGAAAAAGGCGAGGAAATATTTCTGCAATTGGAGGAAATTATGTAATTTTACGGACAAACTATAAACTTTAAACACTAAACTCTAACATTACATGAGTTATTTACGTTTTGATAAGACGCTGATGACGAACCTGCGCGAGTCTCTTCCTAAGGAGATACTTCGTTCGAACCGCTCAGGAGCCTACAGCTGTACGACACTGGTCGATTGCAATACGCGTAAGTATCATGGCCTGCTTGTTGTGCCTGTACCTGGGCTGGATGACGAGAACCACGTTCTGCTGTCGAGCCTTGACGCAACCGTCATTCAGCATGGAGCAGAGTTCAACCTCGGACTCCATAAGTACAACGGAGACAACTTCAGTCCTCGTGGACATAAGTACATCCGCGAGTTCGACTCCTTGCAAGTGCCCACAACTATTTATCGTGTGGGTGGTGTCATCCTGAAGCGCGAGATGATGTTCCAGCACTTTGAGAATCGCATTATCATCCGCTACACGCTGGTGGACGCTCACAGCGAGACAACACTTCGTCTGCAACCCTTTCTGGCTTTCCGTAGCGTGCGAGAGTTCACACACGAGAATGCTGGCGTGAATCGTCACTACGACATCGTACAGAACGGCATCTCGACCTGCATGTACAAGGGCTACCCAACGCTCTTTATGCAGATTAACAAAGAGAATGAGTTCGTGTTCCGCCCCGATTGGTATAGAGGTTTAGAATACCCCAAAGAACAGGAACGCGGCTACGCTTCTACCGAGGACCTCTATGTGCCTGGCTACTTCCAGTTCAATATCAAGAAGGGCGAGAGCGTGGTCTTTGCAGCAGGACTTGAAGAGATAGACACCGACAAACTTGCTGAGCTTGCAGATTTCGAGGTAAGTGTGCGTACGCCAAGAGACAACTTCTATAACACCCTTGTGAATAGCGCCCACCAATTCATCGTCCATCGTGAACACGAGGACTATGTCCTGGCAGGCTATCCATGGTTCAAGTGCAGGGCTCGCGACATGTTTGTGTCGCTACCGGGCTTGACTTTGACCAACAACGAGGTGGAGAAGTTCGAGGCCGTCATGCAGACGGCAGAGAAAGCCATCCGTGAGTTCATTGAAGGCAAGAAGTTGACCGTCAGCGTAACAGAGATTGAGCATCCTGATGTCCTGCTCTGGGCTGTCTGGTGCATCCAACAATATGCCAACTTCGTCAGCATGGAGAAATGCATCGAGAAGTACGGCCGTTTGCTTAGAGACATCATGGAGTGGCTACGCGCAGGAGGACATGCTAACTTTCATATTGAGAAGAACGGACTCGTCAGTTGTGAAGGAAGAGACAAAGCAGTCACTTGGATGAACAGTTCTGTGGGCGGTCGTCCTATCGTTCCAAGAACAGGCTTCATCGTCGAGATTAACGCACTTTGGTACAACGCCCTGATGTTCAGCGCAGAAGTGTGCCGCATCATGAAGGACAAGAAGTTCATCAAACAACTAGAGGCAGCAGCCCAACTCTGCGAGAAGAACTTTGCTCCGATGTTTATGAACGAGTACGGCTACCTCTGCGACTACTGCGTGGACGGCTATCGTGACTATGACGTACGCCCCAACATGATCTTTGCTGTTGCGCTTGACTATTCTCCGCTCGATAGAGTACAGCAGAAGAGCGTGCTCGACTATTGTACAAAAGAACTCATCACGCCGAAGGGCATGCGTTCGCTTTCGCCGAAGAGTCACGGCTACAACCCGATGTACGTAGGCCCGCAAGTACAACGCGACTATGCTTATCATCAGGGTACCGCTTGGCCATGGCTCGCAGCATTCTACATGGAGGCTTGCCTAAAGATATTCCGATATAGCAAGCTGAGCTATGTGGACCGCTTGTTGGTGGGCTACGAGGAAGAACTCTTCTACCATTGCATCGGCACGATACCCGAACTCTTCGACGGAAATCCGCCCTTCCACGGACGCGGTGCCATCAGCTTTGCCATGAATGTCTCGGGCATCATGCGCATCGTGAAACTGCTTGACAAGTATAATGAAGAATGATAATTTATAATTGAAACTTGATAATTGAAAGACCAAGCACTCTGAGACAAAGGTCAGACTTCAATGTTCAATGTTCAATGTTCAATGAAAAACATGAAAGTTCTAATGTTCGGATGGGAGTTTCCTCCCAAGATATACGGCGGCCTTGCAGTTGCAAGTTACGGCATCACTAAGGGATTGAGCCTGCAGGGAGATGTCGAGACGACCTTCTGCATGCCAAAGCCAACAGGACAAGAGGAGAAGTTCCTCAAGATAATTAACATGAGCCAAGTGCCCGTCGTTTGGCGCGACGTATGGTACGACAACATCAAGGACCGCTTCGTGGGTCATACAGCAGAGGACTACTATCGCTTCCGCGACCACCTCTATGCCGACTTCAACTACCTGCAAGGGCTCGACGACATGGGTTGCATCGGCTTCGCTGGAGGCTATCCAGGCAACCTACACGAAGAGATCAACAACTTCTCCATCATCGGCGGCGTGCTGGCAAGGAGCGAGCAGTTCGACCTCATTCATGCGCATGACTGGCTGACATATCCCGCTGGTGTTCATGCCAAGATGGTAAGCGGCAAGCCTCTCTGCATTCATGTTCACGCAACAGACTTCGACCGCTCTCGCGGCAAGGTGAACCCCACCGTCTATAGCATCGAGAAGAACGGCATGGACCACGCAGACTGCATCATGTGCGTGAGCGAACTGACGCGCCAGACCGTCATCAATCAATACCATCAAGATCCTCGCAAGTGCGTGGCAATGCACAACGCCGTCTATCCGCTCAGCGAAGACATCCAGGCCATCGTGCCCAACAAGAAGAAAGGCGAGAAGGTGGTAACGTACCTCGGCCGCATCACCATGCAGAAAGGTCCCGAATACTTCCTCGAGGCAGCTAAGCGCGTGCTGGAACGTAGCCGCAACATCCGCTTCTGCTTTGCCGGCAGTGGCGACATGATGAACGCGATGATTGAGCTTGCAGCCAGCTATGGCATTGCCGACCGTTGCCACTTCCCCGGCTTCCAACGTGGCAAGCAAGTCTATGAGTGCTACAAGAACAGCGACGTCTTCGTCATGCCTTCTGTCAGCGAACCCTTTGGTATCGCTCCACTCGAAGCCATGCAATGCGGCTGCCCGTCCATCATCTCGAAGCAGAGCGGCTGTGGCGAGATACTCCGCAACGTCATCAAGGTCGACTATTGGGACATCGATGCAATGGCCGATGCCATCTACAGCATCTGTCAGTACGACGCTCTGCACGACTATCTTGCAGAAGAAGGCATGAAGGAGGTGGACCAAATCACCTGGGAGAAAGTCGGGCTTCGCATCCGTGAGTGTTACAACCAGCTTACAGGTCGCGGATGGTTCGACAACGGGGAATACCTCAATGCAGTTCGTAATATATAATAGATAATGTATAATAAATAATATATAGAAGATGAAAACTATTTGCTTATACTTCGAGATACATCAACCAATACATCTCAAGCGCTATCGTTTCTTCGACATAGGTACCGACCACTATTACTACGACGACTACGAGAACGAACGCGTCATCAACGAACTCTTCGAGAAAAGCTACCGACCTGCCTTGCAGACAATGCTCGACATGATTGAAGAGAACGGGAAGGCTTTCAAGGTGGCCTTCAGCATCAGCGGTGTTTCGTTGGAACTCATTGAGCAGTATGCTCCCGAGATGCTCGACCTCCTGGGCCGACTGGCTGCAACAGGTTGCGTGGAGTTCCTTGCTGAGCCTTATAGTCATGGCCTCTCATCTCTTGGCAATGTCGATAACTTCATCGCAGAGACGAAGCGTCAGGCAAAGAAGATCAAACAACTCTTCGGACAAAGCCCCAAGGTCTTCCGCAACAGTTCGCTCATCTACGACGACGAGATTGGAGCTATGGTAGCAGACATGGGATTCAAGGGCGTAATGGTGGAAGGAGCAAAGCACATCCTTGGTTGGAAGAGCCCCCACTACATCTATTCCTGCGCTCAGGACGCTCGCCTCTCGCTCATCCTTCGCGACTACAAACTCTCCGACGACATCGGCCTTCGCTTCAACGATGCTTCCTGGTCGGAGTATCCGCTCATGGCAGACAAGTGGCTCAGCTGGGTTGCTGCTTTACCAGAAGGAGAGAACGTGGTCGGCATCATGATGGAGCTTGCTGCGCTCGGCTACTATCAGCCGCTTGGCAGCCACATCCTCGACTTCTTCCGCGCATTGCCGAAACTTGCAGGACAGATGGGCATTCAGTTCGCCACACCTTCCGAAGTACTCGCCAAGAACAAACCCGTCAGCCCGCTCGAGGTGATTTACCCCGTCAGTTGGAACGACGAGGAGCGCGACACCAGCAGCATGCTCGGCAACGGTATGCAGCGCGAAGCGTTCAACAAGCTCTACGACGAGAACACCGTCGGACGCATCCTCGCATCTCGCGACCGCCGCATCCAGCAGGACTGGGACCGCTTGCAGGCAACCGACAACTTCCGCTTCATGACCACGAAGAACAACGGCATGGGCACCAATCGTGGCATCTACGACAGCGAGTACGATGCCTTCACGAACTACATGAACATCCTCGGCGACTTCCTCAAACGCGTCAAGGACATGTATCCCGATACCGTCGAGAATGACGAGTTGAACAGCCTCTACACACAGATAGCCAACATGGGCGAAGAACTTAGCGTCAAGGACAACGAGATTAGTCGTCTTCGTGCTCGCCTGAAGAAATTGGGCTCAGAAGAAGAAGAGGCTCCAGCACCTAAGGAAGAGGCTCCAAAAGCAGAGAAGAAACCTACTCATAAGAAAGCTCCTGCTAAGAAGGCTGAGCCAAAAACAAAGCCTGCAGCAAAGAAAACACCTGCTAAAAAAGTTGAACCAAAGAAAAAGGCTGAACCTAAGGCAAAGCCTGCAGCAAAGAAAGCACCTGCTAAAAAGAAGTGAGGACAATCCCTTACATATTTAGTATTAACGGCTCCGATAGCACTGGTCAGTCAGGCATCGGGGCCGATATTCAAACTATTGCAGCCTTGGGAGGGCACGCCCTAACCGCAATAACTTGTATTGAGGATTATGCCTTGCCTTCTGAAGTTGTATTGAAGCAGGTCGAGGAAGTCATCTCCGCCTTTCACCCCAAGGCCATTAAGGTCGGGCTTGTGACGGACAGCAAGACGGTCCGGCTGTTGCGCGATGAGGTTATTGCCTGCCGACGACTCGTCGTTGCACCTGGCATCTTTGATTCCGATGGCAAACAAATGGTCAACAATGATGTCATCGGAACCATTGCCCGCTATCTCATTCCCGAAGCCCTGCTCCTGATGCTCCGTTGCAGAGACGCGGAGAAGTTGCTTGCCACCAACATCAAGACTGATGATGACATGATTGAGGCTGCCAAGAGATTGCACAAGATGGGAGCCGAATGGGTATTGCTTCGCGGAGCGCGTCACATCAAAGGTCGCCTTATAGCCCTACTCTACGGTCAAAACAAAACGCAGTTCTTCTCTTCTTATAATACAGAAGGCTGGCAAAAACACGGTGTTGCAGGAGCTCTCTCCGCTGCCATCACCACGCGGCTCGGCATGGGCGACGACGTTCCGACTGCCGTTCGCAACGCACACGACTTCATCCACTCGCAGGTCGTTTATGCGAAACCCGACGAGATGGGCGGTCGCTCCATCGACATTTACAACCGCTTCGTCTCACTTGTTGCTGAACATTATCGGACGGCCCACGACGTCGCTTTCTATGCCGACCGCCTCTGCATCACGACTCGCTATCTCTCCGGCGTTACGGACAAAGTCGTCGGCAAGTCGCCCAAGCAAATCATCGCGGACTACCTGTTGAGCGAAGCAAAGACTTACCTTGGCACCACGCGCCTCACAATCCAGGAGATTGCCGACCGTCTCGGCTTCTCCTCGCAAGTCCTCTTCTGCAAGTTCTTCAAGTCGCAGGAGAAGACATCGCCCAGCGACTACCGCAAGCAACAATAATTCTCGTATCAAGGAACCATGAACATTCTCATAATCGGAGCCACATCCGGCATTGGGAAGGCTCTTTTCGAGTTATATATAAAGGATAAGCATCGCATCGGCATCGTTGGCCGAAGGTCTCATCTGCTTGACGAATTGAGCCGGCAACATCCCTCAAACACTTTTGCTGCTACAGCTGACATCACCAAACAAGACGAAATAGAGCAAGCAATCCATTTACTTTACAGAGAACTAGGAAACATCGACCTTGCCATCATTTGCTCTGGCACGGGAGACCTCAACCCTTCCCTCGACTATACTATTGAACGCTTGACAATTGAAACCAATGTAATGGGCTGGACTTTCGTCATTGACACACTCTACAATCTTTTTGAACAGCAAAACCACGGTCACCTAGTGGCCATTACTTCGGCTGGAGGTTTGCGTGGAGAACCAACGGCACCTGCCTATAGTGCGACGAAAGCCTACCAAATCAACTACATGGAGGCCCTGCGCAAGAAAGCATTTAAGGCTGGGAATAAAATTGTCGTTACTGATATCCGCCCTGGCCTTGTTGATACTGCAATGGCTAAAGGTGACAATCTCTTTTGGGTAATGCCAGTCGATAAGGTCGCTCGCCAAATCAGCACCGCCATCCGCCGTAAGAAGTCAAAACTCTATGTCACCAAACGCTGGCATGTTCTCGCAGTTATCAATAAATTCTTACCATTCAGTCTATATAAGAGAATGTAGTTATGCTGAAGAGCGGCGTGATTATTGATGTGAAGACGCCAGAGTTTGAGCATTTTATATATAACGCCACATTTGACATTTTGCTCGTCTTTTAGGCGGTTTTGCTTACACTTGCGTTTTGGGGCGACTCGCGAGAATCGCTTAAAATTCTCTCGGTGGCACTTTTGTACCCTGAGACAATTTGACGCGCTTAGAACGAAAGAGTTTTGAAACAGCCTCTGTATCAGGTCGTTACAAATGGGCACCGATGCTCAATTTTCAACCTTCGATGCCCGAATTGCCATCTCTGCTTTGCAAAACGAGCTAAAATATCACGTTTTTCTTCGTTTTTTAGCGTGGAGAATCGCCAGACTTCACGTAGTTAAATTTCAAACTTAACGTGCTAAGTTGGTCAACTTAACGTGCCATGTTTGAAAACGCAGCGTGCTTCGTTGGCAATTATGGCAAGTTTTGTGGCGTTTCTTGGCGCATTGAAAAGTGACAGATTGATAGCAATTATGCCAATCCCGTGACAATACGTAAAATCGTTTAGAGGTATCAAAAAAATGACGCTACATGACAAAAAGATATTACAATTTGCTCCACAACTGCAAAATCTTCACATTTCTTGCTCATAACAAAGAGAAAAAGAGTATCTTTGCGATGTATAATATAAAAACCTAACATTATGGTACAAGACCACACAAGAAAATGGAGGGTACTCGCCCTGATAGCTCTGCTTTCGCTAGCACTGAAGCCGATGACTGCTCAGAACATGATTGTTTGGGAGGGAAGTTCCCAGCACCAGTTCAAGATCGGAGCCGTGGACTCCATCACCTTTACTGAGACATCGACAGACGATGTGATAGACGAAGTCTCTGCCGGGCAGTTGGAAACCATCCTCAATCGCCGCTCGCCAGCCTGGGAACCCTACGAATACGTTGCTGGGGGAAGAGCCCTTGGCACGGACATCACTGTCTCGCCAGACCCGATGATAGGCTACGTCTGGGACAACCCCACTGCCAACGACCCACTGCAGGCCTACATCATGACGCCTGTACTGGCCTACGCCAGAACGGGGGAAGGGAACTTCGAGAACTTGGAAACCGTGGGGCAAGGCTCCAGCATCAAGGTGAACGGACCAGGCACCATCGTGCTCGACTTCGGTGCAGAACTGCCGGCATGGCTGGAGATTGACAGCCCAGACCTCTCTGGCACCGTCACGCTGGGCGTGAGCGAGTACAACGAGGTGGAAAGCTACAGCGGGCACAAGACGAAAGCTCCCACAAAAGTTGGCACAAACACCTACCGGCTGGAACTGAACAGTGAACTCTACGAAGGCGTGCGCTTCGCCTTCATCAACGTGGAAAAATTCGTGGCGCCTTTCACAATCACTGCCGTAAGGGCCGTCTGCCAAGTGATGCCCGTGAACTACGTCAGCTCGTTCAACAGCGACAACCAGATGCTCGACAGCATTTGGTACGTGGCAGCATGGGACGTGCGGGCCAACCTGCGAGAGGACTGCTTCGGGGCCATCCTGCTGGACCGCGGAGACCGAATCTCGTGGACCGGCGACGCCTATACGGCACAGGCTGCAGCGCTGGTGGCATTTGCCAACTACGACGCCGTACTGAAGAACCTACGCTTCACAGAAGAGCACGTCAACAACATCGAGACATACGAACTGATGTGGGTGGAAAGCCTCATCGACTACTATATGTATTCGGGCGACCGCGAGGGACTGGAAAGTCTGCTCGACAAGGCCTACAAGCGTCTGGATCACGCATACAGCATTTTTGACAGCCCCACAGGCCTTCGCTTCGTGGGCTGGGACGACCGCACGGGCACAGGCTTCGACCACTCGGAATGCGAACAGAACAAACTTTGCTATCAAGCAATGGCCATCGGCACCTGGAAGCACTTTGCCGATGTGCTGGAGCGCATCGGCAAGACCGCCAAGGCCCGACTCTATCGCAACTATGCCACACGCAAGGCACAGCAACTGCTCGGCACAGGCAACTTCATCAGCAAGATGGGTATGCACGCGGCTGCTGATGCCATCAATGCAGGACTGACCGACGACCTCTCGCGCCTCTATCATCCCGACCTGGCCGACCGTCTGCAACGTCTCTCCTACTCGCCCTTCAACCAATGCATGATTATCGACGCGATGGCTGCAGCCGGACATCACGACCATGCCTTTGCCAGCATCATGGACATGTGGGGCGGACAGATTGCATACGGCGGAACGACATTCTTCGAAGTGTATCGCCCCGACTGGAACAACATCCTCCCGCACAACGGCCCCGTTCCCTACACGCAGGCCGGCCACACCAGTCTGGCACATCCTTGGGGCGCCGGCGTGCTGGCTTGGCTCACCGAAGAGATGCTGGGCGTGAAGCCAACGGACCCCGGCTTCAGCACCTTCCGTGTGCATCCACACTTCTGCGGCTATGCCAGGCGAGTGAAGGGTGACGTCAGCACGCCACACGGCACTATCCGCGTTTCCTTCGACCTCGAAAGCGGTCAGCACACCTTGAGCGTACCAGACAGCACCGTCGCCAACTACGCCATACCACGCGAAGGCATGGGCATCACGTCCGTCCTCATGAACGGACAGGCAGTCAGTCCCAGCCGCGAGGACGAGCAGTTCTTCTATCTGGACAGCCTCGCAGCTGGCGAATACACCTTCGAAGTGTATTATACCGGCACGCCCACCGAGCCGCTGCAAGAGGAGTACACTTATGCAGCCCAACTGCTCGACGTAGACTATGAGACGCACGGCGAATGGTACACAAAGTACGGCCAAGACGGCTACTTCATCGTGGGCGGCGACAACGGCAAAGACCTCGCCGTGCTGCCCGACTATGTGGAATCCATCACCTTCGACTACATCTGCAACCCCAGCTACCACCGCACCGTCATCAACCCGCAGGACCCCATTGCCAAGTTGCCTGTCAATCCCGACGGAACAGGTGCAAAAGTGTTCGCCTGCTACTATTCGCGCGACCTGCACATGTGCCCCGTCGACATTCGTCTAAAGGAACAGCATCCCTACACCGTAGCCCTCTACGTTGCCGACTGCGAAACGAAAGGCATGGACCGCAACCAAAGCATTGAGGTGTTCGACCTGGAGACGATGAACCGCATCGCCCCGCTAACACGCGTCGACAACATGAAGGGCGGCGTCTACATCGTCTACTCCTACAACAAGAGTATGCGCATCCGCTGCAACCACATCCGCGGTGACAACGCTGTCTACAACGCCCTATTCTTCGGCAAGAAATAAGGAAACTGGCTCACCGAGGCTTTGATGTTCTCTGACCGTCAAACTCATTCCTCCTCTTTTAACTTATCGGAGTTTCTCTTTACTAAATAGGAACAGGCAGTTGTCTGTTCCTATTTGTTGCTGTACCTTTGCACCACCTAAACATATAGTAAATGGTAAATGAAAGATGGAAGACAGAACTACATTGAACCGCCAGTTGGCACAGATGCTGAAGGGCGGTGTGATTATGGACGTGACAACACCCGAGCAGGCACGTATTGCCGAGGCTGCCGGGGCGTGTGCAGTAATGGCTTTGGAGCGCATACCGGCCGACATCCGTGCGGCTGGTGGCGTGAGCCGCATGAGCGACCCAAAGATGATTCGAGGCATACAGGAGGCCGTGACGATTCCCGTGATGGCGAAATGCCGCATCGGTCACTTTGCAGAGGCGCAGATACTCGAGGCCATCGAGATTGACTACATAGACGAGAGCGAGGTGCTTTCGCCAGCAGATGACATCTATCACATCGACAAACGCAAGTTCAAGGTGCCTTTCGTCTGCGGGGCAAAGGACTTGGGCGAAGCGCTGAGACGCATCAGCGAGGGTGCCACAATGATTCGCACCAAGGGCGAACCCGGAACGGGCGACATCATACAGGCCGTTCGCCATATGCGCCTGATGCAGAGCGAGATACGTCGGCTCGTGTCGCTTAATGACGATGAACTCTACGAGGCTGCCAAGCAACTGAGAGTACCATTCGAACTCGTGCAATACGTTCACGAGAACGGCAAACTACCCGTCGTGAACTTCGCTGCTGGAGGTGTGGCCACGCCTGCCGATGCTGCCCTCATGATGCAGCTTGGAGCAGAAGGCGTGTTCGTGGGAAGCGGTATCTTCAAGAGTGGCAATCCTGAGAAAAGGGCTCAAGCCATTGTGAAGGCCGTCACGAACTACAACAATCCAGCCGTCTTGGCTTCACTTAGCGAAGACCTCGGCGAAGCAATGGTGGGCATCAACGAAAGCGAGATACAACTGCTTATGGCAGAACGCGGAAAATGAAGATTGCCATATTAGCCTTACAAGGAGCATTTGCCGAGCATGAGCATATGCTCCATCGCCTTGGGATAGAAACAATACTAATAAGAGAGCATTGGGAAGACGCTTCTGGTCTCATTATTCCTGGTGGCGAAAGCACTTCGATGATGCGGATTATGAAGGACGAAGGTTTGTTCGAGCCGCTCCGACAGGCAATTCTTGACGAACTTCCCGTATTTGGTACCTGTGCTGGCCTCATTATGCTCGACCGAAATCACTTGGGCGTGATGGACATAACGGCTCGCCGAAACGCCTACGGCAGGCAGTTGGGAAGTTTCAATACAGAAGAGGAGTTTGCAGGCATTGGCCGCATTCCCATGACCTTCATCCGTGCTCCCTACATCGAAGAGGCGGGTCCGGACGTTGAAATCCTTGCCCGCGTCGATGGCAAAGCCGTTGCAGCCCGCCAAAGGAACATGCTCGTCACCGCCTTCCACCCCGAGCTGACCGCAGACACACGCATTCATGAACTTTTCCTGAAGATGGCCACGACAGTCTCGAAGGAACAGCCATAACTCACTTTGCGGATGTCAATTTCCTGATTCGAAAAAGGATTCCTCCCTTATTGCGGTTAAAAATAGACATTAGTTCCTCAATGCCTTTGCCTCTGTGATAAAGGGCAAGCAACTCCTCATCATCGGTCTTGCTCCAAGGTCTGTACGCATTAGAGTGCCGCTTTCTTGCCTCTGCTATTGAGAAGAGTCTTTCTTCTCTTCGGAGGAACAAGGAAGCATCAAATTCTTGTATGGTACAAAAAAAGTCCGATATGCGTCTTGTTTGTGTTACAATGGAATCAATGCTTTCCAAAGGAATGACATAAAGTTGGTCGGGGTTACATGATTCACCACCTACGCCAAGGAGAATTGTTACAGGAATCTTGCGGATTCTGGAAAATGCCTTATAATTCTCTATTCTCTTTAGTGAGAACAGTTCTTTACTCAAGTCTTCGTCTAATTTCCTTCGCCATTTGCACTCCACAGCAAACTTCTTATCATTATATCGAAATACGAAGTCTGGGTTACTATTATTCTCTGGTTTAATCGATCCCAACGTCTTATCGCCCTGCCACTCTTCCAAAACGAACGACTCGTCTTCTTGTACATTAAACAACCCTAACACATAGTCTTCAAACTCGCGCCCTTTCAGAAGTTCTTCCGGCTGAGTAATAGATTGAATACGGGTATAAATAGATTTATATGTCCGACGCAGTTTCTGGTGGATTGCATGAATGCCCATATCCGCGTAATACATTCGCAGAAGCACCTTGTCGTCTGCGACCTTCCACTGCTCACGGCATTCACTTGTCTCTGCTACCAATGGATATGCATTGTTATCAATAAGGTATTCGACATTCTTTCTCCCTGCCAACAGAGGGTAAATGCTGCCGTTCTTATTGATGTAGCCACAAACGATATGCTGACAAAGGGACATCACATACTCATTCCTCAACCTTGGCGTGAATCCCTCACCCTTCGATTCATTACGCTTCAAAACGACGATGAGCATTCGGTTTTCCTGCAAAGCTTGAATTATCTGTATATTATTGACATCCGTAAAACAATTCATAACAAATAGAATAGTCGGAATCTTGGCAACAAGTAAAGCCTTCAGCACCTCTGACTCCATTTCCGTAGAATTAAAGCAGCAGATGCAATCTTTTTCAGTAAGGCTGTCAGTCCAACTGAACACATCAGCATACTTATCAATAGGCGTCATCTTTGAGCAAAGGAAAAGTGTCTTTTCTCTGTTCAACAAATCGTTATTGCCTTTCTTCTTTACAATCAGCATAATCGTTTATTTCTTATCATCAAATGGTTTACGAACTTTCAAATCGAAATCTTTCATGTAAAATCCGGTACAAAGATATAAAAAATAATCAATACGACAGAAGGAAAGGCCCCATTTTCCTTATCTCGTCAACGCCTTTCACCCCGAGCTGACCGCAAACACACGTGGACACGAGCAGTTCATAAAGAAGGCCGTGTCGCAGGAAAATCAACCACATGTCGCTGGAAAACAATACACTAATAAATTGCAAACGAAACACGAGTAAATCGGCATTTATACACGTGTAGTTTTCCTACACGTGGGAATCGGTTTTCCTACACGTGGGAATTGGCTTTCCTACACGTGGGAATTGACTTTCCTACGTGTAGGAATTGCTCATGCCTCACGATATCATAGGTATTCAACCGAAACGGGACCGGATTCAAGCCTGAAACAAGAAAAACACCTGTGTGCTCCAAAAACTTTATACACGTATCGTTTTACAACGATGCCTGCCGAATCAATTCGTCGAGCATTTCAGGCGTGCCGTCGGCGCCTGTCATCTTCTTGTACAATCGGCGCCGAGTGGAGGTGATTGCCTCCTTGCTATGAGCCGTCAGAATAGCGATTTCGGACGGTTTGAACTGCGTTTTTATTAAGAGACAAACGCGGAGCTCCTGCTGGCTGAGTTTATAGACGGACGAGAGATGCCGGGCAAAGCCATCGCATTGGCTGTCAATCATCGTCTGGAAGCTTTGCCACTCGCCTTCCGTAGGCAGTTCCGCAGCAGCGCATCGCTTGCGTAAGGCCATCGTTTCGGGCGAGACAGCAATCCCATGAACACTCTTTTTGCGGAAAAGCGCTTGCTTTTGTCGGTCGAGCTCACTATCCTTCTGGCGCAAAACAAGACGGAGGATGAATGCCAACGAGACGAGCAAGAGGGCAATTAGGACGGCTACGATTGTTGCGACAAAGCGATTAGCGCGGCGCTGGGATGCCCTGAAGCTATCCTCTTGCTTCTGTAAAAGTTGAGAAACGGAAGTCGGAACAGAGGTTTCCTTACTGCTGTCCGCCGCAAATGAGACCTCAGCGTAGCAGCCAGTCTGGCAACAAAGAAAGACTGCAAGAAGCAGGCTCTTCACATATTGCTGAACTGCACAAGTATCCATACCACAGCCAGAAGGAGTATAGAAATGCTTGTGAATGCCACAGAAAAGAAGGTGAGCTGCGGATTCCGCTTGGTCTCTTTGAAAGGCCAGAACAAGTGTGTGATGGTCATCCAAGGAATGAAACAGACCAGAAACATTGTGCCCGTCAAAGGAGTCTCGTGGTGGAAGCCCCCTATATAAATGTACAAGGCGAGCATCAAAAGCCAGTAAATACTGAAGGAACAGAGGAAGAACTTCGCGTATTCACTCTTCTTCATAAGTCTCGAAGGCCAAAGAAGATACACAACAGACATGATGGCAATCACCATTCCCCAAATGGGCCAAGCATCAACAATGAGATTATTCATAACATAACATTTAATGGTTTGACGCCACAAAGGTATGAAGAATCCGCGACACCTGCAAGAAATGGAGTGTGCAATAAGTGTGCAATAAGATATTAGCGGATTTCGATTTCTTCCTTCACGTCTATTTCCTGCCCGTCCTTGTCGTAGAACTCGTACTGAAGAAAGGCTAGTTTCTGGCTTGGAATGACCTTGACGCCCAAACCATATCTGAGTTGCCACTTACGACGCAGGCTGAAGATGCCCTCGTTCAAGTAGGCTGCAACGTAAGGATGTACATGAAGGGTGAAACGCTTCATGCCAAGTCTGTAGTAGAGGAATTTTATCTTGCCCTCCAAGACCTTGTGGAAGAGGAAACTGCTCTTGATCTGCCCCGTTCCCTGACATGTGGGACAAGCCTCCTCGACTGCCACATCCATGACGGGACGAACCCTTTGACGGGTGATTTGCATCAGGCAGAACTTACTGAGGGGCAGGATGTTGTGGCGAGCACGATCGCGTTTCATCAACTCGCACATGTGCTCATAAAGCTTCTGACGGTCCTCTGCCAACTTCATATCAATGAAGTCCACAACGATGATGCCGCCCATGTCGCGCAACCTAAGTTGCCGAGCCAGTTCCTCTGCCGCACCGAGATTGACCTCGAGGGCATTTGCCTCCTGATTCTCGGAATTGCGAGTACGGTTGCCACTATTGACATCCACAACATGAAGGGCTTCCGTGTGCTCAATGATGAGGTAGGCTCCATGCTTGTACGACACAGTCCTTCCGAAACCAGACTTAATCTGACGAGTGATGTCGAAGTTGTCGAAGATGGGCAGACTGCCTTTGTAGAGCTTCACCACGTTTGCACGTTCTGGAGCGATAAGGCTGACGTAGTCGTGCACTTCCTTATAGACATCGGCATTGTTGACGTAGATATTCTCGTAGCTTGGGTTGAAGAGGTCGCGAAGCATACCTACCGTTCGGCTCGTTTCCTCATAAACAAGTGTTGGCAACTCCTTGGCTTGTTGTACCTTGCGAAGTATGTCTTCCCAACGTGCAACGAGGACTTTCATCTCGGCATCCAGTTCGCTTGTGCGCTTGCCTTCAGCCACGGTACGGACGATGATGCCACAGTTCTTGGGCTTGATGCTTTCGATGACCTGCTTTAGGCGTGCTCTCTCGGCGCTGCTCTTGATTTTCGTGGAGACGGAAACCTTGTCGCCAAAAGGAGTGAAGACAAGGAAACGACCAGGGAAGGAGAGGTCGCAAGTCAGTCGCGGCCCTTTCGTGCTGATGGGTTCCTTGATGATTTGCACAAGCACCTCCTGTCCTTGTTGCAGAGAGGTCTGCACGCTGCCGTCCTTTGGCAAGTCGGGCAGAATGGAAGCCTTCTCGAAGGAGTAGAGGTTCTTGCGGTCGCTCTGTACCTGCTTGAGGTACTTGGCGTAGGAAGCGAACTGCAATCCAAGGTCGAGGTAATGCAAGAAGGCATCACGCTCGTGACCGACATTAACGAAGCAGGCATTGAGTCCGGGCATGAGCTTCTTGACTTTCGCCAGGTACACGTTGCCCACGGAGTAAGAGACACTTTGCTCTTCCTCCTGATACTCTGCCAGTCGCTTGTCCTCGGTCAACGCGATGGAAATCTTCTTCGGCTGTACGTCGATATAAAGTTCGCTTGTTACGTCCATCTGATTCAATTACAAAAAAAGTGACAGAGCTTTGTCCTGCCACCTTTTTGGTCTGAGAAGTACTTTACTTGCTCTTATGTCTGTTCTTTCTCAGTCTCTTCTTACGCTTGTGCGTAGACATCTTGTGCCTCTTATGCTTCTTTCCGTTTGGCATAATTTTAGGTGTTTATTGTTATTACTATTATGTGTATTATATAATTTCGGACTGCAAAGGTACAATTATTTTCCGAAAGGTGAAAGGTTTTACGCCATTTTATTGAAAAAAAGTTAATGTTTGATGTGTTTCATGCCGAAAAAGCAGTACTTTTGCATCATGATTTCATCATTTGGCACACAACTGGAGCAATGGTACGAGTCTTTTGGTCGTGACCTTCCTTGGCGAAGGACGAGCGATCCATACCTCATCATGCTTTCGGAGTTCATTCTGCAGCAGACGCAGATTGTTCAAGGGATGAATTACTACTTGCGCTTTGCCGAGCGGTTCCCAACGGCTGAGAGCTTGGCTGAGGCAAGCGAGGAAGAGGTACTCAGACTATGGCAAGGATTGGGTTACTACAGCAGGGCTCGGAATCTTCATAAGGCAGCTCAAGAGATTGCAAAGGCAGGGCATTTCCCAAAGGATTACAGCTTTGTGAGGGCTTTGCCAGGCGTTGGCGACTACACCGCAGCAGCCATCATGAGTCTGGCTTTCGGCGAACCTCATGCTGTGCTCGACGGCAACGTGCAACGCGTTCTGGCTCGCCACTTCGGCATAGCAGAGCCTATCGATACCATGCAGGGCAAGAAACTCCTTCGTGCCCTTGCCGACGAGTTGCTCGACAGGCAGCACCCGGCCCTTTACAACCAAGCCATCATGGACTTCGGAGCTCTGCAATGTAAGCCTGCCGCACCGCTTTGCGAGACTTGTCCGCTTGCCGAGACTTGTGAAGCGTTGAGCACGCATCAAGTGGACAAACTGCCCGTCAAGTCCAAACGCACGAGTGTCCGCGACCGCTACCTTACTTATATATACACGCGCACACAAGAAGGCCTGACCTTACTGCGTCGCAGAGGCAGCGGCGACATCTGGCAAGGGCTCTTCGAGTTCCCTATGATAGAATCAGACAAGAAGTTGACGAGTAAACAAGTTGACGAGTTTATTCACTCATCATTGGTTAAGGTTAGCGTTAACATTAAGATTGATCTCATTGCTCAAGACGTTCGCCATCAACTCACTCATCAGCGCTTGCACGCCGACTTCTACTGCCTCACTTTGCCCTCAGCCGATAGAAATGCAAAAGGGCAATGGGTCGAAGAGAAGTCCCTCGACCGCTATGCCCTTCCGCGTCTCTTGGAGAAGCTATTGGAGAAAATGAAGTAAGTAGCTCAAGCAGCAGGACAGTTGCCCATCGAGCAACCCAGAACAAGAGCAGCAATTAGAGCGATTACGACGACAACCAGGCAAATGATGGTAAAGATACCACTGAACCTCAGGTAAGCATGCATTCCTGCAAAGCCACGAGCCAGCTCAGCCTCACTGCCGGTCTTGCATGCAGCCTTCACGCCATTGGCAAACTGGAATCCCTTTGCGAGGGGATAGATTGCGATGAGAGACACAATCACATAGATTGGGCCAACGATGATTCCTCCGCCAAGCATTGGAGTGGGAGGCAATACGAACGGGGCAATAGTAACCACGATGCCCATGATAAAATAGATCACCATTGCGATAGTTCCCAGGATGAGGAGGAACTTCGCCCACTTTGCTGAGCTCAGCAGGTCAGCCTTCATCGTCTCGTCGATAACCATTCCGTTCTTGAATTCTTCGTCCATAATGCAAAAAGTTTAGGTTAATACTGAACAAATAGTCTCATTTCTGTTGCAAAGATACGAAATATTTCTCTTCAGCCAAGCAATTATCACTTTTTCTACTTTACATTACTATCTCTACAGGACCTATCAGACCTGACGGGCGCAAAGACTCTTTAGCTGAGGGACCATTAATGACCCATGTCCGACGTTGTTCTTTCGGTAAAGCAGCATCGTAGACAAGGCGATTGAACCAAGTGCTTGTAACCTCGATGATGATGGAGTTCTTGCCACTATGGAGGTAGCTAGCGATATCGGTTTGATAGGGTGCAGCCCAAAGGGTATCAACGACTTCGCCGTTCACCTTGATGACAGCTATTTCTTCTACTTCGCCCAATCGGAGTAGATACTGCTGGCCGCGCCGCTTATAGTCGAGCTGGAAGGAAGTCTCGTAGGTTGCTGTGCCAGAGAAAGCCCGTCCTTCGTTGCTTAGTGGAAGGTCCTTCCAGGCTTTCAGTTCATTGAGCATAAGGGGTTTGTCGTTGCCCCAACCTTCCGGGAAAGTAAGTGTCCACTTGTCCAAAAGCACGGTTCGTGTTTCCTCGACATTCTTTTTGCGTTTGGGTTGAGCATCGTGCTGGAAAACGAGGAAGAGCATTTCGCCGCGCTGCAGATCCAGACGCACACGAGTATAGTTTCCTTCCTGTGTAGCATCGGCCAATTGAATGTTTCCGTTCATCGGATTCCACAGTTCGGCCCGACCTCGCTGGCGAAACGACACTTCGCCACTGAAAGTTTGTTGCTGCTGCGGACAAATCATATACCAGTCGGCACCTTTTGTGCGGCGATGGAGCCAGCGGAGTTCTGTGGGCTTTACGTCGGGCTGGAGGTTTAGTCTCTCGATGGATTCTCTCAACTGAGCAATGGGAACGTTTTTGATAACGCGTCCACCTTGTGCTTCCATTACCTGCAACCTGCTGACAGTTTCGGGGAGCAGACGTTTTGTATCAGGAATCCAGAGCACATCATAGCAGACGCCCTCGGGAGTTGTCCAGAGACCTTTTCTTATTTTAAGGCGATGCATGAGGGCATCGGTATTACAATAGTCATAACCGAAGCCGCTGGGAAAGGGCGCAAACTGGTCGGGTTTATGTTCTATCTCATCGCCGATGTACCAGAGAACTGAGTTTGCAGGGAATCCTCTTTCGAGCATAAAGGTACAGCGTGCGAGATAGGTATTGAAGTGACGCATAAAGGGCCACCAGGTTTGCTTCCTGAGGAACGGTGTTCCGATGCCTCCACCAAACGAAGTCCCAGGGAAGAATCTGTCTGCATCGGGGTTATGTGTGTAGGTATGGAATACTGTATGCGTGACGCCCTCCACCATATTCTGATTGGCCACTTCGCGCAAATCCCTGAGGCGTTCGTCCCAAGTCAGGTCGAACGACGTGAAGGATTCAGCCGATACACGCGGTTTGCCGTACAGATGGGCTGCGGAGGCAGTTGGGCGGATGGGTTTGTAGTTGCGGTTTGCCAACCAGCTCGAGAATGGTCGCCAGTATTCGCACATCGGGACATCGGCGTATTTGTAGTACTCCATCGGGTCGGCTGGGAAGATGTCGCCTGCTGCTGTCTCGTAGCTGACGGTCATACCTTTCTCGTGTGCGAGTCGGGTCATATGACCATAGAAGTTGTCGGTAAAGAGTTCACTGATGGTTCGTCGCCAGTCGGAGAGGAATTTGCTGGTCTGCTGGCGGTCGTTTATAACCCACCCGAAGACGGCTGGCAGCCAGCGAAGCAGTTCGTAATGCCTGCGGCTTTGAAACTCTTGAGGCATGAATCGTGTCCAAGTCTGTGTGGAGCACTCCCAACTGTCCATTAGCATATTGTTCACAAGCCCTTTCAGAGGTCCGTCCGTGAGTCGTCCAATGTAACTATGGAATTGGTGGGATACGTAGGCCGTGTCGAGTTTGTTGACTTCCCAGCCCGTTGCCTCGGCAGGTGCTGGTCCGTTGCGTCGACCGGTGTTTACGTGACCTATTCGAAGGACAATCCACTGACCTTCTGGCGCTGCCCAACGAAGATGTCCGTCAGGAGTCATCTTGTCAGTCAGATTGACGATATCGGCTTGATTGACGAACCCGCTGCCGTCTTCGTTCATATTCTTCGGGAAGGGTAGCAGTTGACGCAGTGTCCAGGCGGCTTCCATTTCCCAATTGTGGCCGCGGGTAGCTGTGGAGAGGCGCAATCTCGAAAGGCGCATTGGATGCTGATTGGTGATTTCGATGATGTAGTCGCCGCCCTGTTCTTTGCTGTCGGGCAGCGCAAAGGTCATCGTCTTCTCGGTATCCTGCCAGTTGCCTCGTGGGAAGTCCGTATCGAGCAGAATAGTCCTGCTAGGCGTCAATACGCGCAGATGGATGTCGGGCTGCACACAGAACGAGTGATTGAAGGCGTCGATGGGATTGAACTCTATAGAACGGACCTTCTGACTATCTTTTGTCTTCACGCGGACACGATAGGGTTTCTGCGGGTCGGCAGGT
>OCVV011310910.1_pt1 | contig 22349 bp, 16 predicted proteins | sample 1539721 | NCBI WGS metagenome assembly OCVV01 (sample SAMN02144230, study PRJEB22623) | gut metagenome | biome: sheep rumen | host: Ovis aries | place: New Zealand
AGAACTGCAGTTGTTACAGAAGCAAGACCTGTGCGTGCACCTGCTGCAACACCTGAAGAAGATTCTACGAATGATGTTACAGTTGAAGTACCAAGACAAGCACCAACAACTGTACCAACAGCATCAGCCATAAGAGCTCCCTTTACATTTGCAACTTCACCGTTTTCATCTTTAAGATTACCCTGCTCTGCTACACCAAGAAGTGTTCCGATTGTATCAAAGAGGTCTGTAAAGAGGAATGTAAAGAAGATTACAAAGAACTGACCAAGAACAGCAAATGAGAATTTGCCAGCTGGAGTACAAACGATTCCCTTGAAATCAAATGCAAAGAAATGTGGAGCTGATGGAGCTGAGAATGGTTTGAAGTTTTCTGGAATTGTTGTTACACCGAATGGAATACCAATGATAGTTGTAATGATGATACCAATAAGGATAGCACCTGGAACATTCAAAGTATACAAAACGATTGTAAGAATAAGACCAATAATAGCAACGATAGCAGCCTTATTAGCCATTGTGAAGTTTACAAAACCAATAAGAGTACCAGTTTCTGTTGAAACAACACCTGCATTAGCAAGACCAATGATTGCGATAAAAAGACCAATACCAACAGCAACTGCTTTTTTAAGCCCTTCTGGGATAGACTTAATAATAGCTTCACGAACACCGCAGAGAGAAAGTATGATAAAGAGCACACCTTCAAGAAGAACTGCAGTAAGGGCAAGCTGGAAAGAACATCCCATACCCAGAACTACTGTGTATGTAAAGAATGCGTTCAAACCAAGACCAGGTGCAAGTGCAACAGGAAGGTTTGCGCAGAATGCCATAACCAAAGTGGCAATAGCTGCAGATAATGCTGTAGCAGTAAATACAGCACCCCAGCTCATTCCTGCACCTGAAAGAATTCCAGGGTTAACGGCAAGAATGTAAGCCATAGCAAGGAAAGTTGTAATTCCACCAACTATTTCTTTTGAAACAGTAGTGTTTCTTTCCGAAAGCTTAAAAAACTTTTCCATAATTTATATCCTCCTATTATGGTAGACACATTTTATAATAAAACCAGTACTTTGTCAGTGCAGGCTGCAACACAAGTTCCACATGAAGTACACTTAGTATAATCAATTACAGGTAAACCAGAACTTATATCGATACATTGTTCTGGACATTTACGTGCACACATACCACACTTAAAACATCCCTTTGTACAGTCTTTTCTGATTTGCGGTTTATTATCGCTCTTGTTAGAACAAACTCCAATGGCTCCTTTTGTATCTGCATCAATAAACTTAAAAAGATGTTTTGGACAGGCAGCAGCACATTTTCCACAGGCAACACATTTTGATTTATCAACTTTTGGAAGACCATCATCTCCCATACTCAAGGCACCGAATGGACATACAGCAACACAATCTCCAAACCCGATACAGCCAAAAGCACATTTTTTAGTTCCGTTCATTGTAAGCTGAGCAGCTTTACATGTTTTCATACCTATATATTCAGCCTTGTCAGCAGCACAATCTTTAGTACCCGCACAGGCAAGAAATGCAACTTTTGGCTTTACTTCTACTCCAGCCTGTCCTAAAATTTCAGCAACCTTTTTAGCGCAATCAGAACCACCTGCAACACACCCATTAGTTGGTGCATCACCTTTTACTACAGCAGCAGCAAAAGCATCACAACCGGCAAGACCACAACCACCACAGTTAGCACCACTAAGGGCATCGCGGACAAGCTGAACTTTTGGATCTGTATCAACATGGAAAATCTTTTTAAAGAGACCGAGAAGTACGCCAAGCAGAATGGCGATTATTGCAGCAACTATAATTGTATAAATAATTGTATTCATTTTCGCCCTCCACTATTTAATCAGTCCTTTAAAGCCAAGGAATGCCAGGCTCAAAAGACTTGCACAAACATAAAGAATTGGAGTACCTGCAAAAGCTTTAGGCACATTTGCAACCTTTACGCGGCTTCGTACACCACTCATAATGACCATAGAAATCAAAAATCCCATTGCTGAGCCAAAAGCATATACAAGACTTTGAACATAGTTGTAGTTTTTACCAATACAATTGATTGTTATACCAAGAACAGCACAGTTAGTTGTAATCAAAGCAAGGTAAACTCCCATTGCATTGTAAAGGCCAGGAGACATTTTTTTAAGGAAGAATTCGACAAGCTGAACAAGAGATGCAATTACAAGAATAAAGAAAAGAGTCTGTAAGAATTCAAGTCCAAGTGGAACCATAACCAGTTTATAAAGTGGCCAGGTAACTGCAGTGGCAAGCATAATTACGAAGGTGGTTGCTAATCCCATACCAGTTGCTTTTTCTGTATCATTAGTCATACCAATGAAAGGACAAATAGCGAGGTATTGAATGAAAACTACGTTATCGATGAGTGCAGATTTGATAAAAAGCTTGATTGTTTCCATTATTGTTCACCTCCTTCTTTATGAACTTCATTAGCCTTATTTGCTTTATATTGTTTCCAGGCCTGAAGGCAGGCTGCAAGAATACCAAAAACAAGGAATCCGCCTGGTGCGCTATTGAAGATTCCAATGCGATAAGCTTCTGGAATTACTTCAATTTTTAATGCAGTACCTGCAAATAGTGTACCTCCACCAAGAAGTTCACGAATCAAGGAAATAGCCAGTAAAACAATTGTATATCCGATTCCCATTCCAAAAGCATCGAGAATTGAATCACCAACTTTATTTTTAGAAGCAAAAGCTTCTACACGGCCCATGATGATACAGTTTACAACAATAAGCGGAATGAAAACTCCAAGTGCATTGTAAAGAGATTCTACATAAGCATTCAAAACCAACTGAACTATTGTAGTAAATGCTGCAATAACGGTAATGAATACGGGAAGACGGATTGCCGAAGGAATCAGCTTACGGAAAATACTGATTACAATTTCACTCATAACCAGAACAAATGTCATACCTACGCCCATGCCCAGACCATTGAAAATACTTGTAGTTACACCAAGCGATGAGCACAAGCCAATATTCAAAACAAGAAGAGGATTTTCAATAAAGAAACCTTTTGTAAAAGTTTTTAATTTGTTTGACATATTATTTCCCCTCCTTCAAATTAAAATACGCAAAAAGATTTTTTGTTCCTTCATTAATCAAAGAAGATACTGCAACGCTGGTAATTGTAGCACCAGAAATCGCATCAAAGTTTTCGCCAGCCTTAAAACCATCAGCAGCGTTCTTCCCTTCAAACTGGCCGTAAAAAGTTTTACCGTTAGGCAGCTTAAAAGTTGCATCGTTAGCTTTTAAACCAAAACCAGGCGAATCGGTCAGTTTCAAAAATTTTAATCCGGTTACAGTTCCATCAGTTTTCATACCAATCAAAATTGTTCCCTGATCATATGTAGGACCAGTAACCTGTGCAGCCCCACCGATAATTTTTCCGTCTTTTTTGGCAACATATATTTCATCGACAGTAATTGCACCAACAACTGGAGGTGTAAAATCGTTTACGGTTTCAAAAGTAAGTCCAGAATCCGGGAAAAATTCAGCCATAGCCTGGCCAACTTTTCTTTCCTGATTCTGTGCAATTTGAGGTGCCGTAAAATTATTAACCACAGCAAGCATTGCACAGGCGACAACTGCATAAGCACAAAGTACAAGACCAAGCTTAATCATGCTCCAGGCATTTTCTTTTTTTGCAACTTCAGCCATTACTTTGCCTCCTTTACTGCATCTGCAGGACGACCGGCTTTTTTACCATAACCGTATTTGCGGGCAGTAAGATTATTAAGAAATGGAGCAATGCTGTTCATAATCAAAATAGAGAACATTACACCTTCCGGGTAACCTCCGAAACGTCTGATAAGGAAAGTAATTAAACCACAGCCAAAACCGAAGACCAGTCGGCCTTTTTTTGTAACCGGAGCAGTTGCATAATCAGTTACCATAAAAGTTGCACCGAACAATAGACCACCTGTCATTAGTGACATTGCAACATTTTCACCAGCAATCAAAGAACAAACTGCTACTGTACCTACCATTGCAACAGGTGCACGCCAGTCAATAATGTGTGCAAGAGCAAGAAATGCAAAAGAAATTAAAATCAAAAGAGTTGAAGTTTCACCAATACAACCAGCTCTGTTTCCAATGAAATACTGCCATAAAGTGCCGTCTTCAATTGCAAAAGTTCCGGCTTTTATTGCAGACAAAGTTGTAGCAGAAGAAATTGCATCAACAGCGCCTCCCAAAGTTTTTGGAGTCATCCAGGAAGCTCCCATTGCTGCAGGGAAACTCAAAAACATAAAGGCACGGCCTGTTAAAGCGGGATTAAACACATTTGAACCAATTCCACCAAAAAGACCTTTTGCAACAACCATTGCAACTGCAGCCCCTACAACAAAAATCCATACCGGAGCTGTTGGAGGACAAACTAGAGCCATCATAACTCCTGTTACACAGGCAGAAAGATTTGAAATTACTATCTTTTGCTTTGTTACCTTCTGGAATAAAAATTCAAAAAGCACACAGGCAGCAACCGATACAAGAATTCTTATAAGAGCTGCTATTCCAAATAGAACTATACCCATAATGATTTCTGGAAGCAAAGCAATAAGCACTGTTCCCATAATCATCTGTGTTGAACATTTAAAATTAAAATGAGGGCTTGAAGAAACATAGATTTTAGAACTCATTTTGCACCTCCTTCTGCTTTTTCTGAATTGGCCTTAGCTGCAGCCTTAGCCTTTTCTTCTGCCATCTTCTGGCGTACAAGACCTTTTCCAAGTCTGATTCTCTGAATAAGATTTACTTTTGCAGGACAAACAAAGGCACAACAGCCGCATTCAATACAATCCATTAAACCAAAGCTCTTTGCTTTTTCAAGATTACCAGCTTTAAGTTCCCGGACAATCAAAGCAGGAGAAAGCCGCATAGCACATTTTGCAACACAGCTTCCGCAGGAAATACACTGGCTTTCTTCTTCAAGGAAGGTTTCTTTTTCTGTAAGGAAAGTTACACCGCTTGTACCCTTTGCAACAGGAAAATCAGCAGACATCATGGCAAAGCCCATCATAGGACCACCACTGATAATTTTTACTGCTGAATCTGAAGTGGCTTCGGTACTTTCTGAATCCTTCAATTTAAAAACATCGGGCATAAGGTCGCTTACAATTGTTCCAACTGGAACTCTTACATTAACAGGCTTTTCTACTGCTCCACCGCTGATTGTAAGCGAACGTTCAATAAGCGGCATTCCAAGTCTAAATGCATCACTTATTGCACAAACTGTACCGACATTAGAAATTACACAACCTGCGTCTGCAGGTAACTTAGCACTTGGAATCTCGCGGCCAGTTGCAGCAGACACGATAAACTTTTCTGCTCCCTGCGGATATTTTGTTTTTACAAGGCATACAGAAATCTTATCTTCCTTACCTGCCTCACTAATAGCCTTTTCAAGCTCTGGTAAAAGATATGCTTTATTATCTTCAAGGACTATAATACCTTTAGCTTTTCCATTACCTGTTTTTCCACCATTTACTATATGAAGTACAATTGAAAGTCCATCAATTACTTTTGCAGACTGTTCAAGCATTGTACGTTCATCGCAAGTCAGATAAGGCTCACATTCAGCAGCATTAACAAGTACATAATCAATAATTTTATCAGCAGGAGGATTTAATTTTACATGGGCCGGGAATGATGCTCCGCCCATACCAACAATTCCTGCTTCACGAATTCGTTTTAAGCAATCTTCTTTTGAACACTCATAAGGATCTAAAACAGGTAATAATGATTCGCGTCCGGCATCGTCTGCTTCAATAATAATGCATGGAGCCATACCGTTTCCGGTAACAAGACAGTTTTGGATTTTTTTGATTTTTCCGGATACTGAAGAATGAACAGGACAATTCATAAAGCCTTCGCCATTGGCAATAATTTGTCCTTTTGCAACTTCATCACCGATTTTTACAACGGGTTGATTTGGTGCGCCTCCCATAGTAACTGGAATTGTTACTGTTTTGGATTTAGGAAAGGCAGCAGTTATAGGGCACTGATTACTCAGTTCCTTATACTCTTTAGGGTGAATTCCACCCTTAAATGTTTTTGCTCTCATAATTCTTCAATTATAAATCGGTTTGGCCCAACTTGCAAGATTGTTAAATTCATTATGTATAAATCAAAAAATAAAGATAAAAATATTTTATATTTTTAAGATTTGGATTTATAATTCTATTTATGGGCAGATTTGATTCGCTAAAGAATTTTTTAGGTATTGAAACCTTTACAAAATATACGAGAGAGTACTTTGATAAATCAAACATACGCTCCAGTCTTTATGTATCCTCAGTTGTAATTATCCTTGAAATATGGATGATTGTTTCAACTCTTTTTCTCCAGTTTTTTGGTGATTTAAATCGTTCCAAACAATGGCTAATAACCCATTTGGGATGTTATGTTCTTCTTTTGATTTCTGCCTGTATTCTTTTTACATATTCCCTTTTGCATCACAAGAAAATTGTACAAAATCATAAAGCATGGCTTGCCATCCGCTTTGTATTTTCTATAATTGCAATAGGTTTTGGTATTTATATTTCTTTTATGGATTACCTTAAGGGTGAACAGTTTATAACACTGATGACTATGACAATCTTTGTTTTCTGTTTCACTGTTTGGCGCCCTATTTACACTATTCTATTTCTTTTTCTTTCATACGGATTTTTCTTTATTATTTGTAATCATGCAAATCCAGCTACTTATGCAACAAAAGTAAATCTTACGATTGTTCTCATTACAATTACAATTAGTGCCATAAATGCATACACACAGAAACTTAATGAAGCAAAAAAAGACGAAAGACTTGAACAGGCACATGATATTCTTTTAAAGCTTTCAATTAGTGATGAAGTAACTGGTATTGCAAATATGAATTATTTTCGTGGCCAGGCTCTCAAGAAAATGCAGGAAAAAGATACAGACATTAAAAATATGATTTATCTTTTTCTTGATATTGAAAATTTTAAAACCCTTAATCAAAAATATGGTTTTTGGGAAGGAAATTCATTTCTAAAAAATATTGCTGATTTTTTAAATACACTTTTCGAAAGCTCCCTTATTGCTCATTTTTCAAATGATAACTTTGTAATACTTACTGAAGACATAGATGTAAAAGAAAAAATTAATGAACTTTGCAAAAAGATTTCTGATTTTAAATATGATATAAAACTTGGCCTAAAAGTTGGTGCCTATAAACCTGAATCAAATGATGAACTGCCTTTAATTGCCTGCGACCATGCCAGATATGCGTGCAACACAATCAAGAAAAATTATAACATTACATATTGCGAATATGACAAAACAATGGCTCAGAACTTTCAGAAAAAGCAGTATATTATAAATAATTTTGATCAGGCAATTGATAATGAACATATCAAAGTTTTCTATCAGCCTCTGGTAGATGCAAAAACAGGTAAAGTGTGTGGCTTAGAAGCTCTTTCTCGCTGGGATGATCCGACATATGGTTTTCTTCCACCAGGAGACTTTATAGAAACTCTTGAAGAATATCATCAGATTCATAGACTTGATATGTATGTTGTAGACAGAGTTTGTCGTGATATAAATGAATCCAAACCTAAAGGCCGAAAACTTCTGCCAATTTCTTTAAATTTTTCACGCATGGATTTTGACTCTCTGAATCTGGCAAAAGAAGTTGGTGACTGTCTTAAAAAATATAATATTGATAAAAATGCAATTCACATAGAAATAACAGAAAGTACTCTTTCAGAAGATGATGATAAACTTAAGGAAGAACTCAAAAGTTTCCGTTCACAAGGTTATGCACTCTGGCTTGATGATTTTGGCTCAGGGTATTCGGGACTAAATGTTCTTAAAGAATATGATTTTGATCTTATTAAGATTGATATGAAATTTCTTTCAAATTTCAATGGAAACCTAAAGGCACGACAGATTCTTAAAAATGTAATAAATCTTGCAAAGGATCTTGGAATGCAGACCTTAACCGAAGGTGTAGAAACCCAGGAAGCCTGTGATTTTCTTCGCGAAAATGGCTGCGAAAAATTACAGGGGTATCTTTTTGGAAAGCCGATGTCAAAAGAAGATTTTGAATCCAAACTTGATGATGGCACCTACACAATATAATCCGTTCTTTTACTTCCTAAGTTCACAATAGCGGCAGAAGGGCAATTTGCGTTAAAAAATTGCGACCAGCAATTTTAGCAAATTGGGCGCGAGGTTTATCGAGCGGCCGAACCCTGCCTAATATCGAAAATCCGTTAAAAAAAATTGTACGACAGTACAATTTTTTAGGATTATCGAAAAAAAGGCTCGGAGCGAGACTTGCGAGCGACGTAGGGTTCGACTCCCCGAATAAGCAAGGAGAAATGTTAAAAAAAAAAGCTTCCCGAAACCGAGAAGCTTTTTAAGAGCGGCAGAAGGGAGTCGAACCCTCGTCATCAGCTTGGAAGGCTGAGATAATGAGCCGTTATATGACTGCCGCAAGTGATGTATTTAATATATAATTTTAGAGCATTTTGGTCAATACCTAAAAACAGATTTTTTTAAAAAATTCTTTCTTTTTTTTTATTATATTTTTCTAAAATCCACATCTCCTTTATTTCTGAAAGTCTGAATTCTATTTTTCTTTGGATGAAGATTTTCTGTAAAATAGCGGATATCAGATGCATAATCTGAAGCTACATATTCTGCATCATAATTTAGGTTTACAGTTTCAGATTTTCCAGTGTCTGTAGTGCGAGATATTGCTCCATAAAATTTAACTATATCTTCTGCAGCAGCATAATAACGCTGAAGGTTTTTTGATTTAAATTGTCCCTGTAAGAACTCTAATTGTATTTTCTGAATTTCTTCGTGTTTTTCACAATATCCTAATTCACAAGATTTTTCACAAATATCAGAATATTCATTATAAAATAATTCAAATAATTTCGAAGGCTTAAATTTCAAAACTCTACAAACAGAATTAAACCATGGGACAGCTCTTCCCGCATTATAAAAATATGAACAGGCTTTAGAAAGCTTCTCTGCCCTTTTTATATCATCAGGAGAAAATTCTTTTGTTTTAATAACATGATATGGTGGTTCTTTTTCCCAGACTAAGCCAATTCCTTCAGCACGGTCAAACAGATCCGTTCCGGGTAATACCGAAAGGCAGAAAATTTCAAGATTATTTGGATATTGAGAAATCGCAAAATCAATTCCATCTCTGAAAGAACAAAAGTTTTCTCCTGGAAGCCCGAAAATCAAATCAAGTCCAAAAGTTACACCTTCTTCGTTTAAGATTGATAGTCCCTTACAAAATTTCTTTTTATCAAAAGGTCTGTTTACCAGCTTTAGAGTTTGTTCATTAGCGCTTTGCAAACCTATCTGTAATGCACAAGGAATTCTGGTAAACTCACGTGCCAGTTCCCTGTCCATAAGTTCCGCTCTTGCTTCAAAATAATAAAATGTATCTGGAGTTTTTTTTGCAATAAGCCGTAGAAGCTCTACTGCCCGTTTTTTATTTACATTGTAAGTTGGATCTAACACAAAAACCTGTGGAACTTTTTTTCGGGCAAAAAGTTCAAGTTCAGCCTTTATTCGTTCCATTGGAAAGAGTCTTACAGATTTTTCACCTTTTGACTCATAGCAATAAGCACATTTAAATGGACAACCACGGGCTAGTTCCCATAAGGCACCTTCGTATTCTGCAGGATCAATTATTCCGTCTAAGTAAGGAGAATGAATCGAGCTAAGGTCTGGAGATGGAGAAATTATTACCTTGTCTGATTTTTCAGACTTTTTTAATAGAATTTCACTAATTAGTTTAGGAACAGAAACTTCACCTTCTCCACTGACTGTATAATCAAAATCTTTATAAAACGAAGGATGGGCTGTAATTTCAGGACCACCGGCAATACATATACAACCTTTTTCCTTTAGTCTTTTTGCAGCAGCAGCAAGGATTTTGATATTCCATACAAAGCAGGAAAAACAGAAAATAGAGTTATCTATCCCGCCTGAAATCTTTAATAGATTTTGGGCTATATAATCTGCAGCTTTTTCTTTATCTTTTGGAAAATCTTTATCTTCAAGGCAGAAGGCTTTTAATGAGACATTGCACATATCCTTTAGTTCAGGGCAATGTTTAATTGCTGAAGCAACGCAGGCCGCTCCCAGCGGTAAGGCTTGAGGAGATTTTTCTATTAATAAGGTTGTACAGATTACCGGAATTGGCAACTATTTTCCTTCCTTTACATATTTATCAAGCTGAACATTTGCCAGATTTACTTTTTGCACAACACAAGGTCCAGCAACACAACCACCTTCGCAGCTCATTACTTCTACAAGGTTGCCATCCCCTTCTTTTGCTTCTACACGACCTGCATTTATTTCGCCATAATAACGGAGTTTTTTCATACCTTCTTTATTAAGGCCATTAATTACATCCAGTTTTAAAATTGAAGGATCAGATAGTCGACATCGAACTGCTTCTGCAACTCCACCTGTTCTTGCAAAGTTACGTGCACTTGCAGTTGGAACTTCTTCTTTTTTTAGAGATTCCAGTTTGCTTACTGTAATTCCTTTGGCTTCAAAGAATGCTGAAAGTTCTTCTGCTGTAATTACATAATCAACAAATTCATCATCAAAACCTTCGCGGCGTTTTGCAAGACATGGCCCTACAAATACTGTTACACATTCAGGATCATCTTTTTTAGCTATTTCTGCTGTATAATGCATTGGGCTTCTTGTTTCGCTTACACAAGGATCAAGATCAGGTACATGAATGTGAACTGCACGTACATAAGCTGAACAGCAGGATGTGGTCATTAATTTGTCGCCGCGCTTCATACGCTCCGTAAACTCCGCAGCTTCCCGATCCGCACAAATATCGGCCCCCTGTGCTACTTCATATACCGTTGCAAATCCCAGTTGCTGCATTCCACGTTCAAGTTGTCCCGCGCTGCATTTAAACTGTGAAGCAATAGAAGGTGCGTACATAACACTAACCTTATGCCCAGCCATAATGTGTTTAATAACATCAACAAGCTGGCTTTTATCCATCATCGCGCCGAATGGACATTCCTGCATACACTTTCCGCAATAAATGCATTTATGAAAATCAATTACTTCATGTCCATCTTCGCCTTTTGAAATTGCTCCTACAGGACAAGCAGCTTCGCATGGAACAGTAATCTTTATAATTGCATGATATGGACAATTCTGTTCACATAAACCACAGTGAATACATTTATCAGCATCAATATGAGCATGATGAACAATGTGAATTGCTTTTTTAGGACAGTTCATCATACAAGGACGTGCAAAACACCCCTGACATGCATTTGTAACCATAAAGTTTTGTTTTACACAACCATTACAGGCTTCATGTAAAACGGTAATCATTGGCCATGTAGGACTTTTTCTCTTTAATGCTTCACGTGCATAATCATCAAGATCATTTAAATCATTATAATTTTCAACTGAAATACCCATACGGGCTAAAAGACGCATTCTTAATAATTCACGGTCATGATATATACAACAGCCTATTGGAGCAGTACCCGCTGGTCTCATTTCTACTGGAATTTTATTGATTTTTCTGGAATCAAGTTCTCCATCAAGCTGCAATTTTGCAATTCTAACAAGAAGCTCCCTCTTTACATTAGTGGCATTATTATTAATATTCATTCTATAATAATATCAATATTTTATTTGCCAATCAATCAATTATATTTTATTATTATCTTGGAATAATATAGAGAGGTACTATGGCTAATATCAACGAAAAATTTTTCCCTCCAAAAGAAGTTTTTGACAAACTTTCGATTCGGGAACAGGAACAGCTTACACTTCTGACTGGATCTAATCTTGTATTTATGCTTCTTTTTTTTATTTTTGGATTAGTTCTTTTTCTATTCAAATATATAATTGTTGGTGCCGGAGGAATGTTTATTTTAGCCTTTTTTGGAACTTCTCTCTATTTTACAAAAAAAGGTCACATTCATCTTGGGGCCTGGATTACTACCTGTGCAATAATATTTGTAAGTGCAGTTGAATGTTATGGGGCTCCATTTGCAGTTTCAAATTATCTGCCATACCGAGACAGTTGTTTTATTGCAGTTATGTCTATTTGTAATTATGTAATTTCAATGCGTCATAGTCAGCTTATATTTTTCTTTGGAGCTGATTCACTTGTCTGGATAATTACAAATATCTTCAGATACAGACCAATTTATATTGCGAATCCCGGCACCTCAGTAATGAATATTGTTATTTGTTCTCTGGCAATCATTACAACAAATATCTGTATTCTTTTGATTGACCGTTTTACAAGACGTGTCGTAAAAATTGCAGATGAAAATGAAAAAAAATCAAGTCAGGCTTTTGAAAAAATTACAAAAGTTATTAATGATACAAAAGAAGGTCTTGATATTGGCAAACAACTTTCTGCCTCTACTGCAAAAGCCGCTAACAGTGTTGAAGAAATTGGAAATCTCTACAACTTCATAAACTCAGAAACTACAACCCTTAGTTCTGAGGCAATTACAATTAAAGATTCAAGTTCCCAGATTAACGATAAAGCAAATCAGATGAAATTGAGTGTTCAAAGCCAAAGCGATGCTATTTCTTCAACCTCTGCAGCTCTTAATGAAATGTCAGCCAGCCTTACAAACATCAGCAGTATTGCAAATGATCAGCGTTCAGGTATGAACACTATCGTTACAAATCTTGATTCACAAATGAAGCTTCTTCAGAATCTTGTAAATGATATGATTAAAGTAAAAGAATCATCTGCAAAAGTTTCAACATTCGTAGAAGCTGTTAATAAGATTTCTTCACAAACAGGTCTGCTTGCAATGAATGCCTCTATTGAAGCAGCACACGCAGGAACTTTGGGAAAGGGGTTCTCTGTAATTGCATCTGAAATTCGAAAACTTTCTGAAGAAACTACAAAGAATGCACAAAAGATTTCTGATACTCTTCAGGAAAATGAAGTTATAGTTAATACAACTTCTGAATCTGTTACTTCATTTTCTGAATATACTAAGACTACAACAGAAGAACTTCGAAAAACAATCCGCGTAATGGAAGAAATTCTTGCCGGAGTTTCTGAAATTGATACAGGAACCCGCGATGTAATGAATGCCCTTACACAGATTGTTGATAATGCAAATGTAAATACACAACTGGCAGAAGGTGTTGCAGGCGAAATCATTCAGCAGAACTCTGCCCTTCAGAATATTTCAAATGGAACAGAACAACTTCAATTTAAAGTTCACAACCTGGAAGATCTTTTAAACAACATTCGTGATGCTATTTCAGAAATAGACAGCAATGCTTCTGCGAATGAAATTGTTGCTGCAAAGATTTCTGGTGCTCTTGACTAAAAGATATATTAACAAAAAACGATTTATTGATTATAATATTTTAATAATTTTGGTTTATAATATTGGCCATCTTTGGCCTTACACAGGAGACTTTATATGTCAAGAAAAATTACTATCATCGGTGCAGGACAGGTTGGTTCTACCGTTGCCTATGCCCTTACTTTAAAGCAGATAGCTTCTGAAATCGTTATCATCGATATCATCAAAGAAAAGGCTATGGGAGAGGCTATGGATATCCGTCAGGGTACTCCTTTTATTGGTCCTGTTTACGTTCACGACGGAGATTATGAGGACGCTAAAGGTTCTGATATTGTCGTATTCACATCCGGTGTTGGTCGCAAACCTGGTCAGTCACGTCTTGACCTTACACAGACTAATGTTGATATTACAAAGTCTGTAATTCCACAGATTACAAAGGCTGCTCCTAACGCTCTTTACGTTATCGTAGCGAACCCTGTTGATATTTTGACATATCAGTTTGTAAAAACTTCTGGTATTCCTGCTAACCGTATTTTCGGTACAGGTACAATGCTTGATACAGCCCGCTTCCGTGCCCGCATTGCAGAAACATACAAGGTAGCTCAGGAAAATGTTCACGGATACGTATTCGGTGAACACGGAGATTCTTCTTTCGTTCCTTGGTCTCTTGCTAACATTGGTTCAATTCCTGTAGATTCATTTGCTAAATCATATCGCGGACCAAAACTCCCAGATTTCGACAAAAACGATGTTGAAGACTATATCCGCAAGTCTGGTGGAATTATCATTGCAGCAAAGAAATGTACAAACTATGCAATTGGTGTAACAACTGCAACTCTCTGTGAAGCTTTGAACTACGACACAGATTCTGTTCTTACAATTTCTTCTATGCTCGATGGCGAATATGGAATTAAAGATGTATGTCTTTCTATTCCTACAGTTATCGGTGGAAACGGAATTAAGGGACGCATTGAAGCACCTCTTACAGATTCAGAAATTGAATCTCTCCGCCACAGTGCAGAATGTCTCAAAGACGTTATTAAACAGGTAAATTTCTAAAATAAATGTCATCCCGAACTTGTTTCGGGATCTTTTTATAGATGCTGAAACAAGTTCAGCATGACGCAAATTAAGGAAAACAAACTATGGAATACAAAATTGAACATGACTCAATGGGCGAAGTAAAAGTTCCTGCAGATAAATACTGGGGAGCTCAAACAGAACGCAGCCACGAAAATTTCGAAATTGGTGTTGGCATTGAAACAATGCCACGTGAAATAACAAAGGCTTTCGGTTACCTCAAAAAGGCAGCTGCAATGGCTAACAATGCCCTCAAGCCAGAAAAGATGACAAAAGAAAAGCTTAAAGCTATTTCTAAGGCATGTGAAGAAGTAATCGCTGGAAAATTAAACGATCACTTCCCTCTCGTTGTATGGCAGACAGGTTCTGGTACTCAGAGCAACATGAATGCAAATGAAGTTATTGCAAACCGTGCAAATGAAATTGCAGGTAAAAAGCTTTGTCATCCAAACGATGATATCAATATGAGTCAGTCTTCAAACGACACCTTCCCTACTGCACTTCACATTTCTGCAGTATATGCTATCGAAGACAAACTCTTCCCTGCAATTGATACTCTCGTTGCAACCTTTGCAAAACTTGAAAAAGAAAATATGAAGATTGTAAAATCTGGACGTACTCACCTTCAGGATGCTGTACCTATTTCTTTCGGTCAGGAAATCTCTGGATGGAGAACTTCACTTGAGCGCGACAGAAAAATGCTTGAATCTTCACTTCCATATTTGAAGCAGCTTGCACTTGGTGGAACAGCCGTAGGGACCGGCCTCAATGCACCAAAAGGTTTTGACAAAAAAGTTGCAGAATGTGTAAGCGAACTTACTGGAAAGAAATTTGTAACTGCACCAAATAAATTCCATGCACTTACATCTAAAGATGAACTGGTATTTGCACATGGAGCAATTAAAGCACTCGCTGCAGATATGATGAAGATTGCAAATGATGTTCGCTGGCTCGCTTCTGGTCCTCGTGACGGTCTTGGAGAAATTCATATTCCAGAAAACGAGCCAGGTTCTTCTATCATGCCAGGAAAGGTAAATCCAACTCAGTGCGAGGCCGTTACAATGGTTGCCGTTCAGGTAATGGGTAACGATGCTGCAATCGGATTTGCTGCAAGCCAGGGTAACTTTGAATTGAACGTATTCATGCCTGTAATTGCTTATAATTTCATTCAGTCTGCTCGTCTTCTTGCAGAAGCAATGATAAGCTTCAATAAGAACTGTGCAGTTGGAATTAAAGCCAACAAGGACAAGATGCATCATAACCTTTATAACTCATTAATGCTTGTAACTGCATTGAATCCTTACATTGGTTATGAAAATGCCGCAAAGACAGCACACAAAGCTTTTGATGAAAACATTTCTCTCAAAGAAGCTTGTGTAAGTCTTGGTTTCCTTAAACCAGAAGAATTCGACAAGGTATTTAAGCCAGAATCTATGGCTTTCCCTAAATAAGTATAAGCCTAAAATCGAAAAACCAGCCCAGTTTCCACTGAGCTGGTTTATTTTTCAATAACACAAGGACTTTTTATTGAAACAGAAAATTTTTATTTTATTTTTAATTACTGCTTCACTGGTTCTTCTATCCTTCATTACCCCTACTTTTTTTCATAATAAATCACACGAATTCTTTAATAATCAGCTTTTAGCTTCACATATCTTTGGACTCATTGAAGGTAATATTGAACGTCCTATTGGAGTTACAACAGGTTTAAGTTCCGATGAATTTCTTATCCGTGCCCTCGAGCGAGAAGACAATACTGATGAAAAAATAATGGAAGAAATGTTTTCATCTTTTCTTACTTCTGTCAAAAATCAGTTTGGTTATGCATCGACCTATGTAATTTCAGATAAAACTAAACGCTTTTATACTCCAACTGGAGTAGCCAAAATCGTAAACCCTCAAATGGATCCTTATGATAACTGGTATCCTATTTTTATGAAGACGGGTCTAAAAATTCAAGTAGATACAAATCGTGACCAATTTAATGATTATCAATGGACTATTTTTATAAATGCAAGAATTAATAATACTGAAGGAAAAACAATTGGTGTCTGTGGAATTGGTTTACCGATGAAAGACTGGCAAAACTTTCTTCTTCCAGTAGAAAAAGAATATAAGGTGAAAATTAATTTAATAGATAATCAGGGACTCGTTCAAATTGATACAGATTTTAATAATATCAAAAATGCCTATATTTCAAATGCAATTTCAGAAAATGTAAATAACAGAGGTTTTTACCATACTCAACAGGTACGAAACGGATTCAGAATGGTACGTTTTATTACCAACATGAACTGGTATCTTGTTGTACAGGGTAATAATATAATTGAAGGACAGATTTACGGAACAATAATCATAGTCTTTATTTATATTTTCTTACTTCTTGCCATAATCCTGCAATTCCTTGCACATAAAAAAGTTTCACGACATAATCTTATAAAAACTTCTTTACCGGAAGATGAATTAACAGGTCTTCCAAATCGGAATTATCTCAAAGAATCTTATGGTGAATTAGGAGTTTTTAATACAACGCGCTATAAATCACTGGCAGTTTTTGACATAGATCATTTTAAGATTGTAAATGATAGTCGTGATGGTGATAAAATTATTCTTGATATAGTAAAACTTGCAAAACAGGCTATGAATGAACAAGGAATTATGTTCCGATGGTCTGGAGATGAATTTGTTCTTTTTCTTGAAATAGAACTTAAGGAAGCCGAAGAACGCTTCAAACATTTCTGTAATGAGGCTAAAAATTCAATTGATGTTACTATTTCTGTTGGTCTTGTTGCAGTAGATTTATCTGTATCTATTAAAACAAATTACTATCGTGCCGTACAAGCCTGCTATTCTATAAAAGAAAAAGGTGGAAATGGTGTGGGCGTAAGATGAAAAAGAAGTCCCAGAATCTTTTACGAAATCAAACAATTCTGACTCTAAGCATCAGCATGTTTTTTACTTTTATAGTAACAGCAAGCATTCTGCTTTTTTATTTTGATAATTTATCCAGAGACTCCCAGACAAAAACAATCTATCTGACTGCAGAAAAAAAGAAACTTGAATTGAATAACTTTTTTAATTCTGCAGAAAACATCGTAAATGAATTCCAGGATTATATTCTTACAAACTTGGATGAAGACCGTCTTCTCATTGATTCTGAATATGAACAAGAGTATATGACTAATCTTTCAAAAGTAATGTCATCAATTTCTGCATTTCAAAAAGGTGCAGTCTGTACTTACTTCCGAATGGAAATGTCTAAATATGGACCAACAAGAGGACTTTTTCTAACGGGTGAATATCAAAAAACTTATGTCAGCATACGAACAACCGATTTATCAAAATATTCACCGGGAGATATTGAACATGTCGGCTGGTATTATCTTCCGATATGGAAAAAAGTTCCGGTATGGACTCCCCCCTACAACAACTTAAGCTTAAGACAAAAAATGATTTCTTACAGCGTTCCTCTTTACCGCAACGAAAAACTTCTTGGAGTTGTAGGAATTGATTTAAGCCTCGCCGTAATTGAAGATATGGTAAATTCTCTTCAACTTGAAAATGCAAAAGGTTTATTGATTGGGGACCAGCAAAACTTAATTCATTTAAATACAAGATATGAACAGACAAAAGCTGTAGAAAGATCTGCAGAGCTTTCAATGTTAATGGATAAATTTAATAATCCGGATAATCAGCCACTTCAAAAATTTAACTGGGAAGGCAATAGTTATTATGGTACTCTGACAAAACTTGATAACGGAATGTCTTATATAACTGCAGTTTCACAAAAGGAATTATTAAAACCTGTTTATGGACAGATTCTTTCATTATTAATTGCATTTGTAATAGTTAGTATTCTTTTTTCAATATTGCTTTCTTTTAGTTTCAAAAAGGTAATAACTCCAATCAGAATAATTAATAAAACCACTAACCGACTGGCAAGAGGTGAATTATATATTGATATTCCGTATCAATCGAATAATGAAATTGGAACTCTAGCAAATAATATTCGTTTAATGACAAGTCAATTAAAAGAATATATTGAATATATTCGTGAACAGACAAAAAAAGAACGAGAACTTAAGGAAGCAGCACTTACAGAAAGTCAAATCAACGCAGCTGCATCTCAGGCAAAAAGTGCTTTCCTTGCTAATATGAGCCACGAAATCAGAACTCCAATTAATGCAGTTCTTGGTATGAATGAAATGATTCTTCGCGAATCTACAGATAAAGAAATTTTATCATATGCCGCAAACATAAAAACAGCCGGCTCAAGCCTTCTATCGATTGTTAATGATATTCTCGATTTTTCAAAAATTGAAGCAGGAAAAATGGAGCTTCTGCCAGATAATTATGAAGTCTCTTCTATGATAATAGACCTTGTAAATATGACTCGCGAACGAGCTCAAAACAAAGGTATTCATTATGAACTTAATGTTTCTCCTGATTTACCTAAAACCTTATATGGCGATAACGTACGTATTAAGCAATGCATACTTAATCTTATTACAAATGCAATTAAATACACAAAAGAAGGATTTATAAGATTTACAATTGATTATCAAAAAATCGATGAAGAAAACATTCTCTTGAATATCCACATTATTGATACTGGAATAGGCATCAAAGCAGAAGATATGGACAAACTCTTTACTCCTTTTGAACGCATTGAAGAAGAAAAGAACCGTACAATTGAAGGAAGCGGTCTTGGAATAAGTATCGTTCGCCGACTTCTAGCCATGATGAACAGCGAACTTCAGGTTGAAAGCTCTTACGGCAAAGGTTCTGATTTTTCTTTTAGCATAAAACAAAAGGTTTCAGACTGGACAGCCGTAGGTGATTTAAACGAAGCATATGAACAAAGCGTAGAACAAATGTCGCATTATAAGGAAAAGCTTCATGCTCCTAAGGCTCATCTTTTATTTGTAGATGACACAGCAATGAACCTTGATGTAATAAAAGGTCTACTAAAGAATACAGGTATAAAAATTGATACAGTTTTAAGTGGAAAACAAGCACTCGAAGCAGTTAAAAACAATGTGTATGATATTATATTCATAGATCACCGAATGCCGGAAATGGATGGCATAGAAACTCTTCACGCTATGAAAGAAATGACAGATAACAAAAGCACAGGAAAGCCTTGTATTGCACTCACAGCAAATGCAATTAGTGGTGTAAAGAAAATGTATCTTAAAGAAGGTTTTGACGATTATCTTTCAAAACCGGTAAATCCTGCAAAACTTGAAGAAATGATAAAACATTATCTTCCAGAAGAATACCTTGAAAATATTGAAAACACAGAAAACTCAAACAAAAATATAGAAACAGAAGAAGATAAAACAATTGAAGCCCAGATTCAAAAATTAAAAAACATAAAAGAAATTGATGTAGATTCTGGAATCAGATTCTGTGGCTCTCCAGATTTACTCTTAACAACAATTGCTCAATATCATTCTTCTATTAATCAAAAAGCTCTGGAATTACAAAATTATTTTGAAGCAGAAGACTGGCATAATTACGAAATCAAAGTTCACGCCCTTAAAAGTACATCAAGACTGATTGGAGCAACTAAACTTTCCAATCTTGCTGAACATCTTGAAAAATCTGCAAATCAAAATCGCATAGATGAAATTAAATTGAAGCATAAAGAACTCTTAAATACATTTATTAATTATATTGAACTTCTTGATCCCATCCTAAAAAACGAATCAGATGATTCAGCAAAGCCAGAAATTACAAAAGAAAAGCTAAACGAAAAAATCAATCAAATGATTGATTATGCAAATTCCTTTGATATAGATGGCCTTGATATCATAGTTAAAGAGCTTAGCAATTTTCATCTTCCTCTTGATTTTTCACAAAAATTTGTTAAGATTGCACAATATGTTCAAAATGTAGATTTTAAAGAGTTACGAAATTTACTTTTAGAATGGAGCAATGAAGAATGATAAATGAACTTTATATAGTTGGAGATCAGTCACGTCTTGTTGTTAAGAACATTATAAATCAATTCAAAGAAACTGACCTGACAATTAAAGTCTTTGCTCCTACAAATGAAGATGTCGATAACCTGCCGAATTACTCAATTCATCTTTTAGTTCTTCTTTCTGATAATATCGATTTTATGGTAATCAGAAAAATTGTAGTGTATCAGAAAAAATATGATTATCAGTTATGCTTCATTGGTCGTATTGCAAAACTTGCAATAGAAGATGATATGTTTTTTAAGCGCATACCATCAATTAAATTAGAATCATATACAATAAATACAGATGAACTTCTTGAATTAATGGAAAAAAATGATACAAAAAGAAAACACATTCTTGTTGTTGATGATGAACCTATTATTCTTAGAAGTATAAAACTCTGGCTTGGAGATGATTTTGATTTATCCCTTGTTAATTCTGGAGAAACAGCCATTGAATTTCTAGACATGCATCCTGTAGATTTAGTTCTTCTTGATTATAAAATGCCAACTATGGACGGTCCAAGTGTATTAGAATCAATCCGTAATGATAAAAGACTTTCTAACCTTCCGGTAATTTTTCTAACAGCAAATAATGACAGACAAAGTGTTATTAATGTAATGCAGTTAAAACCAGACGGATACATTCTTAAAAGTAAATCACCAGACGAAATAAAAGAAGCAGTAAAAGATTTCTTTAAAAATCGTGTTATCAAAGTCTGAAACGCTCTACAATTCCAAAAACTAGACATTTTTAATCTTCACAAAAACGCGAAAAGAGAGTATACTTTTTGGATAATTAGGGGAAAAATCGTTTAACATTTTTTCTTTAGTTTCTATAAATGTATATATTTATATGGGAGCAAGTATGACATATTCTTATTTTCCAGGCTGTACGCTCAAGAATAAGGCAACTGACCTTGATATCTGGGCTCGTAAGTCTGCGGAAGCGTTAGGATTCACACTTGAAGAAATTCCTGAATGGCAGTGCTGTGGTGGTGAATACCCTATGGCAAAGGATGAAATCGCATCTAAGCTTTCATCTGTACGAGCATTGGCAAATGCCCGCGATTCTGGAAAAGATCTTGTTACTCTCTGTTCTGCCTGCTACAACGTTCTTAAACAGGTTAATAACGAAGTTGCAACAGACGAGACAGTAGCTTTCAAGGTGAATAATTATCTCAAACAGGACGAGATTGAGTATCATGGTGAAGCAAAAGTTCTTCACTATCTCGAAATCCTGCGCGATGTTGTAGGCTGGGACAAGGTAAAAGCAGCAGTAAAAAAGCCATTTACCGGCAAAAAGATTGGTGCTTATTACGGATGTCTTCTTTTGAGACCTGGCAAAGTTCTTCAGCTGGATGATCCTGAAAATCCACAGCTTATCGAAGACTTTATCAAGGCAATCGGTGCAACTCCAGTTATCTATGCTCAGAGAAACGAGTGCTGCGGTGCCTACACAATGTTTGAAGACCAGTCAATCCCAAAAAACAGAACTAAGAAGATTCTTTCAAATGCAGAAGATATGGGAGCTGATTTCCTTGTAACCTCATGTCCTCTCTGCCGCTATAATCTTATTAAGAATAAGGGCGATTCAAAGCTCGATGTAATTTACTTTACAGAACTGCTCGCAGAAGCCCTCGGTCTTAAGGAGGAAAAATAATGGAAGCAGATTTGACTAAAGAAATCATCCTCCAGAAGAGCGGTGTAAATCCTAAGAAATGTATGGTCTGCGGTAAATGTTCTGCTACCTGCCCTAACTACGATGCTATGGAATATCATCCACATCAGTTTGTACAGATGGTAGAAAACGGCGATATTGAGCCGCTTTTGCAGTCTAAATCAATCTATGCATGTCTTTCATGCTTTGCCTGCCTTGAGCGTTGTCCACGCCAGGTAGAACCTGCAAAACTGATTGACGGTGTAAGAG
>OCVV011281446.1_pt1 | contig 22334 bp, 20 predicted proteins | sample 1539721 | NCBI WGS metagenome assembly OCVV01 (sample SAMN02144230, study PRJEB22623) | gut metagenome | biome: sheep rumen | host: Ovis aries | place: New Zealand
TGGACCTCCTACATTTGTTTTTAAATTATCATCTGATAATTCTTTTGCTATTTTCATATACGTGTTCATTGAAATATTTCCTCCATTTCTTTATTTTTTTCTTAGGGTATTTAAAGACTCTTTTTCTTCCTTACTTACTCTGTAGGAATCATGTATTTTACTTATAGCTTTATTATGAGTGAATTTGTTTAAATTATTTTTTTGTAGAAAATTCTTTGTTTCTTTTGGAAACTTAATATACAACTCACATACAAGCCATGCTTCGGCCATGTTTATGTAGAATTTATCACTTTCTATTTTATTTAATGTATCGAATATAGTTTTCAAATTGTTTTCGTTTATGAAATGATCTAATATCATTACAAGCCCTATACGTGATATAAATTCCTTTTTATTTAATGACATTTTTACCGCTTCTTTGAAGTATTTATCTTCATGTTTTTCTACTATTTTTATACTACTGCAAAAAGTATCACATAAAGCCCAGTTATCTATTTTGCTTATATATTCTTTAAAGTATTTGTTAAATATTCTTTCGTCTTTTATATGCGAAATTACTAGTCCTTGTATCATTACTTCTTCATAATAGTTGTCTTGCGTGTATTTTAAAAATTCTTCCATATCTGTTTTTGCAATTTCTTTTGCTATTTTTCGCATTATTGGAACTCTAATTCCTATCATTTCGTATTTAGAATTTAATACCAGCGAGCTGTGAAATTCTTTGTATTTTTCGTCTTTTTGAGTTATTAAATATTGTACAAATAATTGGTAAGTCTTGGCATTCCATTCTGTAGGTTGGGTTGTAATATTGTTTATTATTTTTGTTTCTTTTTTCATTTTATTCTCGCTTTCAGATTGTATTTTTCTATAATTTACAAATCATAATATATTCTTCACTGTTCTCATCTATTATTTCAAAGCCTACTTTTTTATACATTTTTACAGCATAATTTTCTTTTTGAACCGCAAGTGAAGCTTGTTTATATCCTTTTTTCTTTAATAAATCTAACATTTTTAGCATTAACTGTGTACCTATTCCTTTTCCTCTATACTCTTCATATAAAGAAATTGCAAAAGAAGGTGTTTCATTGTCAATGTGTCCATAATCATTCATTACTCTTGTCCAACAAGCTCCAATAATCTTATCGTCGTATTCAGCAACAAGACAATTATCGTTTTCATTAGTTCCGAAGTTCTTTACATATACTTGCAATTCTTCGTTATTTATAATCTCTTTCGGTGGCTTTTCTACTCCTTCAGGAATAAAAATAGCCTCATATAAAAAATCATTAAGCAATTCATATTCATCTTTTCTTATTTCTCTTATATTATATTTCAATTTTCTATTTCCTCCACACATTACTATCTTTATCGTATTAAATCCATCTCTGCAGAAAACTATTTATTTTGCTTCTATCATATCATAAAAAAATACAATCTTTCAACTATTAACTTTCACTTTATCATTTAATTTCTCTATGTAATCTACATCTTCTATTCTATTTATTCCAAAGCACTTCTTTCCTAAATCCTTCAAAGATGCTCCACAATGATATAACTCTTTATTATCAATAACAATAAATCTATCATGAAATTTATCAGTTCTTGCAATTTTTAAAGTTGGATATTCTTTGTTAAATTTTTGAACATCTAATTTTAAAATATTTGAGTTATTTGATGTTAAAATAACCGCTTCTACACCTTTTTTCTTTTTTGATAACATTTCCAATATACTATCATCTATGTAATTATCTATTATTAATATTTGGTTTTGCGCTCTTTTTATGATATTAACAATCAAATTATAACTATCCCATATTTGTCCATCAAAAAAGATTTTTTGATTAAACTCTTTTGAACTATTTTTTTCAAATTCTTTAAACATTATTTCAAATTTTTTCTCGTGTTCTTTTAATATCTTATTGGTTTCATTCTTGTATTCAATTTGTTTTAACTCAATATTGTTAATTCTTTCTATAACAAATTGATTATTAATTAAAAATTTTCTCATTTCAACAAATGCATCCATTATTTTTATACTCATTGCAACTGCGATATTTGTTCTAATGACTGTTGATAACATCGCTACACCTTGTTCTGTAAAAACATATGGTAAATTTTCTTTTCTTCTATATTTTTGGTTTTCATTATCCAATGTGGTCCCAATTTGGGACCACAGATTTTCATACTCATCTTCGCTCATTTGAAACATGAATCTTTCAGGAAATCTCTCAATATTTCTTTTAACTGCCTGATTGATTGTTTTGGTACCATTTTTACAATGATATAATTTTGCTAAATCCCTATCTAACATTACCTGTTTTCCTCTAACCATATATATTAAATTTTTAATATTTTCATCATTTATTATTAATACATTTTCTTCCATAGTATTCCTCCAATTATTCTAATAGTTATTGCACAAAAAAACAAGAACCACCTCTCTCAATTTAAGATTTAGTTCTTGCTTCATTTATTATTTTAAAACTATATATTTTTCTATCTGCGAACTATTGTTTGTATTATACCATATAATACCACAGCAATCAATACCTCTTTACAATAATTCACAAAAAATTATTTCAAGTACTCCCTAAAGAAACTTTCCATCTTATCAAACGGTATAATATCCACTCTATCATACAAATCAGTATGAACTGCATCTGGTATTATCATAAGTTCTTTATTCTCAGTATATTTTCCATTTTTAACCATATCGCTATAAGCATCTTTACTAAAATAACAAGAGTGTGCTTTTTCACCATGAATTATTAAAACAGCATTTCTAATTTCTCCTGTAAATGTATGTTGAGGAGTATTTATAAAAGATAAACTTGAAGTTTTGTTCCATCCACCATTTGAATTTAAACTTCTTTTGTGATATCCACGAGGTGTTTTATAATAATCATAATAATCTTTTACAAAGAATGGTGCATCCTCTGGTAATGGGTCAACAACTCCGCCACCTAGCTCATATTCTCCATTTTTATAATCTTTTATTCTTTGTGCGTTTAATTCTTTTTTTAATTCATATAAATCATCTTCTGTTGTACTGTCAAAATATCCATTATGATTTACTCTACTCATATTGTACATTGTAGTTGCAACTGTTGCTTTAATTCTTGTATCTATGCTAGCTGCATTTAAAGCTAAGCCTCCCCAACCACAAATTCCGATTATTCCTATTCTATCTGGGTCGACATTTTCTTGAACTGATAAGAAATCCACTACAGCTTGGAAATCTTCTGTATTAATATCAGGTGATGCCACATATCTTGGAGTTCCTGAACTTTCCCCAGTAAATGATGGATCAAATGCTATGCATACGAATCCCCTTTCTGCCATATTCATAGCATATAAACCACTACATTGTTCTTTTACTGCGCCAAATGGTCCTGATACAGCTATTGCAGGAAACTTTCCTTGAGCATCTTTTGGTTCATATAAATCAGCTGCTAGAGTAATTCCAAATCTGTTATGAAACGTTACCTTTCTGTGATTAACTTTATCACTTAATTGAAATGTTTTATCCCATTCCTGCACTAAATTTAACTGTTCTTTCATTCGTCTTCCTCCTTACATTAATTCCTTTATTTTTTCTTCTATATCCTCTGGTTTATATGTTGGTGAAAATCTATAAACCACATTTCCTTCTCTATCAACTAAAAACTTTGTAAAGTTCCATTTTATATCTTTATCGTTTTTTGCTGTTGTGCTTATTTTTTCAATAGCCTTCATTGTCATTTTATTCTTCATTCCCTCAACCAATTCTTCTGGACTTTGTTGTTTTATAAATGTAAATAATGGTGATTCATTTTCTCCATTTACATCTATTTTGGCAAATTGGTCAAAGCTTGTATTATATTTCAATGTGCAAAATTCATGTATTTCATTATCGCTTCCAGGTGCTTGATTTCCAAATTGGTTACAAGGAAAATCTAGAATTTCTAGCCCTTTTTCATGATATTTTTTATATAAATTTTCAAGACCCTCATATTGTGGTGTAAACCCACATCCTGTTGCCGTATTTACAACTAGTAAAACCTTTCCTTTAAATTGTGAAATAGAAATATCTTCCCCATTTCTGCTTTTTACTGAATAATCGTAGATTGTCATATAATACCTCCTGGTGATTTTTTTTGATTATATAATAAGGAATACATGATTTCAAGTATATTTTTTGTTTGCATTTAAATAGTATAAAAATAGAGCAAAATGACCTTACCGTCGTCGTATCATTTTGCTCCATTTAGCTCTATTTCTTCTTCATTGTTAACTCATAACTAATATCAATTAGATTAAATATTTCTTCTTTTTCAATAGTTCCATCCAACAGTACTGAAATCCAATGTTCTTTATTCATGTGATATGCCGGCAATATTCCTTCTTCCTTTCTAAGTCCGCCAATCATTTCAGGAATATTTTTTAGATTTATAACATCAACTATTCCTTCTTTTTTTATTTTTAATCTTTCGTATGAAACATCCATAATTAACGCAAACCATTTCATATTGTCTTTGTGTTTGAATGTTGTAAAATTTGGAGCATCCCTCCATGGATATTCTTGTACTGCATCATACTTTTGATTTATATATTTCTCTATTTCATTTCTTAACATATTTGCCTCCACATTTTTTATTTTATTATAGCATCTGGAATTTAGTATTTCAGTCTAGTTCTAAATAATTTTTTCATCTATCCATTAACATACTCATTCAAACTCTTAATCTTAAATCTCAACTCTCCCATATCAGCAGTAGGTACATATCCAGCTCTTGCATTTATAACATCTGGAATTCTATTAACAATACTAGCACAAGTAAGTTCAACTGTTGCAGGTCTTTCAACAACTATCGTTGTATTTGGTTCTCCATATACAGTCCATTCGTTTTTATCAAATTCCTCTGGAGCATATACTTTTCCAATACATTCACTTTCAATTACAATTCCTTCTTCAGTTTCTGTTGTAACAACTGCACTCATTCCTGTAGCATCTCCAGCTTTAACAGTCATTCCTAAAGTTGATGATTCTAGGTCTTTCTCATACGTTTGTGGTACACACTTTTGTCTTTGAGATGTAACATGAAGCCCTAGTTTCTCCGCAAGCCATCCATTAACATTCCACATATATGATGGAAGATAATCACCTTTTTCAATTATTTCTTGTCTTTGTTCATCAGAAATTCTATCAACTGAAGCAACTTCTTTATCGAATTCATCTAAAGTAAGTCCAGCCCCATGAGCCTTAGCTAACGCTATTCCATAATCTTCAACATTATAACTTGAACTTCCTTTTATCTTAGTAATTTTTTGTGTTGATCCAGCAATTGAAGAAATTAATTGTCCCCAATAAATATCTTGGTATCCGCTTCCAGTAATTGTACAATTTGTTTTTTTAGCAATTTCATCTAATTTATTTGTAATTCCTGGGTTTGAATTTGCAGGAAAAAATGCTTCTTCACATGTTGTAATCGCATTTATTCCAAGCTCTGCACATATTGTTAATGCTTCTTCAACATCTTTTATTAAACTCATTGTTGTAACAATTGCTATATCAGGCTTATTGGCTGATAGCACTTCTCTTGCTTTTTCTACAGAAGAAACTTGAACTCCTTTATTTTCTGAACCCATTATTTCTCCAATGTCTTTTCCAATAACAGCTGGATTAATATCAAATGCTGATACTATTTCCGCTCCTTTCTCATAAACATATCTCATTGTGTATACAGACATTTTGCCTGTTCCAAATTGCGCAACTTTAACTTTTCTTTCCATTTTACATTCCTCCTCATTTGTATTATTTTATATTTTTGGTATTTTTATTCTTGATGATTTTATCATATCATATTATATCAAATTAAGGACGAAGAAAATTATAATTTTTTTAAATTTTCTCCGTCCTATTTTTTTATTCGTTTTCTAAATATGCTGTAATATATGTTTTTCCATCTTCAGTTACCGTACCATTTACAATTTGAGAATTAGGTTCTTGGTCAGTTACTGTTCCTGAAATGGCATCTGTTGCACCTTTTATAATACCATCATAAATTTCTAGTGTACCTATACTTTCTACACCATATATTTCTCCTCTGATATCTGGAGAAGATGTATTAATCCCATCTTGCGCTGATCCAATTATTAATGTTCCTTCGCTAGCTACACCTTGTTGCTTAGCTCCTACTATTGTTCCTCCTGTTATAGTTATCGTTCCATTTGGCAAGTTTTGAACTGCTGCTCTATCTAGTACAGTAGTATTAGCTCTTCCAGTGGCTTTTGAATATAAATATCCACCCGATATCTCCACGATTCCATTATTATTATAAACAGCTGGTCTTTTCTCAGCTAATATATTACCACCACTAATCTTAAGCACTGCACCTTCATTATTATTTATCGTAGCAAACTCTGCTGTTGACGAAATTGTTCCATTATAAATTGTTACAGTTCCTTCATTTTCAATAAGAACTGCTCCTATTCCGTTTGTTAATGTATAATTTTGTAGGTTAAATATTATATTTTGACCAGATTTAACTTTGAAATTATCACTTGTATCTCTTAGTAATTTTATTGTTGTTACAGTATCGTCTTTTGGTGCTGCCTCCACTGCTTGCTTTAATGAAAAATATTGAGTTCCATCGATTTCTGCTACTGCAACCTGTTTCCAATGTGCATAATATGTTACATCACCAGTTATAATAGTGTCGGCTGTTATCTGTTCTCCATCCTCTTCTGATGTAAACCATCCTTCAAAAACATAACCTAACATTGTTGGTGTTGGTAGCGTTCCTATTCGTTTTCCATTTTCCACATTTCTTGTTGTTTCACTTACACTACCACCATTTGCATTAAATGTTACCGTAACTGTTTCTGCTAAATATGCTGTTTTATAATTTTGATTGTTTATAGTTTCCTCTGAAGTTGCAATTTGGTAATCTTCTTCTTTATCTGCTACTTTTGTTTTGTTATCAATTCCACCTGTCTTTCCTTTTGCAATTCCGTCGTAAAAATTATAATTAGTTGAACTTGTTATACCGTACGTTGCACCTTGAAATACTGGTGAAGAAACATCTACACTTCCATCTTTAGTTCCAATTGTCATTGTTCCAGCATTATTTAATGCTGCTTGAGTACCTTCTGCAACTATTGTTCCTCCTGTTATAGTTAATGTACCACCCGCTATATTTTGAACTGTTGCTCTCGATGTTGATAATGAACTGAAATATCCACCTGTTATATGTACAATTCCTTTATCGTTGTATAAAGCTTGCTTTCCTCTAGAAACTGCCATCATAATTCTTCCACCACTTATAGTAAGATTTCCAGTTGACAAATTGTTAACTGCACCATCAGTTGTTGATAATGATCTGACTGTACCATTTATAATCTTTAATGTTCCACTATTTTCAATTACACACCCAGTTCCCGGATCACTCAGTGTAAAGTCTTGAAAATTAAATACTATATTTTTATTTGCTGCTACTTTAATATTTTCACTTGTATTTTTTAATAATTTTATTGTTGTTTCAGTATTATTTTCTGGAACAGCATCCACAGCTTTCTGTAATGAACTATAATATGTACCATCTATTTCTGCCACAATATTAGCCATTAGCCATTGAGCATATAATGTTACAGTTTCATCATTTTCTCCAATTAAATTTGTTACAACTTCTTCATTATTATAATGCGTTCCAGTTCCATCAGCTTTAGTATTCCAACCATTAAATATAAATTCAGATTTTGCAAATGTGTTAGTAGACAAATTTGTAGGAACATTGTAAGATATTGTTTGATTTTGCATTGTCCCTGTACCACCATTTGAATTGAATGCAACTGTATATTCAGCTTGAATTGTAAACTCATTTGTTATTGTATCAGTACTTGAAAAGTAAGCAATCATACTATTTATATTGATTGCTACTATTGAAATACATACTACCAATAGCACAAGAAAAATATGTTTTTTTGACTTTACTTTTGATTTAGATTTAACTTTATAATGTTTTCCTGCTCGGTTTCTGCTTTCCACAAGACATACCTCCTCTCTATCGAAAACGCTTTTGTTCAACCTTAGGTAAAAATATGCATTTCATATTCTTACCTAAGGCTGAATGCCTTAGTTTTTTTATTGTTAGTTTGCTTTGGCAGAAGGATATAAATCTGAAGGTGCTGTTTCACTAAATCCATCTACTTGAATTCCATAAGCATTTACTTTTATATCTGGATTTGTTGGTGCTGTTGCTGCTTGTTCTGCTGTTAATGTTGATTTTAATGTAACAGAACTAAATACAGCTGGTGTTGATGCTTCTGCTGCTAAAGATGTCATAGTTGATGCTGTTCCATAGTTATATACGTATGTAATTGTTTTATTTGTTGTATCAACAGTACCTGTGCTCATTAAATTCCATCCACTTCCTATTGAATTTAATGTAAATAATGCTGTATCTACAGTACCATTATTATCTGAATCATAGCATGGTACAATTACCTCTGCAAAAACATACGCTGGTGTTGTTTCAGAATCATTATTTACTATTGGCGCTTTATCTACTGTTGTACCTGGGTGAATTCCTCGTGCATTTGTATTTGTCATTTTTCCTGAAGTTGCGTCTTTTGTCCAGCCTGTTTCACTTAAGCTTATTTCTACTGCATCTCCCAATGTAAATTCATTTGTTGCAGTATCTGTATCTGTGAAGTATGCAATCATTCCTCCTATTAATAATACTAGTGCTAAAACTATAGAAACCGCTATTAATTTTTTTCTATTCATTTGTGTTTCTCCTTTCTCTCCGTTTTATCGGATTGTTATAAAAATATATACTAATATCAACATTCTTCTTTTCTTTTTTCAACATAACCTATAATCATTACAATTATTAGCCCAATTGAAGAAACAAAGAACATTGTAATAGCCAAATCAATTGAATCCCCTGTTTTAGGATTTACCGTTTGTTTAGTAGTATCTGATGATATATTGTCATTATTTTCCGCTGAAAAAATCAAATTAAGTTCAGGATTTAATTTCACGTAATCATTGCCTAATTCTGCTGGAATTGATAATCTAAATTCCAATTTATCGCTTTCATTCGAAGCATACTCTCCTAATAAAATCTTATCTTTATGCAATAAATTTCCATTATATACTGTCTCACCATTTTTATTCATAATAATCAAATTAACTTTATTTAACAGTTCCATTTCGTTAGCATTTTTCGTTTTTGTATCAAATCTTAAGTAATATTTTTCTGTATTTTTATCATTATTTTTTATTTCTATATTATCTGTATGAATGTCACCAGGCATAGCTGTTTTCAAGTTTTCGCCAAAACTATCTTTAACAAATATATCTTTGTTTGTGCCATCTTCATATATTATAGAAATTTTTGAATATTGCTTATTTGCATTTACCTCATAAGAATCATTTATAACTTTCGTTGGAGTGTTATTTTTCCATGGATCATCTAATGTATAATCTGGTTCAAAATTTTTTCCTTGAATTGCTTGTGCAATAATTTCAAGTTTTATTTTTCCGTTACTTGCTTTTTTCGTGATTTCTTCTGGAATCCTAATTGTATCAAATATTTTTATTACTTCTTTTGAATTTAAAATTTTATCATAATAATAATATTCTCCATATCTATTAAACCCAGTTGAAAAACCTTCGACATAATCTATGAAATCTGTATCTTCATCAATGTAGTTCACCTTTATTCTAAGATAGCAGTTTTCACCTAAATTACATATTTTTGGTATAAGTGAAACTACATCTCCTGGCATAACTTTTTTATTTTCTTCATCATATTCTACCTCGTTATTGTTGTTATCTAATTTATATGTCTGAATATTTATATCTACTATCCCTGTAGTAAAAGCTCCGTTAGTTGTTTGATTTACCAGTGCATATATGCCCGAAATACTCATGATAGCAAAAAAGAATATTCCCAAAATAAGTAATTTTATCTTAATATTTTTTATGCAATCACTCCCTTTCTGTTACAGTAATTTAGTATAATTTTTGTAAAATACCTATGTAGTACGATTATATCAATATTATTTTATCAGTTTATTTTCCTCAATTCAAGATGTGAAAAAGCATAATAAATCCTCGTTTTCCTTTGATACCAATGTTTTTCAGCTTTTTTACATAAAAATTGTTTTTTCGTTACATTTTCGTTACAAAATTGTTACAAAATTATTACAAAAAAAATAACATATTATGATTTTTCAAAATCTCATAATATGCTAGCTTCTATTCATGAATTATCTTATCTATAATTGAAAATAGAATAAAAAATACTAAATTTACAATAACAATCATTGCACCTGTACTTATGTTATATAAATAAGATAAGTATATTCCTAATAAAAATGACACAACACTTACAATTGCAGAACTTATTACAACATTTTTAAATGATTTGAATACCCTCATTGATGTTAGTGCTGGGAATATTATTATACTACTAATTAGCATAACCCCCATCATTCTCATTCCGACTACTATTATTAATGCAGTTAGTACTGCTATAATGTTTGTATATCTTTTAGCTTTTAAACCACTTGCTTTTGCGAATTCTTCATCAAAAGTTACAATAAATAGTTTTCTATAATATAAAACAAATAGTATTGCTATAATTATACTCACCGCAACGCTTAAATATACATCTGTCTTGCTCATTGCTAAAATACTTCCAAACATAAAATTACATACATCCGTATTCATTCCTGTTGTAAGTGAAGTTGCCGCAACACCTATCGCAAGAGCTGTACTTGAGATTAATGCTATAGCGCTGTCACTTTTTATTTTGCTATTGTTACCTATTTTTAATAATAATATAGCACAAATAGTAACACAAGGAATTGCAATGTATAAAGGAATTGCAAATCCAAATGCAGTTGCAACTGTTAATACTCCAAATCCCACGTGTGATAAACCATCACCTATCATGCTATATCTTTTTAAAACTAGGCTCACACCCAAAAGTGCCGCACATATACTGATTAAAACACCAACTAACACTGCTCTTTGAATAAAAGCAAGTGACATCATATCTACTATAGTTTGTATCATTATTTAGCACCTCCTAACTTGTAATCAGAAGGATTTCCTGTAAATTTAACTTCTCCATCATGCATTTCTATTACTGTATCAGCATAACTTAACGCCCTTTCAATGTCATGTGATACCATTAGAATCGAAATACCATCATTCTTTTTCAAATTATCTAATAGTTCATATATTTGCTTAGCAATCGATGGATCTAATCCATTTGTAGGCTCATCCAACACAATTAATTCCTTTGTTGCACACAAACTTCTTGCGATTAAAACTCTTTGTTGTTGTCCACCAGATAAATCTGCAAAACATTTTTTTCTTATATCGTATATGCCTAATTTTTGCATCACGTTCTTAGCATTTTCTTTGTCATCTTTTTTGTAAAAAATGCTATTGGGATGACTTGAAATTGTTCCAGACAAAACTACCTCTTCAATTGTAGCAGGAAAATTAGCTTGTATTTCACTTTTTTGTGGTAAATACCCAATGTGTTTTTCCTTCAAAATCTCTCCCGTATAATTTTTATTAAGTCCTAAAATGCACTTTAACAATGTACTTTTTCCAGAACCATTTTCGCCTACTATACAAGTAAATTTTCCTTTTTCTACATTAATATTTATATTTTTTATTGCTTCTTTTTTTGTTGGATAACTAAAACTTACATTTTTTATTTGAATTAGATTCATTCTATTGCCCCTTTCTTTTTTTGAAATGATTTGAAATAGGAACGGTTCCTTTTTTACAAAATCTTTTATTGTAAAGCTTTTTTCAAGACCTCAATATTTCTTGTCATTAAACTTACCCATGTTTCTCCATTATTAAAATCATCTAAACTAACGTTATGCAAAGTTTGAATTTGCATTGCTTCGCAGCCATTTCCTGCCTCTTTTACTATTGTATTTGCCACTCTTCCTGGATTCAATTCTATGTATAAAACTACAGGAATTTTTTCTGTTTTAACTTTTTCTAGTAAGTACACAATTGTTTTTGCAGATGGTTCTGTTTCTGTGCTACATCCTGAAAACGCAGCGCTAACTTGTAAATCATAGTAATCAATGAAATATTGCATTGGCATTTTATCCGCAAATACTAATCTATCTCTTACCTTATTATCAACTATTTCTTGAATTTTGCTATCTACATCTTTTATTTGTGCTATGTAATTTTCTGCATTTCTCTTGTATTTTTCAGCATTATTATTATCAATTTCTTCCATTGCTTTTTCTAAACTACTTACCATTTTTATTGCATTTGAAGGAGAAGTCCAAATGTGCTCATCAAAAGCTCCTTCTTCTTCCTCTTCCTCCTCTTCTTCTTCAGCACCATCGACTTCTTTTTCTTCGATAGTCTCTACTGAATCCGCTATACATATTATCTTAATATTTTTATTGTCTAGAGATTCTAGCACTTTGTCTGCCCATTGTTCCATTTCACCACCAACATAGACAAATAAATCTGCATTTTGTATTGCAACAAGGTCCTGTGCAGTTGGTTCGTAACTGTGTGAATCTTTTCCTGGTCCTAACAAAAAAGTTAATTCAACATTGTTATTGTCACCTATAATTGCTCTTAAAAAATCATAGCTAGCAAAATTACTTACAACTACTTGTATTTTGTTTGTATCTTTCTTTCTATTTTCTCCACTTTTAAATATAGCAAATCCAAGACCTATTACTATAATAATCGCTAATATAATTAATATAATTTTTTTCAAATTCATCCTTATTTCCTCCAATTATGCTGTGTTTATTGTTCATCATATTTTTCTTATTTTTTATTTTTACAATTTTTGCAAACACCGTAGAATACTATCCTATCATTATCAATCTGAAAGTCTTCATTTTCTTCCGCTTGCTTGCTTATTTTCTTAATCTCATCACTTTCAAAATGAACAAGATTATTACATTTTTCACATATCAAATGATAGTGATTATGACATTCCTCACTTTGAGAATTATATCTATAACAACACCCTTGCTTGTTTTCCAAAGGTATTTTTGTTACAATTCCTTTTTCAATTAATGAATTTATTATCCTGTATATTGTTGTTAATCCAATTTCATCTTGTAAGTCTTCGTGAATTTTTTGGATAGTTAAATGTTCATTTGCATTATTTTTTAAATATTTCACTAATATTTCTTTTTGTTCAGTCTTTCTTTCTTTTTTCATTTTTCACTCCTTAATGAAAATCATTTTCATTATGATACCATAATTTTTATTATTTGGCAATAGCAAGTAAGAAGTTTTTAATGTTTTCGGTAATATACATAGGTTATATTATTAAATCCATAAAATAAAAAGCCTTTCGATTCCAAACGAAAAGCTTTTTATTTTTATTTGCATATTGTAATTTTTTTAGTGATGATGATGGTGGTGATGATGACCTTCATGATTGTGTTCGACTATACATTCCTCATCAGCACATTTTTCATCTTTTAATTCGAGTTCAATTGTAGAATGACATATATTATGTTCTTTTAGTTCTTCTTTTATTTTCTCTTTAATTTTATGACTATATTCTTCTACTATAACATGCAACGTTGCTAAATTACTATATCCATCAATACTTCTTACATGAACATGATGTACATCATTAACTCCTTCAATTCCAAGTAAATGTTCTTTCAATTCTTCAATATCTATATTTTCTGGAGTTTTTTCCAAAAATAAGTCTATTATTTTCAATAAATTTTTGAATGCATTTATAAAAATAAATATTGCAACTAGTATTGATAATACTGAATCAATATAAGTTATGTTAGTAAATTTCATCAAAATTGAGCCAATTAAGACCACTATCCAACCTAACACATCTTCTAACATGTGGAGATTAACCGATTTTTGATTTAAAGAATCTCCTTCTCTTGTTACAAATGTTGCTATAGCATTTATAATCACACCAAATATAGCAAATCCTATCATACCGTTATAATTGATTTCAACTGGATTAATCATTCTTTTTACCGCTTCATATACAACAAATATTGATCCTATCAATAATATCATTGTTGTAAAAATACTTCCTAAAACCGAATATCTTATATAACCATAAGTATGCTTATTATCAGGTTTTTTCTTGCTTTTTCTTTCGAGAAAATATGATACACCAATGCTTAACGCATCTCCCAAATCATGTAGCGAGTCCGATAATATTGCAATACTACCTGTAAAGATTCCTCCAATTAATTCGATTATTGAAAAACTTATATTTAATAAAAATGCTATTAGTATATTTTTTTCTGTTTTCATATAAACCTCCTTGCTTTATTATAATAAGATTAAATTTATATTATCATAAAAGCAAGTGACTTTCAATAAATCACTTGCTTTTTTTATTTTGATATTGTATTATATGTTTTCGTTATTTATCTTTATTAATGTTTTCCAACTCTATGTTTTTTCCCATTTTTTGAAGTTATTTTCATTCCGAATACTGCCAAGACTAGCACTATTGCAATAACCATTATTTTATCCCCTGTTTGTGGATTATTTGATTTTTTATTTTCAACTTTTTTATCTGTTGTATGGTTCTCTTCTTCTGTATTCGTTCCTTCTTTTATTTCTTCACTATTTTCACTGGCTTCATTATCTGTGTCGTTTGTATCTTCATCTGTTTTTGAAGCAATTGCATAATTAGAGAATGATTTTGTTTTAAATGTTATAGTGTTTGTTTTCTCGTCAAATGATTCAATTTGAATTATTTCATATTCATCTCCATCATCAATGTTATGGACAATAACTATATCATTTCCATTAACTCCATCTTCAAGTTTTAAAGTAATTGTAGCTTCATTATTTAATTCATGTATTCTATTAGACCATACATCATCTGCAGTACCTTTATATATAACTTGATCTAAATCTATATCTAAATATGTTTGAATTTTGTAATCTTCTCCAACTGTATCTTCGAAACCTTTTATTTTAATATCACTTGGACTAACATCATTTACAGACAACACTACAGATCCGGAGTCGATTTCGTTCTTGTTAATTTTGATACTACCAGATTTTACTTTTTCTGATTTTGCATTGACCACATCATTTACTTTAGTAACTTCGGCTCCTAAATGAAAATTACCTTTATGAATTGAAAATGTAAATTCTGAAATATCTTTTCCTGTAATTATACTGCCTCCATTTATTCCAAATGATGTAACTTGATATCCATATTCAGGTACAATTCTCATTGTACACATTGCTCCTTCTGGAACAACTAAACTGCCAACAGTACCGTATGGGTCATACTCTATATATTTGTCTTTGAAAAGATCACTTCCTTCAACTGTAACTTCTCTACCATCTATTTCATACACTACCTTTGTAACTTCTAACAATGAATGACCAATATATGCATCAGTATCTTTTTCCTCTTCTGCATCTGACCATAAGAAATTTCCTATCCATTGATATCTACCTTCTGCATCATCTACATTAACTTTAATATTGTAAACATCATCTGGAACTTTATCAACGTCCACCTCTAAAGTAACCATTTGATGACTATAATGATTTAACCAATCAGTTCTATTTGTATAATCTAATAAATCTTCTGTTACATCAAATACTTGGTCATTTATTTGGATTGTTCCTGTATATTTTTGAATAAACAATGTTGAAAAATTAAATCTTATTTTTCCATCATTTTCTTCTGCGTCATAAAAATAATGTGCTGTATTTGTTGCAGGCAATTTACCTCCAATATCAACTTCTTCATTAATTGGATATCCATTCATTTCTATTACAGCATTTTGATATGAATCTCTATATTCATTATCACTGCTTAAATTAATAATTGCAGTAGAATTTGGTTCTTGTCTATCTTGCCAATCATCTTCTTGCTCGTCTGACCCAGTTCTTCTTTGTACCACGAAATTGAAAGCAATATCATTTGGAAAATCGTTTCCGTTACGATTTATAACCCAAGTTTCATTATTTTCATTTACTTTTAACCTTTCGCTAAAATCATCAGTAACTCTTATTAAAGCCGGTTCCATATATCTTTCATCATATCCTGTTAATTTTATTATTTCAGATCCTTTTATTTGAACTGGTCCATTTTTTATATTTTTTCCCTCCACAGATGCTGTTACAGTTTGTCCTTTTATTTCCCAACTCGCTGTTCCAAAATCAACTGTATATGTTTCATTTGCCCAGTCTGTAGCTTCATGAGGTTCATCTCCACCCGGTTGATTTTCATTATGAACACTTTCAATTTTAAATTGATAATGATTTACATCAGAATTTTCTGTTAAATTATTCAAATATTGACTTGCCCAATAGTTTGTTCCCTCTTTTTCCCACATTCCTATACTGTTTCCCTCATACCTTACGCATATTTTTGAAAAATCAGCATTATCACAAGCAATATACACATCTTCGTTTGAAGAAATACCTGTTGCTACATAATAGTCAAAGAATCTTCCTTCTGCTTCTCTAGTATCCTTTGTAAGAGTAATGTCATTATCTCCTTGTTTTAAATTAAATGTAAAAGTGCTATTATCATCTCTTTTGTATGTTAATGTTTTATTATCTGCCCCAAGTGTTAAATTACTGTCACTATCTGCACATATTTCAACAGTAACATTGGTTTGAACAGCTTTTGAAACATTACTTAATAATAAAATAAGACTACTCATTATTATTGCAACTACAATTAACATTGCAACCATTTTTCTGGATTTTTTCATACATTTTCCTCCTTAAATCTTTTGTAAAAATCTTTCACAAATTAATAATAACATACTATAATTATTTTAGTTTTCTTTAATCTATATTGTCATTGACATTTTAGATTTTTTTTGACAACCTTTATATTCAAGTGATATATTAAAAAAAATATTCTTAACCTAATTTTAGAATTAAGAAGAAAGGATAAAATTTTACCATGGATTTCGGAAAAGAATTGTTAACTTATATGGAATTATTAGACTGTTCTACTAAGGAGCTAAGCAAAGAATCAGGAATTTCATATTCACTTCTAAATAGATATATTAATAATAAAAGAATACCTAAGCAAAGAAGTATTTATCTTGAAAAAGTTGTAACTGGACTTTATAAAATTTCTATTAAGAAAAATATTAAACTATCAAAAAAATCAATTTCAGATTCTCTCAACAAAGCTATTGCCACAAATACCTTCATTTTAGATTTTGATGTTTTTATTGAAAACTTTATCACTTTACAAAATACTTTAAATATAACAAATGTTGATTTATCAAGAGCTGTTGACTATGATTCTTCTTTTATATCAAGAATAAAAAATAAAGAAAGAAAGCCTACAAACATTGAAAATTTTATTAATAAATTAACATCTTATATCGCCTCATTATGTCAAAATAACACAAACAAAATAGCATTAGCTAATTTATTAAATTGTTCTATGGAAGAAATACAAAATGACGAAACTCTTACCAAAAAAACTACTGAATGGATATGTTCAAAACATGAAAAAAATCTAACCAATGACGTATATAACTTTCTTTCAAAACTTGACGCATTTAATTTAAATGATTATGTTGGAACCGACTTTAGTAAAATCAAAGTGCCCACCACGCCTATTATTTTCAAAAACAGCAAAACATTCTTTGGAATAGAAGGAAGAAAACAAGCTGAAGGAGAATTTTTAAAAACAACTCTTCTTTCTAAATCTGATGAACCAATCTTTTTTTATAGTGATTTACCTATGAGTACCGCTGGGGCAGATGAAGATTTTAAGAAAAAATGGGTTTTAGCTATGAGTATGCTTTTAAAGAAAGGTTTACATTTAAATATGGTTCATAACCTTGATAGACCTGTAAGTGAAATGTTATTGGGCTTAGAAAATTGGATTCCTATATACATGACTGGCTCTATAACACCATATTATTTTAAAAATCCACCATCTAATTTCTTTCAGGGTTCTCATTGTACATCTGGCTCTATTGCCTTGTCTAGTGAATGTTTGAGAGGCAATGAAAATTTAAGCAAATTTTATTTAACTACTAAAAAAGATGAAATTAATTTTGCAAAAGAAAAATCTAAATTTATGCTATCAAAAGCAACTCCATTAATGAAAATATATAAAGATTATGAAGAGGATAAATTTAATCAATTTATGCATAACTATGAAGATAAAAACATTACCATAATAAAAAAAGATATTTTTAAAAACATTGATTTTTATATCAACGAAAACAAATGGATTGTAATCAATAAAAGATTATCTCCTGAAATTCATTTTGTTATATATCATGAAAAATTAATAAGTGCTATAAGAAATTTTCTTGATTAATTTTTATTTTTACTTATTATATAAAATAGACTAACTATTAAACTAAGTTAGTCTATTTTTCAGCTATGCTAATAAGTTAACATTCTCAGTTCCACCTATTTTTCATACTATTTTATATTAATAATGATTAACATTTACATTTCAAATTTTGATTTTTCTTTTCTTTGTCTAAACAAAGTTATTTTATTTCCAATAACCTGAATAACCTCAGAATTTGTTTCTTCCGCAATTTCATTAGCTAAATCTCTAGCATAATCTGGCGCTGTTTTTAATACTGTAATTTTTATTAATTCTCTTGCTTCTAACGCATCAGATAATTGAACAATTAAATTTTCAGTTATTCCACCTTTTCCAATTTGAAATATTGGTTCTATTTTATTTGCCATTCCTCTTAAATATGCTCTTTGTTTACTTGTCATACTAACCACCTTTCCTTTTCTTTAACAAAATTACATATCAATTCAGCAGTTTTCTCAACTCCTAATTCATCACTGTTAATGAATAAATCATAATTTGAACTATCTTTCCATTCACTGTCTGTATAATATTTGTAATGATTTGCTCTTAACTTATTAATTCTGTTAATTTCTTTTTCTGCCTTATTGGCATCTAGTCCGTAGTACTCTGTTGCTCTTCTTATTTTATCATCCATATTACTATAAATAAATACTTTCACAACATTTTCTTTATCTTTTAATACAAAGTTAGCACATCTTCCAATAATAACACAAGACTCTTTATTTGCAATTTCTTTTATAAGCTCAGCTTCTTTAACAAATAATTCATCTGCACTATTTAAACCATAATAATAACCACTATTTAAGCTGTCTAATACATTTCTTTTTTGCTCATTGTTTTCAATAAATTCTTCTGATAAACCAGTTTCCTGTGCAACTCTTACAATAAAGTCTTTATCATATAATTTTATTCCTAATTTGTCTGCAATTAATCTTCCAATATATCTTCCACCTGAACCATACTCTCTTGATATTGTAATAACCATGTTTTTACTTAACTTATTATCTGTGCTTGTATCATCAACTAAAGCTTCGCTCTTTGAATGCCATTTATTTAAATTCTTTATTTCTATAATTAATAATGTTGTTGCTAAAATAAATGATAAACCATCTGCAACCGCACCTGAATACAATAATCCCATTAATCCAAATATTTTACCTAAGATAAACATAGCTGGAATTAAAAAAGCAATTTGTCTTGACAACGATAAAACCGCACTCTTACTACTTTTCCCAATTGCTTGAAAGAAAATGCCAGCTGGTAATTGAACCCCTGTGCAAATACATAGCATTAAATAAATTCTAAATGTTAAACATGCAAATTCAATGTAATTGCTATCTCCATTACCAAATAACAATATCAATTTATCTGGTATTGTTTGGAATAATATAAATGCTATTATCATAATAACTATACTAATTTTTAATACTATTTTTAAAGTTTGTTTTACTCTATCAAATTTCTTTGCTCCATAATTATATCCCCAAATTGGTTGAGAACCTACAGCTATTCCTAAAACTATACTATTTAAAATCTGACCTACTTTCATAACAATTCCTAATACTGTTATAGGAATATTAGGACCAAATTTTGATTCTGCGCCATATTTTCCTAGCAAATTATTAGCAACTATTGTTAGGAATACAAAGCTCATTTGAGTTATAAAACTACTTATTCCCAATAACACAACCTTTTTAACTGTAGAAAATTCCATCTTAACTGATTTTCTGCTTATTGAAATTGATTTAAATCTTTTTAGATACGCTATATTTAAAACAAATGATGCGAATTGACTTATTATTGTTGCTAATGCGGCACCTTCTACGCCCCAATGTAACACAAAAATAAACAATGGATCTAAAGCAATATTTAACACAGCCCCTAAAACCATTGAAGCCATTGAATATTTAGGGCTTCCATCAGATCTTATTATTGAATTCAAAGTTGTTCCTATCATAACAAAAGGTAAACCAATTGAAATAATTCTTCCATACCCCATTGCGTATGGTCTTAAATCATCTGTACAACCAAACATATTAAGTAATTGTGGTAAAAATATTAAAGCAATAGAAGTTAATATTATTGAAAATATTGTTGTTAATATAACTCCATTAACAACACCTTTCGCAGCCTCATCTTTCTTCTTTTCACCCAACTTTAAACTTAAATATGCTGAAGCACCATCACCAAACATTAATGAAAATGCCAAAGCCAATATGGACAATGGAAAAACTACATTTGTAGCTCCATTTCCAAGCATTCCAACCCCTTGTCCAATAAATATTTGATCAACAATGTTATATAATGAATTTACCAACATTGATATAACGCAAGGAATTGAAAATTTACGAATTAAATTTCCTATTTTTTCTGTTCCTAATATATTTTCTTTTTCCAATTTTTTCTCCTCTTTCATCAAATTTTCATCTTGTTTTTTGCAACGCAACCACAATTATATCATAAAATAAGATTGTTTTCAAATAGTTTTTTGGAATTTTTTTGGGTATTGTACGAAAGTTTTAAAAAGCAAAAAATGAGTGGATGGTAGACAAAAAAGTCGTTTACCTTCCACTCACTTTTAAATTATAAAAACTATATTTAGTATGCCCTTTAATCCTTCTTAAATGGACGCTTCATCTTATTTATTCGTTAATATTTTCCTCAATCTTTCCTTGATTTCTTTCTTCCAAATCGTATCCATAATCAAATACACGAGCAGCTGCGAATATAATTAGTATAGCCATTAAACTAAATCCAACACCTGTCTTTGAAATTCCTGTCGCACCAAGCAATACACCAGATAATCCTGATTCCATTGCTGAAATTATAGTTATAGCAATCATGTAATAACCAATTTTTCTTATAATACCTGAATTGTCTTTTATAAACGGAGTATCTTTCTTTGCAATATTTTTAAATAAAATCTCAACTTTGTTTAATAGTATCGCAGATAGTATTAATATTACAAGAGTAAATATCATTGTAACTACTAAAAAGCCAATTAATTTTTCCTTTGTATCTTCGTTTACATATTTATCTGCAAGTTTGATTACTTCTATAACATCTTTATCATCAATATCTACTTTTTCTCCATTTGCAGTAATTGTTATCTTGTTACCGTCGCCAATATTTTCATTGAATTCTGCTATTTTAACTGTGTTATCTCCAAAAGAAATTTCTAACCCGTCATTTGCTTTTATATTAATTGTACTTAAACATATAATTGCAATAGCCATTCCAAGAGTTGCAAAAACAGCTCCAATTATTGTTACTATTCTCCCAATAATAGCTAAAACATATATCACTTTACTAAGTGATTTTAAAGATTTTAATTTTTTATCATTTACTACTTCGTTACTCATATTTTTCTCCTTTTTTATATTTTAATTTTTGTTTTAATTCTATTTTAATATTTCTTCTAATATTTTTAATGCATTTGCTCTATGCGATTTCGCATTTTTCTCCTCTGGTAACATTTCTGCACTTGTTCTTTGCTCTCCATCAGGGATAAATATTGGATCATATCCAAAACCATTTTGCCCTGTAGGTTTTTGCGCTATTTTTCCATTCCAATATCCTTGTGCATATTGCTTGTTTCCATTTTCATCTACGTAACAAATACAGCACACAAATCTTGCGCCTCTTTTGGTTTCTTCTACGCCTTTAAGCTTTTCTAAAATACAATTTTTCCTTGCTTCATCACTATCTAATCCCATATATCTTGCTGAATACACTCCAGGCTCACCATTAAGATAATCAACCTCTAATCCACTATCATCAGCTAAAACCGGTGTTTTTGTCAAATTATATATTGCTTCTGCTTTTAGGGTAGCATTTTCCTTAAATGTCGTTCCGTTTTCTTCTACTTCAATGTTTATACCAGCCTCACTTTGAGATATAACATCATACCCTTTAGGTTCTAATATTTTTTTAAATTCTTTTATTTTACCAGAATTATTACTTGCTATTATTATTTTCAATACTTCT
>OCVV011358736.1_pt1 | contig 22325 bp, 8 predicted proteins | sample 1539721 | NCBI WGS metagenome assembly OCVV01 (sample SAMN02144230, study PRJEB22623) | gut metagenome | biome: sheep rumen | host: Ovis aries | place: New Zealand
GTTTTAGTCGCCTGCGGCGAGAAATAGCCATGGATAACTGCCCCGAATAATAGTCTTGGATAACTTCCCCGAATAGTTGCCTCGGATAACTGCCCCGAATAATAGCCATGGATAACTTCCCCGAATAATAGCCATGGATAACTTCCCCGAATAATAGTCTTGGATAACTGCCCCGAATAATAGCCATGGATAACTGCCCCGAATAATAGCCATGGATAACTGCCCCGAATAATAGCCATGGATAACTGCCCCGAATGGTTGCCTCGGATAATTGTCTTGCATTGGAATTGCCGTGAGTCTTCCTGTCTTATTGTCCTTCACAGCAAGAAAAAAAAAGAGCCTGCAAATGCAGACTCTTTTTTGATATTGAGAGTAGTTACGTTACTCTTATTTGTTCTTGCGGTAGAAGGAGACACGACGGTTGACGGCATTCTTGATGTCACCGAAGGCGATGTCTTTACCCTTGCCGGAGGTGGTCAGACGGTCACCGTCGATACCATATCTGTCAACAAGGAGTTTCTTAACCTTCTCAGCACGTTTTTCGGAGAGTTTCTGGTTGTACTCTTTCGAACCGCTGTTGTCGCAGTAACCGATGATTTCGAAATCATAGTCGCTGTCTTTCATGATCTGGGCGATAGCCTTGACCTTGTTCATCTGGTCAGCGGGAACGTCGCTCTGGTCAACAGCATAGAGGATCGAGAAAGGCATTGCGTAGAAGTTGTCCTTGTCGTTCTCGTAGCTGTCGATTATGCGCTGCAGGCTGTCGATAACTTTGTCGTTGTTGTTGTTCTTGACATAGGGGTTGTTGTTGGATTCGATGGTACGAACCTTGTTTTCCAGCTCAGCCTGTTTGGCTTTGGCATCGCGGAGGTCTTTCTTGGCCTGCTCGAGTTCGGCGTTGGTAGCATCCATCTGATCCTGGGAAACAGAGGCTTTCTGAGCCAGCATGTCGAGGTCGCTCTGAGTGGGACCCCAGTTGTACATCCAGCCAATGCCGAGCATGCCAGTCATGTCATGCCACTGATGGACGGGATTGGGGATGTCAGCGCAGATGTCACTTTTGAGTTCAGCGAAAATGGTCGAGTGCTCGCAGATCTTGTAGCTGTAGCCAAGGCCACCCTGCAGATACATGGAAATGTCACCGAGGTTGATGTCATCTCTGTGGAAGGCGAGACCAGTTCCCATCATCAGGTACAGAGAACCTTTTCTTTCAGGATCGTAACCCTTGATGGCGTTGTTGATGCTGAATTTGAAGTCAACACCAGCTTTGCCGTAGCGGTCATAAGCGATACCGTCGCGGTCGTATGCGGGATTGTTGATGTCGCCGAGAGCTTTCCACAAACCCGGGGTCTCACCAACGAGACGCAGAGCCCAAACATGGTTCAACTCTTTCTCGAAGAAGAGGTTGACGCCGATGTTGGAACCTTCACGCCAGTCAAACAGACCGCCGTGCTCATACTCCCAACTGTAGAGGAGTGTTCCGCCAAAAGACCAATTGCTCCAGAATCCGTATCTCGGATACTCGTTGTCGGTCTGGGCGTTTGCATTGCTGGCCAGCAGGAGGGCGCCGGCAAGCATACCAATTTTAAATAGTTTTTTCAACATAATTTTTATTTTTTAGACAATTATTACACATGAATAACTTTGCAAAAATACATTTTTTTTTTATTTTGCTAAAGTTTTTTTTCGGGATTGCTTACTTTTTCGGGCTTTTGAGGTGTTTTGCCTTCATTATTAGTTTTTGTTACTGTTTGTTATTTTATTGATTTCAAAGATTATGTATTTTTTCTAAATTATTTTATCAACAGAAAAATTTTAAAAATTTTTTGTTTTTTTTTCACCTCAGTTTACGATAGTTTAAGGTGTTTTGTTTCACTTTTTTTGAAAAAAATATGCTTTTTTCCATTTTTTTTGTGGAAAAGTTTTTTTCCACGCCGCCTACCGCCGCGGACTACGCTTCGCGTCGCGTCCTCGCGTTTTTCTGCAAAACATGCTTCTGTCCCTCTCTTTGGCATGCGTTCCGGCAGCCTTTCGACCTGCCTTTTCTGGCTGAGAAACAGCAGTGTTTTTTCGTGGAGGGGTTGCGTTATGAAAAATATGTGTATATTTGCACTCTCACTTTTCAAATTTTTTTATCATGAGCCTTTTAGAAATCAATACCGAACATCTGAAACAGTTTGTGTCCGACGACGCTTTGCAGCAGATCCTCCCCGAGGTCCTCGCGGCAAAGGAAACGCTGCTCTCGGGCAAGGGTAAGGGCAACGACTTCCTTGGCTGGGTCGACTTGCCGGAATCGCTCGATCCTTCTATCGTGCAGAATATCAAGAAGGATGTGGCGCGCCTGGCCCCCAAATCGCGTCTCTTCGTCGTTATCGGCATCGGCGGCTCCTATCTGGGTGCCCGCGCTGTCATCGAAGCCCTTCAGTCGGAGTTTGCCGCCATCATGCCTTCGCAACATCCTTTTGTGGTCTACGCGGGTCATACGCTGAGCGAGGACTACTACCATCAACTCCTGCAGCTGCTTGACAATTACGACTATTCCGTCGCCGTCATCTCCAAGTCGGGCACTACCACCGAACCGGCGGTGGCGTTCCGCATCATCAAAGCGCATTTGGAAAACAAATATGGCGCCAGCGAGGCGGCTTCACGCATCATCGCCATCACCGACGCACGCAAGGGCGCTCTTCATGATATTGCGCTCCAGCAGAACTACCCTGCCTATGTCATCCCCGACAACGTGGGTGGCCGCTTCTCGGTGCTGACTCCTGTGGGTCTGCTTCCCATAGCCATGGCGGGTTACGATATCGACAAACTGCTGCAAGGTGCACGCGAGATGCGCAAAATGTGCATCGAAGGTGCTGGTTATAAAGATAATCCGGCGCTGCTCTACGCCGCTGTGCGCAATGTCCTTTACCGCCAGGGCAAAAAGGTAGAGATGCTCGTCAATTTTGTTCCTAACCTTAAGTATATCAGTGAATGGTGGAAACAACTCTATGGCGAGAGCGAAGGCAAGGAGGGCAAGGGTATCCTGCCCCACAGCCTCAGTTTCACCACCGACCTGCACTCCATGGGTCAGTATGTGCAGCAGGGCGAACGGCTGATGTTTGAGACGGTAATCAGCGTCAAGAATCCGCAACACCGTGTGCCGCTGCCTGACGATGCACAGAATCTGGACGGCATTAACTATCTGGTTCCAAAATCGTTGACGGAAATCAACCACAACGCCGAATTGGGTACTGTCATCGCTCACAGCAATGGCGGGGTGCCGGTGCTGCAGCTCAACCTGCCTCATGTCGATGAGCGTGTGCTGGGACAGCTGATCTATTTCTTTGAGTTTGCCTGCGGCGTCAGCGGCTATATGCTGGATGTCAACCCCTTCGACCAGCCGGGTGTCGAGGCCTACAAAAAGAATATGTTCATCCTCCTTGGCAAGCCGGGCTATGAAGGCATGCAGCTGCAATAGCCTTGAGGGCTTTGTGCGCGGACTGAAATCGTTGTCTTGAATATAAGCCGTAAGGTTTTACAACGCTCAGAGACACAATCCTTCAACGGTCTCCGTCGAAGGATAACTGGAAAAAGGTTACCTCTAAAGATTCGTTCAATTCGCGTTTTGCTTGCAAAACATATTTATGATTTAAATAATATTTCGCCAAATTCGTTTAATTCGCTGGTTAAATATTTATTAGAGGTTTCCAGAAAAGAAAAGCATCGCTAATTTAGCGATGCTTTTTTGTAGTGTTAAATGTGAACTATCAAGATTCCTTTCAGAAGGGTAAATCACCAAGGGGTTCGGTCTCTTTGTCCAAGATGTTGGCAAAGGGGTCGGAGGTCTGCTGCTGCTCTTCGTTGCGGTTGCGGTTGCCCAACACGGTGAAATTGTCGGCCACCACTTCGGTGGCATAGTGTTTGACGCCTTCACGGTCTTCCCATGAGCGGCTCTGGAGCTTTCCTTCCACATACACCTGCATGCCTTTGCGCAGCAGCTTCTCGGCAATGTCGGCAAGTCCGCGCCAGCACACCACGGTGTGCCAGTCGGTCTGTTCGATGCGTTCGCCGTCACGGTTCTTGTGCACTTCGGTCGTGGCCAACGGGAATGTGGCTTTGCGTACCACCGGACTCATGGGGTCGTCACGACGTCCGTCTTTGGGGAATGTAATAATCTCGGGGTTTTTCCCTAAATTTCCTATCAGTATTACTTTGTTAACTCCTACCATATTGGTCTGTTGTTTTACTTCCTTTCTTTGTGGAAACTGTCGTGTGAACGGTCTCCGTTGTAATCGTGTTTTTGTTAGTGTTTTCGGGTGCAAAGATAGTAATTTTTCTATACCTTGAAAGGAGTTTTTTTTCACATTTGCGACAAATATTTGTCTATCAGACGCGAGACGGGCAGTAATTTTGTTTCTTTTTGCGAAAAGGGCTGCAAAATGCTTCCTTTTGGGAGCCTAATATCTCTCATTTTGGCCACAAGAAATGTGGCATGGAGTGTCTGATGGGTGAGTTTGTGGGTGGCGCTCATCCGTAATTCGATGTGCTCTGGAGGTTCTTTGCTGTAAGGGCGAAGGTATTCCTCGACGCGTTGTTTCTGTTGTGCCTCGTCGAGGGGTGCTGTTGTCTCTATCAGGGGCAGTTCGTAGAGCCCTTTCCAGATGTCGTTGTCCTGGCGTTGGTGCATCATCCGCATAGGGGTACCGCCCTGATTCCAAAGTATATCTATATAGTAGAAGTAACGCTCACGTATCTTGACGGGGCTGTTCTTGACGGGCAGCAGCTCCACTTTGCCGTGACGGAAAGCCTGACAGCTGTCGGCAAAAATGCATTCGGCGCATCCTGGCGACGTGGGCTTGCAGTAGGTCGACCCGAAATCCATCAGCGCCTGGTTGAAGATGTCGGGCCGTTGGCGGTCCATCACCTTGACCAGTATCTCCTCGAAGGCGGTGTAGGCCTTGTCGGTACCTATAGGCATGGCAATGTTGAAATAACGTGATGCCACGCGGTACACGTTGCCGTCGATGACAGGGTAGGGGAGTCGGAACGCAAACGACGCTATGGCCGCTGCGGTGTAGCGCCCCACGCCTTTCAGGTTCCTTATCGCCTCATATTGGTTCGGAAAGGTGCCTCCATATTGTTCAACTATCTGTCGCGCAGCGGCGTGCAGGTTGCGCGCCCGCGAATAGTAGCCCAACCCTTGCCAGCTTTTCAGCACCGCTTCTTCGCTGGCCGATGCCAGGTCATAAACCGTCGGATAGCGTTCTATAAAATGCTGATAGTATGACATCCCCTGCTCTATGCGGGTCTGCTGCAAAATAATTTCCGACAGCCAGATGCGGTAGGGGTCGTCGATGCCACGCCACGGCAGCGTGCGCCCATTGGCGGCATACCATTCTTCCAATTTCGAACTAAACGACATCGCTATGTTTCAGTATGGGATAACAATTACTTTTTATGTGCGCTACCCTTTATGTGCGCCACCCTGTTCCATTCGTGTGCGTCACCCTGTTCCATGGTCGGCTTTCCATAAAAAAAAAGGACTCTCTGGTCGAGAAATCCCTTTCTTTTTTGATGCGTAGTGGCTGGCCTTATTTGTCTAACTGCTGCTGACGCAACTGCTGTACGTAGATGGCTTTCAGCTTACGTTCGCGGTTGATGACACTCGGTTTGGTGAATTTCTGACGCTCGCGGAGCTCTTTCACCACGCCGGTCTTTTCGAATTTTCTCTTCAGTTTTTTCAGAGCACGTTCAATGTTGTCACCTTCTTTGATAGGAACTACGATCATTTTTAATACCTCTTTCTTGTTAAGGGTTAATAAATTGTTTTTATGACAACCAGATTAGAACTGGAAATGTCCTTCTGCGGCGGCGTCCTTGATGGCGTTGAGAACACCTTTCTTGTTGATGATGCGCATGCCTTTGGCCGACACCTTCATGGTAATCCACATATCCTCTTCGGGAATATAGAATTTCTTGGTCTGCAGGTTGGGAGCAAAGGTTCTCTTGGTGTGGATGCGGGAGTGCGAAACATTGTTTCCCGTAATCACATGCTTTCCGGTAATTTCACAAATCTTTGACATCTTGTTATATTGTTTTAAAAATTATTAATCTTTGTGTTTCGGTGTATGTTTTTTCTTGTTTTTCCGTTTCCGAAATGGAGTGCAAAAGTCGTACATTTATTCGATTTGACAAAACTTTTTTCGTTCCAAGTCCGCGTTTTAATTATTTTTAACATTTTGCTATTTGTAAAATGCGATAAATGAAATAGATAGCAAAAATCAAAAAATGGATTTAACATTCTTTTTTCAGGCACTTACATCGCCATTTCGGAATGTTTTTTTTGAAAAAACACAAATTTTGGATGCAATTTCTCCCGTTTTTTCCGTTATCTTTTCGTGAATATCGATGCTGCCATAGATTCCTTTGTGCGCTACATCCGCACCGAGCGCCGTCTCGCCGACGGCACCGTGAATGAATATCAGGGTGTTCTGAGCCACTTTGCCGACTTCCTGAGCCGCAATTTCGACATCCATGACCTCGACCAGGTCTCCCATGTCGAAATCCGCGAATGGCAGATGGAACTCTCGGGCTGCGGCTTCACCCCGGCGTCGGTAAAGACGCACACCGTCGTGCTCCGCTCTTTCTTCAAATTCTTGCGCCGTCAGCAATGGGTCCATTCCGACGTCATGGCTAAGGTCACCACGCCCAAGTCGCCGCGACGCCTGCCGGTTTTCTTCACCGAAAAGGAGGTGGCCCACATCTACGACGACAACCTTTTCCCCGACAGTTTTGAAGGCCGTCGCGACCAGCTCATGCTGCGCCTGCTCTACGAAACGGGTATGCGCCGCGCCGAGCTCCTTTCGCTCACCGAGGGCGCCGTCGACTTCTCGTCGCGCACCGTCAAAGTGATCGGAAAACGCGACAAGGAAAGAATTATTCCCATAGAAAATGAATTGTTGCATACTATAAAATGTTATTTTTCGTTAAAGAGGCAGACATCAGCAGAGTCTGAGCTCTTTTTCATACGTCCCGACGGCAGTCCGATCACTCCCTACGACGTGGCTAAAGTGGTGAAACACTACATGTCGCCGCTCTCCAACGCCGACCGCATCAGCCCCCATGTGTTCCGCCACAGCTTCGCCACCCATCTGCTCAACGAGGGCGCCGACATCAACGCCATCAAGGAACTCTTAGGCCATTCCGACCTCAGCGCCACCGAGGTGTACACCCACGTCTCGCGCCAGCACCTTAAGGAAACCTACAAACACACCCACCCAAGGGAACGTAAAACGAAACCGTGAGAACAGCACATCATAACAAAGCAAAAAAAGTCAACATAAAACATATAAACCCATAACAAAGGAGGTAATTATGAATATTGCAATCAATGCCGTTAAATTCAAGGCTGACCCCAAACTCGAAAAATTTGTCGCCGACAAACTCGCCAAACTCGACCGCATCGTCGACAACGCCACCAAATGCGAAGTATTCCTTAAAGTGGACAAACCTGAAAGCGACAACAACAAGATAGCCGAAATCTCTCTCGCCCTCCCAGGTCAGACGCTCTTCAACAGCAAGCAGGCCAACACCTTCGAGGAGGCCGTCAGCGACTGCGTCGACTCCATGAAAGTGCAAATCGACAAATACAAGGAACGCTATAAATAAACGCCATCCCCGGCGGCGTGTCGGTCCCCGACATCCCCGCCATTTCAACCCTAAGCGGCCGCGATTTTTCGTTGGTCGCTTTTTTTTGTTTCCACAACATGCTGTAATTCATCAACACCCCCTTTTGTCGGCACCTCTTTCTGACTGTTTTTTTGACTTTTTCTGTTAAAATTTCTATATTATAAAAAAAATTAGTATATTTGCACCCAACAAACTACTAACCAAAACTACAGCGGCAGAAAAGGTTCTGAGCTGCGTAATCTTCCCAAAACTACACACTTACAAACACTATCCGACCGTGCCGGTTTCGAAAGAAATCGTTGCATTGTGTTGTTTTTTAGAGGACAATTTCCGATTTTCGCCGGATTTTTTGTCCATTGTGAGATTGGTTGTGACGCAAAATCATTAAAAATTATTAAAATATTTATATATACCCACTACGTCAACAAAAACAAACAAAAAATCCCACAATTTAGGAATACAATTCAATTCACTTATTATTCACCAAATTAAAAACAACATGAAACGTAAAAGTACTATTTTGCGACTGTTTGCGCTCCTGGCGCTGATGCTGCCATGGACGCTGCAAGCACAGAACGCAAAGGTGAGCGAGTACGACGGCTCTGCCGCCACCGCCTCCTATGCTTCAATCGCGGGTACCTCGGGAGCCACTGCCTGGACGCAGGGCGCCTACGTGGACGTGTCGATGCCCTTCGCGATGTATTTCGGCGAAAGCCAGATCACCGCGGGCAGCACGCTGCGTGTCTATCCCGACGGTAGTGCGTCGTTTACGAGTCTTGCCGATTCGAGGATCGCGCCGTTGTACTATAGCTCAGGCTATACCACCACGGCCACCTCGATCTACACCAAGAGCAGCGCCCAGCAGCTCGTGGTGGAATGGCGCAAGGTCGTCAGCGGCAACAACAGCTACAGCTTCCAGCTGAAGCTCTACCCCAATGGCGACATTGAGTTCTGCTACGGTCCCATGACCATCAGCAGCAGCATCAATGTCCTGGTAGGCATGATGTCGTCCGACGAGGACATCTACCGCGTCGGCGGCGCCAACGGCGGCTCGGCGTGGGACACCATCACCCGCTACACTTCGGGCCTCACCACCCGCACGCTCTCCTCTACCTATGCGCCCACCTTCGATGTCAACACCAATCAGGGCGTGGTCTACTCCTTCACCCAGCCTGCCTGTGTGAAACCTACTTCCGTCACGGCTACAGCCACGGCGTGGAATACTATCAAAGTGGACTGGACGGTGTCCAGCCCCGGCAACAGCTTCCAGATCAAGTACAGCACCGACCCCGACTTCGACCCCGATGTTGAGGGAACGAGTGTCACCGTGAGCAATGGCAATGCCCTTACGGCCAACATCACCGGTCTTACGGGCAGCACCACCTACTATATCTATGTGCGCAAAGTGTGCAGCGGCGCTCCCTCGGGCTGGAGCCCGATGGCTTCCGCTACCACGATGCAGGGCTGCTACAATGCCAGCATGCCGAACGTCACTTCCAACGGTGTGGTCAGCTGGACCTCGCCCAACGAGTTGGTGACCAGCTATAACCTGAAATACGGCCTTGCTGGCTTCGACCCGGCTACCGCTGGTACGGCTGTCAACAATATCACGGCTCTTACCTATACCCTCCCCATCAGCCAGATGCAAGGTGCAAGCACTTACGACATCTATATCAGCACTAACTGCAGCGCCTCGGGTCTCTCTACCGACTGGGTTGGCCCCGTCTCCTTCAATACACCCTGTGCTGTGCAGGATGTGCCCTACACTCAGAATTTTGAAGGTACCAGTATGCCCCAATGTTGGAGTGAAGATGTCATTGCTGGCGACGATAATTGGTCGTTCAATAGTGGATATGCCGCTTTCACCTATAATGACGGATCTGTTTCGCGTCTGATTACTCCGGCATTCAATCTTAACACGACAGGAGACTATCAGGTGGACTTCTATCACGCCGAGTGCAACTGGAGCACATCTCAAGACTCCCTGCTGGTATACTACCGCACATCGCCCACCGGCGAATGGACGTTACTGGCTAAATATGGCAATGGTGCAGACTACAATAATTTGTCTTTGTCAGCTGCCACCATTCTTTTACCCAACCCCTCAGCCACCTATCAGTTGGCCTTCGAGGGTCAGGGCCATGATGGCTACAACGTCTATCTTACTGGTGTCAGAGTCCGTCTACAACCTACCTGCCCCGTACCCAGCGGCATTGCTGCCACCAGCGACGGTGTGGTTTCCTGGACGGCTGGTAACAACAATACCAGCTATGACCTCATCTACGGCCATGCAGGCTTCACCTCTGTCGATGAGGGAACCATCGTTGAAAACATCTCGGGTACTACTTATACCCTCACAGGTTTAGAAGGTAGCACCTCCTACGATGTCTACGTCCGTGCCCATTGCTCGGCCACCAACGAGATCTCTGAAGGATGGGTCGGTCCCGCTAACTTCACAACGTCTTGTGGGACTATGCCTTTGCCCTATAGCGAGGATTTCGAAACCTATGCCTCTACGTCGAGTTATGAATCTGCTGGTGCTGATTTACCCACTTGCTGGTCGTTCATCAGTGGCGATGTCACCCGCGCACCGCACGTGGGTACAGTAGGAAGCAACAGCAAAGGTCTCGTTATGACGGCAGGTACATCCAGCTGCGTCCCGAACAACTATGCTATCCTGCCGCTCTTCACAACCAATCTGGCGCAGTTGCAAATCTCCTTCTCCACCGATATGGAGAGTTCGTCAACCAATGTGCTACAATTGGGTTATATCACCGACGTTGACGATGCTACGACTTTTGTGCCAATCCATACGGTAACTGCATCCACGACACTTACTCAACATGAGTACGACTTTGCGGGTCATACGATTCCAAATGGTGCAAGGATAGCTTTCTACTGGTATCGTCCCAGCAGCTACTATTGGGTTCATATCGACAATGTAGTGGTCACTGCCTTGCCGACGTGTATCGTTCCTAACAATTTCACGGCTAGTTCCATTACATCTACGACAGCAAACCTTTCTTGGAACGAACGTGGTCTTTCCACTCAGTGGGAAGTGAAAGTCGGTGCCCGTGGCTTCAACCCCGACGAGGAGGGTACCTCCTATATTGTCAACGGCACTCCGGCCTTGGCTCTCGACTACCTCTATATGGTTACCGAATATGATGCATATGTCCGCGCCATCTGTAACCCCGAGGGCCCCACAGACTGGAGCAACGTTTGCCAGTTCAAGACCCTCTGCTCCAACGGTGGCGAAGTCGAAGTGACTGGTACAACCTCTGCGACCAACCATATGCCAATGAATACTTATTATGGCTACTCCTATTCCCAGCAGCTGATTACTGAAGCCGAGATGGGAGGCGCAAAGACCATTTCAGGTATTTCGTTCCATTATAACTACTCTTCGGCTCTTACCAATGAACAGGATGTTCAGATTTATATGGGCACCACATCGAAGAGTTCTTTTACCTCAAACACCGATACTGTCAACCCGAGTACGCTGACGTTAGTCTACAGCGGCCCGATGCTCTGCTCAAATGGATGGAATGAATTTACTTTCAATACTCCATTTGTGTATAACGGAACAGGCAACGTTGTTGTTGCTGTTGATGAGAACTCGTCAGGCTATACGGGAAGCGGTGCACGTTTCAGCACCCAGTCCACGCCGGATTATATGTCGATTATTTATTATAACGACAATTATAATCCTGATCCTTCAAATCTGCTGCCCTATTCAGGAAGCAAGAATTACTACAGATACCGCAGCTGGATGAAACTCATCTCGGCTTGTGACACTGGTTCGTGTAATGCTCCTGCCACGGCTATCGCCCTTTCGGATGCTGAGTATGCCGCTACGCTGACTTTCACCAATGTCAACGAAGAGGTTACCAATCCTACCTATGGCATTGTCTGGGGTCCCCAGGGCTTCGATCCTGAGACCGCCGGCACCACCGTTGCTCCCATCAGCGCCAGCACCTACACGCTGAGCGGCCTGGCTGCAACGACCAGCTATGATGTCTATGTCTATGCTATCTGCGGTAGCGATAACGGCCGTAAGGTGAAGTACAATTTCGTCACGCCGTTCATTCCCAACTGCAAGACTCCCAACACCATCGCCGCAAGCAACATCACCTACAACACGGCTAACCTCACTTGGAACCAGCCGGGCGATGTGCCGCAAACCTGGACGGTGCGCTATGCCACTGAGGACTTTAATCCCGCTACGGCTGCCGCTACCGACTACACCGAACTGACCATCACGGGTAGCACCACTCCCGCTGCTCAGCTCACCGGTCTTGTGGCTGGCACTACCTATTATGTCTACATCAAGTCCACCTGCTCCACCAGCCCGCTCGACGAAAGCCCCTGGAGCTCGGTGAGCAATTCCAACCCGGCTTTCACTTTCACCACTACTGCATGCGTTACGCCGACGGCCGTCACAGCCAGCAACGTAACCAACAGCACGGCACAAATCAGCTGGACCGAGGCTGGCAACGCCACCGCTTGGACGCTGGTCTATGGTCTCGCAGGTTTCGACCCCGACAACGAGGGTACCACGATATCCGCCATCTCCGGCATCGAGTTGACGGGTCTGGATGCTTATAGCTACTATGATGTCTATGTGAAGGCCAACTGCACCGCCACCGACGAGAGCGGCTGGAGCAATGGTACTACCTTCCGTACCTCCTGCCCTGACGGCGGAGACGCCACCTTAGGAAATGGTACTTACACCAGTGCTTATGTACCGGTACATTACAACTGGGGTAATACCTATTGCCAGCAAATCTTCACTGCCCAAGAATTGACGGAGGCAGGAATGTCCGCAGGTCCAATCCAGGGTATTTCCTTCTCATGGTACTATCGTTCCAGTTACACAAAAGAGTTTACTATTTACATCGGCACTACTAATAAAGATGAGTTTAACGATAATTCGGACTGGATTACTGTGGCCAGCAATCCTGTTTACGGTCCTGCCGAGTTTGCTACATCCAACGTACAGGAGAGCTTTATTTTCAATACTCCTTTTGTATGGGATGGTGCAAGCAACATTGTCATCACCACTATTATGAACCAGTATAATGGTTCTGGTACTGGTGGCTCGGGTATCACTGCCTATGCATATGACGCAGGGTACAACCGTTCGCTGTACAACTATCGTGATAACTATGCATTTGTTGTCAACGATCCCGAGACATCGGGCACTCAGCATAAAGGTATTTCCAACTATCGTGCTAACATTACCTTTATGGCCAACTGCAACACAGAGGTGACCTGCTTTGCTCCGGCAAGCGTCAGTGCCAAAGTTGATTCTACCAACACCGTCGCAGTGACCTGGACGGCTCGCACCGACTTGCGCCCCGTGGTCAACAACTTCGAGTTGAAGTATGGTCTTGCCGGCTTTAACCCCGAGACCCAGGGTACGCTTGTTCCTAATTTAAATAATGTATTCAATTATAATATTACAGGTCTTGACTACGAACGCGACTATGATGTCTACGTCCGCACCGTCTGTGGCGAAGGCAGCTATAGCAAGTGGACTAAGACCAGCTTCTCTACCTATCCTTCCTGCTGGGCTCCTTCGAGCCTTGCTGTGACAGCTACCACCGACTCCAGCGCTACGCTGAGCTGGACGGAGAACACGCCGACTGCCGCCACCCGTTGGGAGGTCGTCTACGGCCTGCCGGGCTTCGACCCCGACCGTGCCACCCCTGTCGAGACTACCAACAAAAATGGCTTCGAGCTGACGGGACTGAAACATACCACCAAGTATGAGTTCTACGTCCGCGCCAAATGCAGCGCCACTGATGTCAGCCCCTGGAGCGATGTCGCCACCGGCACCACTCAGTGCGGTCCCTGGCAGATCAATGAGATGCCTTATGTTGAGAACTTCGACGGCTTCACTGGTACCACCAGCAGCACTGTGGCAAGCCACGTTCTGCCCAACTGCTGGAGCTACCTCAACGGCGGCACCTCCTATCCGGGCTACCCCATCGCTTACAATAACGCTACCTACAGCCACAGTGGCAGCAATCATTTGAGATTCTATGTCTACAACACCACAGCTTATGCTGACCAGTACGCCATCCTGCCGGAACTTGGCTTTACCCCCAACACGCTCTTATTCGACCAGCCTCTGGTCGTAGGCTTCTACGCTCGCGAGAGTTCGACAACCTCTACCTATGTTGGCAATATCGAGGTGGGTGTGATGACCGACCCGACCGATGCCTCTACCTTTGTGGCTGTCAAAAGCGTTCAGCCCACCACCACCAGCTATGAGTACTTCCAGGTGGATATGAGCTCCTACGAGGGAACTGGCCGCTATATTGCCCTGAAGGCTGTCAAGCCGACTACGGGCTACAATATAGTCTATGTTGATGACCTCACAGTGAAGTTCCTCGAAAAGGTCAACGCCCTCGACGACAACGGCGAGACTATCGTTGCCTGCAACGAGTACATTATGCCCGACACCACCAATGGTGGCTACCACGGCGGCCTGAATGCTACCTACGTTGTCCGTCCCGCCGAGGCCGGCAAGGTGGCTCACCTCACCGGTAGCTACAACCTTGAGAACGGCTACGACTACCTCAACGTCTATCGCGGCGCCGCCAATGCCAACAACCTCGTTGGCCGCTACACTGGCGACGGCACTATCGACTACGTCACCAACAGCAACCTGTGGGCCGACAGCGGCTACTTCACCTTGGTGCTGACCACCGATGCCGACAACGCCTTCAGCGATATGTTTGGCTTCAAGCTGCTCGTCAACTGCGAATGCCCGCAGCCTGCTGCCGATGTTATTGCCGAGACCCAAGAGGCCAACGGCACCTACACCTGGCGCAACGGCGAGACCTACACCAACAACATCGTCCGCACGGGTCTGACCTATGACGCCACCGCTATGGGTATCGTCGAGACCGACCTGCTGAAGGAAGTGAACTATACCTACACCAACGTCGCCGGATGCGACAGCGTCAGCTACACCATGAACCTGACCCTGCATCCGACCTACAATTTGACCTACGATGCCGTTATCTGCGAGCGCGACACCTTCCTGTTCTACGGACAGAAATTCGCCACCACCGGCACCTACACCGTGGCTCTCACCAGCCAGTACGGCGCCGACTCGACGGGTATCCTCAACCTGCAGGTCAACCCCGCACCCACTGCCGGTATCTATGTCAACAACCGTGCGGTTACCACCATCAACGGCCATTGCGACAACGCCGACCTGGCCCTCCTGGCCCGCAGCAACAACAACAGTGCCACCTTCGAATGGGAGGATGAGAGCACTGCTGCCAACCGCGTTGTCAACCCGCACGATAGCAATATCTATACCGTGATTGCCGTCGACCCGACGACGAGCTGCACCTCGCTGCCCGCCTCGCTGACGGTCACCACCGTCCCCGTGCCCGAGCTGAGCATCAGCGGCGACTCCGCCATCTGCTTCGGCCAGAGCACCACGCTGACACTTGCTGACGCCAACAACGTCGACGCTTCCTATCGTTGGAGCAACGGCGCCACCAGCACCAGCATCACCGTCAACCCCACCACCACAACTACCTACACCGTCACGGCTACCACCAACAACGCCAGCGCCTGCACCGCCACCGCTTCGCTCGAAGTCGTGGTCAATGCCCTGCCCGTTGTCACCGCCACCGCTTCGGTCGGCGAGATTTGCCGCGACAGCATCGTGACGCTGAACGCTACTCAGGTTGAAGGCTACAGCTACAGCTGGAACACCGGTGCTGCAACAGCCGTTGCCACCACCGCTGCCGCCAACACGGGCGTCTACACCGTCACCGTTACCGACCAGAACGGCTGCCAGAACGAGTTCCAAACCTCTACGGTCACCGTCTATCCGTCGTATGAACTGAGCGACTCGCTCCTGGTCTGCTACACCAACAATCCCTACACTTGGGGCGAACAGACCATCACCGCCAACGGCAACTACGACCAGAACTTCACCATCGCCCACGGCTGCGACAGCCTCGTTCACCTGAGCTTCGTCTTCGAACAGATGGGTGTCGAGAACAGCAACCGCGAAGTCTGCGAAGGCACCAGCGTCACCTGGGGCGAACAGACCATCGTCGCCTCCGAGACGACCCTGCTGACCTATGTCGACAACAGCGGCGACTGCCCGGTCCAGAAGAACCTGAACCTTGTGGTCAACCATCCCGCTGCCACCGCCATTGAGCATACCGTCTGCGACACCTACACTTGGCCTGTCAGCGGCGAGACCTACACCGTCAGCGGCGCTTATCCCGTCACCCTGGCTACCACCAAGGGCTGCGACAGCGTCGTCACGCTGAACCTCACCGTCAACTACCAGAACACTGGCGTCGAGACCGTCACGGCTTGCGACAGCTATGTCTGGAACCTCAACGGTGTCAGCTACACCGCTACCACCAACGAGCCTACCTTCACGCTGCAGAACCAGTGGGGTTGCGACTCCGTCGTTACCCTCGACCTCACCGTCAACTACCGCAGCTATCATGAAGACTTCCACTGCGTGCGCGACACCAACAGCTTCACCTGGATCGACGGCGAAACCTACACACTCAACGTCGACGTTGAGGACGGTATCGAATACGTCACCGGCGAGAACGCTGTGGGCTGCAACGAGATTGCTCAGCTGCACCTTATCATCAATCCTGTCATCAATGTCCTCAACTGGGCTACCGTCGAGGCTTGCGACGAGTATGAGATTGCCAACGCCGTCGTCTTCACCGACGAGAACGACTGCGAAGGCCACATCGAGCCTCTCTACCTCACCGAGAGCGGCGATTACGAAATCCGTACTCGCGCCAACGCCAACGTGACCGGACAGGATCAGCTGACACGCATACATTTGACCATCAACCGCTCGACTTACCACACCACCGTGGCTACCGAGTGTCTGCCCTACACCTGGACCATCCTTGATGATAACGGCATGCCTTACGAGGTGGCCACCATCACCGAGGCCGACGTCGATGGCGCTCCTGTCTACAACCTGAGCGTCGACCTGGCCGAGGCTGGCTTCGTTGCCTCCACATGCTCCAACATCCAAGTGCTCCGCCTCACTCCGAAGTATCCTACCGTCGAGACCATCGAGGCTACCATCTGCCAGAACGGCACCTGGACCGCCGAGAACAACACCACCTACTACGGTGCTAACCTCAATGTCGGCGAGAACACCCTGACATGGGACAACAGCGAACTCAACGCCGCTGGCTGCCCGCTGACCAAACAGGTTGTGCTGACCGTCAACCCGGTCTACAACGAAACCAGCGAGCTGACCTTCTGCGAGACCGACTTCGTCCTCAACGAGACTTCCGGCGAATATGAACTGACCGTTGCCGACGCCAACCACGACGGCGCTGAGGTCGTTCTCACCATCCCCGGTGCTCTCAACGAGGTGGTTTACACCAACACCGTTGACGCCAACTGGCAGACCGCCCTGGGTTGCGACAGCATCGTCTCGATTGAATACACCGTCAACCCGACGACCACCGCTACCGAGACCTACACCGTCTGCTACAAAGACAACTTCGAATGGGATGCCAACGGCAGAACCTATAACGAGGCCGGCAACTATGTCGACACCGTTGAGGTTGCCGACGAGGCTACGGGTTGCAAACTCTACAGAGTCCTCAACCTGACCGTCCTTGGCACCTTCGTGAACGAAGAGTCCGTCAACGTCTGCACCACCTATGAAGGACCTGACGGCGTGACCTATCGCGAGACCCGTACCTTCGACGTTCCCTATGAAGGAACCTACGATGAGACCCAGTACTGCGATGCCATCACCCGCCGCACCTACAACGTGCTGCAGAACACCCTTACCGAACACTTCGTGCTGACCAATGCCGACTACACCTGGATGAACGGCACCACCTACACCACAAGCACCGACAATGTTTACTACGATGCTCCTGTGGCCGGTGGCGACTGCGACGATGTACACCTGCTGCACCTCACGATGGTCGACCCGATCGCCGTCTGCGAGAACGCACTGCCCTACACCGTCACCTACGGCAACAGCACCTTCACCATCCCCGCTGACGCTGCCGACAACGGCACCCTCGGCAATGGTGACGATACCATCATCTACTACACCGTTCTGCGCAACACTACCCTCGATGTTGCCCAGACCGCTTGCGACAGCTACACCTGGACCAATGGCAATGGCGAGACCTACACCACCAGCGGTGAGTATGTCTACACCACCACCAACGCCGCTGGTTGCGACAGCGTCGTCACCCTCGCCCTGACCGTCAACGTCAGCACCGCTGAGACCGTCACCGAGGTGGCCTGCGACAGCTACACCTGGACCAACGGCGACGGCCAGACCTACACCACGAGCGGCAACTACACCTGGACCACCACCAACAAGGCTGGTTGCGACAGCGTCGTCACCCTCGCGCTGACCATCAACACCAACGCCGGCGTTGAACTGACCCAGACGGCTTGCGCCGAATACACTTGGGACCGTACAGGCCTCACCTACACCAACAGCACCAATGCACCGGTCGTCAACGACTACACCGTCACCTTCACCGATGCTAACGGCTGCTATGGCGACAGCGTCCTGCACCTCACCCTCAACCCGGTGAACGAGACCAACAGCGACCTCGTGGTCAATGAGGCTGGCTCCTACACCTACCTCGGCGTCATGTACACCGCTCCTTATGACGGCACCATCGACCATACCTTCCAGAACCAGTATGGTTGCGACAGCATCGACCATCTGCACCTCATCATCCCCATCGTCGCCGACGACCAGATTGTTGAGGTCAACGTCGAAGCTTGCGGCAGCTACACTTGGGAGGCTCCCGATGGCACGGGCCACACCTACGAATGGATGTCGCTCGCCGACCGCCAGAACCACGGTATGGCTATGTACAAGGATGTCACCGCCAACCAGTACATCTATACCTACCCGACCGATACCACCTTCGATGCCAACGGCGTCATGACGGCTGTCCGCGTGCTGCACCTCAACCTGCTTGAGGCTACCTACAGCACCGAGACCCTCAACGTCCCCGTCAGCCTGGGCAGCTACACCATCAACGGTTTCGACCACAACGGCAACGCCGCCAACGTCACCGTCACCTTCACCGCTGACAGCATCGGAACACCTATCGTCAGAACCGTAGGCGTCGGCTCGGTCGCTTACTGCAACGACTACCGCACCTACACCCTCAACATCATCGACAACTATGACACCACCGAGGTCTATGCCTGCGCCGACGAAACCACCTACGAGTGGAACGGCACCGACTACACCATCGGCACCCCGGGTCATACCTACTACTTCCGCCAGGTCGAGAACGCCGGAACGCTCAACGAGCTTGTCCACGTCCTCAAAGTCAACCAGCGCGCTGTCAACGCCACCACGGCTACCGCTACGGCTTGCGACAGCTACACCTGGACCGACGGCGACGGCCTGACCTATACCACCAGCGGTACCTATGTCTACAACTACACCGACGACAACCAGTGCGCTGCTTCCATGACCCTGAACCTCACGGTCAACTACAACAGCAACACGGCCTTCACCGATGCAGCTTGCGACACCTACACCTGGAACCGCAACAACCAGACCTACACCGCCTCTGGCGACTATATGTATAGCTACAACACCGCTGACGGCTGCGCCAGCACCGACACCCTCCACCTGACCATCAACAGCAACAGCAACCAGACCTTCACCCAGGCTGCTTGCAACAGCTACGAATGGGCTGCCACCGAGGGCGGCAACGGCACCACCTACACCACCAGCGGCACCTATACTTATAACTATACCGCAGCTAACGGCTGCCCGAGTGTCAACACCTTGAACCTGACCATCAACACGCCCACCGACCAGATCATCACCGAAACGGTGTGCGACAGCATGGAATGGCACAATGTCGTGTACAAAACCAGCGGCACCTATAGCTACGACTACACCAGCGATGCCGGCTGCGCCAGCACCGACCAACTGGTCCTCACCGTCAACAACGCTACCCACAACAGCGAGACGATGACCCAGTGCGACAGCTACGAGTGGAACGGTACTACCTACACCGCTACCGGCGACTACCAGTACAGCTACACCAACGCTGCCGGTTGCCCGAGCGTCGACACGCTGCATCTGACCATCAACGTCAACACCACCGGTGTCGAAATCACCGAGGTGGCCTGCGACGAGTACACCTGGACGATCAACAACCGTCTCTACAACACCTCGGGTGACTACACCGCTCGCACCACCGATGCCAACGGCTGCGCTACTACCAACACGCTGCACCTGACCATCAACCACACCAGCAGCTACGACAGCATCCTCTACGTCAGCGACGGTTCTTACCGCTACACCTACCAGGATGCCCATCAGGAACTGTTCAGCGAAGGCGTCTACAACCTCACCGAGCATTACACCAATGCCGAAGGTTGCGACAGCACGCTCAACATCACCCTCAATGTCGGTACCGCTCTGCTTGGCGTCGACAATGTGGTCAGCTGCCACAACTACACCTGGCGCAACGGTGAGACCTACGTCTTCATCGACGCCGCCGAACGCGCTGCCAACCTCAACGCTGACAATGTGGAGCCTCTCTACAAGACCAGCAACGGCACCTATATCTACTACAACCCGACCTACACTGTGGAACGCGACAATGGCTACGACAGCGTCTACATGTTGGCCCTCACCCTCAACCAGAGCTACCAGGGCTACTTCGAGGCTACTGTCAACGTCAGCGACGCCACCTACAACTATGTCGATGCTGAACGTGGCATCAACACTGTCCTCAGCTTCGTCGAAGCCGCTGCCGAGCAGCAGAACTTCGTCAATACTGACAGCGTCTACGATGTACACTTCAACAATCCTGCCTACTGCGACGGCGTGATGACCGTGACGCTGCACCTGGTCAACAACTACCAGGCTGTCACCGCCGACAATGCCGACATCTGCGTAAGCCAGGATAGCTACACTTGGCGCAACCACACCATCAGCACCGCTACCAACGACTACGACAATGCCCACACCTATTATATCTACGATACCTTGGCTACCGGCATTATCGAATACATCGTCGTGAACCAGCACCCCATTACCTACGCCACCGAGCGCCGCACCGCTTGCGACAGCTACACCTGGTACGGTAACACCTTCACCGAAAGCACCTCCAACGCCACCGAGTATCTGCCCGCTGGCACCGTGGTCGACGGCGAAACGCTGATCTGTGACCGCGTCGTCACCCTCATCCTCACCATCAACCACAACACCAGCACCACCTACGATGTGGCTTCCTGCGAGAACTACATCTGGACTGCTGCCAACGGTGGCAATGGCGACAGCCTGACTGAGAGTGGCACCTACACCTACGACTACCTGACCGCTCAGGGTTGCCCGAGCACCAACACGCTGAACCTTACCATCAACCACAACACCAGCACCGAGTACACCGTCGACGCTTGCGACGCCTACACTTGGACCGCTGAGGAGGGTGGCAACGGTACGGTCTACACCACCTCCAGCCCCGCCGAGGGTTACACCTTCGACTACAACACGGCTGACGGTTGCCCGAGCACCAACACCCTGCACCTGACCATCCGCAACAACAGCAACCAGACCTACAACGTCACGGCTTGCGACACCTACACTTGGGAAGCTCCCAACGGCGATGGCCAGACCTACACTGCCACCGGTGTCTACACCTACGACTACGAGGCTGAGAATGGCTGCCCGAGCACCAATACCCTCAACCTCACCGTCAACAACAACAGCAGCACCGAATACACCGTTGCCGCTTGCGACAGCTACACCTGGAACGGCACCGAGTACACCGTCAGCGGTGACTACACCTTCGACTATGCTGACGCCAACAACTGCGCCAGCGAGGATGTGCTCCACCTGACCATCAACAACAGCACGCTCAACGTCATGTCGGCCATCGAGTGCAACAGCTACGACTGGACCCGTACCGACAACAGCATGGCTACCTACACTGCTTCGGGTGCTTACGAGTACCTCTACACCGACGCTAACGGTTGCACCGTCACCGATAGCCTCTACCTCACCATTGGCAACGGCCGCTCCTTCGGTATCGCTCGCGTTACCAACTGCGGTCCTTACACCTGGGTGGTGGAAGGCGAAACGGTTGCAGTGCTCGACGAGAGCGTAGAGACTTCGACCACGGTCACCAACCCCGCTACGGGTTGCGACTCCACAATCTTCCTCTACCTCACCATCAACCCGCAGAACGTCACCGAGGCTACCATCTGCGACAATGAGTCGTATCTGTGGACTGTCGATAGCCTGACCTACACCGAGGCTGGCACCTACGACGTGGCTGAGACCGACGATGCTGGCAACTGCATCAGCAACGAACGTCTCGTCCTCACCGTCAACCCGACCAAGGCTACTGCTCTCACCGACCAGATCTGCCTGGGTAATGACTACAACAACAACGGCTTCGCCATCGCTGCCAGCGAACTGCCTGCAGCTGGCGAATACACCTTCACCCAGAACCTGACCACCGTGAACGGTTGCGACAGCATCGTGACGCTGACCATCACCGTTGGCGACGTCATCAACAACCCGGTCGAGGCTACCGCTTGCGATAGCTACACCTGGACTGCTGGCGACAACAACGAGTACACCTTCACCACCAGCGGCA
>OCVV011183078.1_pt1 | contig 22324 bp, 34 predicted proteins | sample 1539721 | NCBI WGS metagenome assembly OCVV01 (sample SAMN02144230, study PRJEB22623) | gut metagenome | biome: sheep rumen | host: Ovis aries | place: New Zealand
ACTCCTACCCGCTGGCCCTGGGCTTCTCAATTTAAGCCCGTATCCATGATCTGGCCCGCTTGTCGGGCCAGATCCCCCGGCTTGCAAGGAACCCACCTTTTCCGCCGCGTAAGCGGCGGCGAATTTTTGGGGATTTTTTAGGGTAGACGAACGGCGTAAGCTGAAGTATAATGACGTGCTGAAAGTAGGTGAAAGCAATGTCGGTCATCCGTAGTAAACGCGCGGAGTCCGAAATGGAGTTTATCCATACTGCCCGACAGCTTCAGGTCTATACGATTCAGAAGTGTGTCGGATTTCCCAAACGGTACACATTTTACATCGCCCAACCGATTGCAAATGCAGCTACACGGGTGCATGAGCTGACGAAGATGGCGAATAGTGTCTATCCCACCAATTCCCATGAAGTCCAGCTTCGGCGGGACTATCTCCTCAGAGCAAATGCAGAATTGAACAGCCTTGTCTCACAGATCGAAGTCGCTCATGAGCTATTCGGTCTTGAACCCAATGTCATGAAATTCTGGATGGATCTGGTGGATAAGGAGATCCGTTTGGTAAAGGGAACTCTGAAAAAGGACAAAGAGCGTTACAAGAATATCACATAAGTTTATTTTGGGTTTTGTTCTAAACATCGTCCAGCGCCTCGTTCTGGTGGTGCCGGTCCGCTAATAACAACAATAACTTCAATGGTGTGAACAGCAGCGGCAACAATAACAATAACAACGCGAACAACTCCTACCCGCTGGCCCTGGGATCCTCATCTGTGAGACAAAGTAACCCATGAGGGCGAAATCAGTGCAAGAGGATGAGAAGGAGAATAGAACCCTCCATGCGGAAGCATGGTAAATAATGCCCTTGATAGGTCTGGGCGGACGCTGCTTGCATGGCGGTGCTTGATGGTGATGCACCGTTTCATGCCCACTGACCTTACGCGGCTATATGTAACCATCCGGCAGCCGTACAGGGGCAATTTTAAAAAAGGACTGATGACAATGACCAGTGAAGAACGTCGGGAGGGACGGTATCAGAGAAGGATTGCAAAGCGCATGGCGAAGAGAAATCAGAGCCGTGCTTTTTGTGATGACTTCAACACCGTATTCTCTTATGAAAATCTTTACCGGTCATATAAGAAATGCCGCAGGAATGTGGCGTGGAAAGCATCCGTCCAGAAATACATCACGCAAGCGCCTTTGATGGTCAATCAGACATACGAAAAGCTGCAGGCGGGGAAATTCAAGTCCAGCGGCTTTTATGAGTTTGATATCAATGAGCGTGGGAAGATCCGGCATATTAAGTCGGTGACTATAACAGAAAGAGTGGTACAGCGCTGTCTGTGCGATAATGCGCTTGTACCCATGCTGAGTCCTACTTTCATCTATGATAATGGTGCTTCACTGGAAAACCGTGGATATCATTTCTCCATACGGCGGATGGTGAGACACCTGCAGGAGCATTACCGGAAACATGGTACAGAAGGTTATGTCCTGCTTTTTGATTTTTCCAAATTCTTTGATAATGTCTCTCATGAACTGTGCAAGCAAATCATGAGAGAACAGTTCACCGATGAAAGGGTCATAGGTATCACAGATCATTTCATTGACATGTTCGGTGATGTCGGCCTGGGACTTGGAAGTCAGATCAGTCAGACATTCGCTCTGGCCTCTGCAAATCGTCTCGATCATTATGTGAAAGAGGTACTGCGGATCAGAGGCTATGGACGGTATATGGATGACGGGTATCTGATTCACGAGAGTAAGGAATACCTGCAGCACTGCCTGACGGAAATCCGGCGGGTATGTAGGGAACTTGGGATCACGATCAATGAGAAGAAAACGCAGATTGTGAAGATATCCCATGGTTTTACCTTCCTGAAAGCTCGTTTTTACCTCACTGAAACCGGAAAAGTTGTCCGGAAAATATATAAAAAGTCCATCGTCCGGGAGCGGCGCAAGCTGAAAAAGTTTGTGCCTCTTCTGGAAAACGGGGTCATGAGCTACACGGACGTTGCGACGGCCTTTCAGTCGTGGTGTGCGTATGCAAAGAACTTCAGCGCATGGCATACGATACAGAATATGTGTCGATTGTATAATCAACTATTCATTTATCCCTGGATAATACAGGGAGGGACACAAGGTTGCTGAAAGCATCTTCCAGACGGGAGGTGCTTTTTTAATGCCCAAAAGAAAGGAGATTCAGCAAGATGAAACTGGAAATGGTATTGATGGATGGAACGGCGGTGGAACTGATTGAGGCTTCTTATCCGCAGCACTATGTCCTGTCCTGTGGGAGCCGGACGGCCTTCACAAAGATCTGGGGCAAGATGACGGATGAAAACATCTCGGAGATTCACATCAAAGAAGATGATGAAGAGAAGGCCATCATCGTAGGATCCCGGCTTGTCGGAACTCAGACAGTAAACTTCCCCAACAATGTAATGCTTGGTCATTTCTACTTCAGCGGCGGCGATGTGTACGGCCCCGGTGAGTATCCGCCTGCAGAGGAAGAGGAATTTATTGATGAGGAAGAGACACCTGACGAATAATCACGGCTTCAACAGAAAGGAGAACTGACCAATGGACTTTCTTCAGACGCTCATCGGCGGATTGATCGGTGGTGGGCTTATAGGCTTTATCGAATTCCTTATCCGCCGAAAGGATGAAAAGGAAGACAAAAACAGCGAGATCCTGAAAGCTGTGAAAGATCTGTCGAAAAAGGTTTCTGACATTGAAACACGCCTCGATAAAGAAAACGCTGACAATGCCCGGAGAAATATCCTGGCATTCGATGACGAATTGAGGCGCGGCATGGACCATTCAGAGGAAAGTTTTAACCAGATCCTCGAAGACACCAACTTTTATACCCGCTATTGCAAGGATCACCCTGAATACGAGAATAACAAGGCGATCAATGCGATAGCACATATCAACACAGTTTATCAGCATGTGAAAGCTGAAAACAAGTTCATCTGAGAAAGGAGATCATCATGAATAAGAGAACATGGATTCAGGCAGCAGGAGTAAGAGCGATTAAGACGGTTGCACAGACAGCAGTGGCCACCATCGGTACTGCCGCCGTACTCGGTGATGTGAACTGGGTTGCTGTGGCAAGCGCGTCCGTACTGGCAGGCATCCTGTCTCTGCTGACCAGCGTTGCCGGCCTTCCCGAAGTCGAAGCGTGAGACACGCGCTCATTATCGGAGCCGTCCTGCTATGCGGGGCGGCTCTTACTTTTGGCGGCATGGTAATACATGAACTTGGACGATTTATCAACGATGTAAGGGGAGATAACGAATATGAATAAAGAAAATATGGCCGTCCTGACAAATGTTATCGGCGCGGTAGAGTCTGGCGGTCAGATCTACGGGAAGCGCGACTATTCCGCGTATGCGGCCCCGTACACGAACAGCAATGTGGAGCATACAATCACCCTGGGATGGGCGCAGAACTACGGATCTGAAGCCCACAAGCTGATTCAGATGATTTATGATGCGGATCCGGCAGCCTTCAAAAAGATTGATGGGAACGGCAGCATAAAGAAAGCGTTGGCGAAGGACTGGGTAGCTACACGGTGGAATCCGAGTGCTGCACAGAAGAAGACACTGATTGCCCTGATTTCTTCCGACGCAGGAAAGAAGTGCCAGGACGAACTGTTTGCACAGCTTATGGATACCTTCATCGCGGAGTGCGAGAAGAAATATACCAAAGATATCAAGGCGGTCATGATGTATTGTCAGATCCGGCATCTGGGTGGCGGTGGTCCTGTAAAGAGGATCTTTGACCGGTTGGGAGGAGACTACAGCCTGGACGCGATCATGGCATCTCTGAAGAAGGATCAGAACGATACATCCAATGATAATCAGGTCGGGGACGCGAAGTTCTGGACCAGACATCAGAAGTGTAAGCAGTTCATTGAGAAGTATGCGGTAGTGGATAAAGTGGATAAAGTAGATGAAAGTGAGGATAAGACAATGGGAGTAACAGCTGAACAGGTCATTGCGGTATATAGGAGCTGGATCGGGCTGTCCCGTGCGGCCGGCACACACTCTGTTATCCTGGACACATATAACAAGTACATTCGGAACCATCCGGGAGCAGGCCGTAACTATCAGGTTCAGAGAAGTGACGCATACTGCGATACTACGTTCTCTGCAGCATTCGTGAAGCTGAATGCGGTTGACCTGATCGGTGGCGTGGAATGCGGTGTGGAAGAACATGTGAAGATCTTCAAGGCTGCCGGTATCTGGGAAGAGGACGGCAGTATTACGCCTAAACCCGGTTACGGCATCATCTATAACTGGGATGATGCGACGCAGCCGAATGACGGCTACAGTGACCATATCGGCATCGTAGAGAAGGTTTCCGGCGGGTACATTACCTGCATTGAAGGAAACATGAACGGCGGTGTTGTCGGCCGCAGGACAATTCCGGTTGGCTGGGGGTATATCCGCGGTTTCGCAAAACCGAAATATGCGACATCCTCCGGTAAGACCGAAGAGAAGCAGGAGCAGACTGCTACACAGCAGCAGGCGGGTGGCGGAACGACACTCAGCAAAGCAAAGAAGTGGAACGGCATTGTCGTGGATAAGACCGGCGCAAATGTACGGACCTGGCCGGGAACGGAGAACCATCAGGTTTCCTTCAGTCCTCTGAAATACGGAACCGTGGTAGATGTCTGCGATACCATCAAAGCGGCGGATCAGACAGACTGGTATTACATCCGGTATAATGGTCGGTATGGTTTTGTCAGTGCTGCCCTCATCCAGCGGAAGGAAACGGCGGCAGCAGCCCCGTTCACACCGAAGGAACAGGCCACAAAAAAGACGGCCACCTATGGCGCGTCTATCGGTCCTGACAAGTCTGTGGCCGGAACCTATAAGGTCACAGCTGACAGCCTGAATATCCGGAACCGTGCCGGTGTGGACACGGCTAAAGGGTGTACGATCCTGGGAGCAATTCCGGAGGGGACCAAAGTCCAGAACTACGGTTTCTATTCCATGGTCGGCGGTGTGAAGTGGCTTTACATTCAGGTCACCTATGACGGTGTGACCTATACCGGTCATTGTTCCGGCGAATATCTGAAGAAGGTTTGATCGGGTTGCCCTGGTGAGGATTGAGGTCCTTGCCGGGGCATTTTTTATATTACAAACGCCTGTAATATTCTGTAATATTGCGTAATTTTGTAATTTGGAATTCGGGAATCTCATTACAAAATTACGGAGTATTACAAAATCTGTAATCCGTGAAAGCCGCATAGAATAAGGCTTTATCTGCATTTATTACAATATTACAAACATTTCTAATAGACCTATTGAAATAGAGAAAATAGAGAGTACATGTCCCGCCTGTCCCGCCTAATGCGAACACGTCTATACGCGCGTGCGAGAAACGTAATTAACTCCCCTGATAAACGACAGTCGAAAATGTTCAACTTTAGCATTGACAAGTCGAAATAAGTTTGCTATAGTGTACTCAGTAAAACAAATTCAACTGAACGGAGGAACGCAAAAATGATGAAAGCAAAGGCGCTCAACCTTAAAAACATGAAAGAGACACTGGTGAACTACAGCGGCGATCAGAAAGAACTTGAAAAAATTTGGGACGGATTACATCAAATGGCGTGCCTGGGATTTATCACACAGGATACATGGAGAAAATTCTATGAGGAGTGCAAAGGCTGGTTCGTAACGACGGACGGGGCGGAAGTCAGAGACAGCGAACAGGGCGATGCAGTTATCTGGACATACACGGGGGAGGCACAGTACAAAGCATGAAAGCGATCATCAAGTATTACGATCAGTGGGGCGGTAAAAGGCAGGCCACGGTAGAGATTGAAACGAATGAGCCGAACAGCATTCTTGTCAAGGCCATGAAAACGAAGAAAATCAGTCCGTGGGATGTGGTCAGAACGATCCGGTGCGGTCAGAGAGAATACCAGTGGATGGGCAGAGCTAAAGAGGCTATGAAGGAGGCTTAATCATGAAGAAGGGTGATACCTACCAGAATTTCGGATGCACCTGGGTAGTAGATGACGTTTACGAGGTTCCGGACTCAGCATTGATGAGTCCGGAAAACCCCTTCGGGCTGTGGCACAAAAAGCGCTTTAAAGCGCATGTGATAAAGGCTCCGGAAGGATATGAGGGGGTCAGAGAGATGGACGCGGCATTGACCGGTTTTATGGCAGAGGAGGAATGAGTGATGAAAAGGACAATCAGTGCAAAGCGTGTTTTAGATGAGCTGGCAGAGGCTTATAACGATCACACTATTGCCTATGGCTATGCAATGGCAACCGGTGACAATAAGACGGCAAATGAGCTTCAAATAGCTATCAATGTTATCAGCAAACTGGTAAGGGATCTTGGCTTCACGTCCGGTGTGGACTATACAACGGAACGTGTCCATGAGGAAATGGCCAATGTATCGTTCATGTACTGGAAGATGGAAAAGTGCGGAGGTTGAAAATGATTGAAATCGTAAGCAGCAGGAATGCATTGTCAGCGGAGGACCTACGGGTCCTCTGCATTCGGGAAAACTGGTTCACCAATGGGGATAATTCACAGTATGAGAAACTGTTTGACTTGAACCGGGAAGGCGCTTCCCTGGACGATCTGGCCTTGGTGATCTGGCTGTGCAGTTCGGATGTGGAACGCGAGGAAGTGCTACACAAGCTGAATGAAAGATGCAGGAGGGTAAACTATGGTTGACTATGAAGCTCTGATTTTGGAGCGGCAGGAGAATATCGAGATCTGGGAAGATGAACCGGACAGTCCGTATCTTCAGCAGCCCTTTGACAGCGGTAACTGGTGGGACGATATCCCGGATGAAGAATTTGAGGAGGTAAGACGATGACTGTAGAACAGAGGTATCAGGCAGCTATCAGGGAGATCGGAGGAGCCGCAGGGCTTCTCAGTCTTCCGGAAGAGGTAAAGGATATTCTGAAAGAGACTATGGACCTGGAAACAAAAACAGTGCTGTTGGAAGCAATCGCAGAGAAGAAAGAGAGGTAAGGGCATGAAGGTTATTTTTACGATGGAGAAGGCAACAAAGAACACGATCCGGTTCACGGAGAAACTGGAAAACGAACTGGATGCACCGAAGATCGGAACGATTTATGTTCCAAAAGCCACCCTGGGCGCTATCGGCTGGAAGGAAGGCCGCGTGTTGACGGTAGATCTGGGAGCGGAGGAACCAGCATGAGGCAGATGAGGCGGAGAGTCAGATACAGTGTGAACATTCACGGGGAGCGCGTTGAGCGTACTCCCCGTGAGTACCCTTACAGCTATGATCCGTTTCAGGTCTTCAAGGATCCTGCCTGGGCAGATACGGACGCGGTTGTTTACTCTGACCGGATGCTTCAGTGGGATCGGGACAAATACGATCAAAGCTGTGAGAAGATCTGGAATAATCACGGTCAGTCCTTCAGCGGGAGAGAACCGGCAGAGATTGAGAAGTTTCTGCAGCTGTATTTTGAGGATCCTACATTGGTGCTGACCGGCATTGAAGCGGGATGTAATTATTCAAACGGATATCCGTTCTGGGTGTTCTACATGAGAGGTGAGAAGGTGTGTACAAATACTATTTGACAGAGCGGCCGCGTTCAATCGCTACACAGCCGGACGGATACAAGGACTGGATCGATTACGATGAGCGGACGTATATTAGCGAGATCGGGCGGTCCGTCTGGGGAGTGCTGTACTATGATCGGCAGCTCACGCCGGAAGAGATTGAACGGTTTGAACTGTATGACGCATCTCTGATCCTGGCAAATGTCCTGAGAGGGCCGACAGGAGATAACGAGAAGGATCTGAAGCAGGAGCTTTATGGCGTGAGATGGGCGTATCAGTTTCTCTCTAACGGAACGTGGGGATGCGTTGATCTTCAGAGTACGGATAAGACAGACAAAGGTGAGTCCTGGGCTATGGGGGCATACGGGAACATGAAGATCTTTATCATGAGCGGGATTGCAGAGGAAATATACCTGCTGCGGGATGTTGACCGGCAGGAAGCGGTCAGGGCAGCAAATCAGAAAGTGCGAGAAACCGGCTGCAAGGATATGTCCATCCTGAAAGAAGAGGTTGCAAAGAGAGCGCTGACAATCATAGATCGGGAGTACGTGGAAGCACAGCGGGAAGCAAGGTGGAAATGAGATGACGATTTCAAAAGGGAACCGGTATGCGGTTGATAATGGTTTTGGTTACGACCTGTATGAGCGGGATCGGTATGTTTGCAGTGTGGCTACACTGTCAGAGGCAGAGTATTTTGTGGACGGAGGGGACGAATGAAAAAGCGGCCTGAGATCGGTACGGTGCTGTGGTCTGTACATGAGCATCTGTATTATATTCCGGGCAGAGCAGGACCGGTGATGGAGTATTGTGTCTGCGACGCTGCAGTAACAGGATATTACGAGGGCGGATTTGTGGAGATTTGTGTTACGGGCAAGAGTCCGGACGGATACCGCACACCGTACCGTTACAAGTTGGCTGATCTGGGGAAGAGTATATTCTTCACTCCAAGGGAAGCGGCAGAACTGGCACAGAGGGAAACAGAACGATATGAGCGGACATGGAGTCGGATGGGATACCCGCCTATGCGCCGGACATGGGAGGTGTATTTATGAGCATAAGAGTAGGCGGCCCCATGACGGGCGTTACCGGAATAAAGGAATGTGATACATGCAGGTGGGCCGATATTTACGAAGGGCCGCGCACGATCAGGAAAGGAAGCATGACTTTGATCCAGAACGGAAAGCATAACATTGACTGCACTCATACCGGCGATAAAACCATAAACTTTGATGACAAAGGGATGAAGTGCAGCGGATGGGAGCCGCGCGAGGAGTAACAGCTACACATAACATTATCCAACATTATCCAACATTTTACCCCGGAGGCTATTGAGCTTCCGGGGTATTTCTTTTACAGCAGGCCTTCAATGGCGAACACATCCAGGTGCATGTACCAGATCAGGCGGAGTGGTTCGCCTGTTGGTCGCTCAGGTACGGGTGAGCGACTACAGTCGAACACTTCAGAAGTGCCGTCTGTAGTCGCTTTTTCTATGTCTTCAACCTTGACTGTATTCCCGTCTCCGCTGAAATTCAGCGTAATCAGGAAGTGATCGTCATACAGGAAGATGGCGTTGACAAAAGTATCGATCAGTCGCTTTTTAGCATCCAGATTATCCGTGTCCATATCACGCATGGTTTCCAGGAAGAATTCAATGCGCTCTTTGGTCAGCTTTATTCCCTTTGCAAGCTCTCGGTCAGCGAGGGCCTTTTTTAATGCCGCTTTTTGCCCGTTCAGTTCATCCAGGCGCGTCTGTATCAGATCGAAGGGCATTCCGCTCTCAACCGATTTCACGAGGTTTGCAATTCCCTTTTCTACGCCGGCAAGTTCCGTCTGCATTGCCTGTATTTCTGTCTGTTCTGTATCTTGCTTCAGGTAGAATTCCCAAGTCTTATCTACGATCAGCTGGAAGATCTCTGGATTGTGAAGAATCTCATGGATCTTTTCAAGGACCAGAGGTTCTATATAGTCTTGCCGGACGTTCTGCTTATCACAGCCTTTACCGTTATGCCGGTTCCAGCAGCCATAATAGCAGTGCTTATCTCCGGTTCTGCTGGTTCCGCTTTTTCCTACCATCGAGGATCCGCATTTTCCGCAGAACAGTTTTCCTGTCAGCAGATAATCAGAGTATGACCATTTATGCGATGGCATTCTTTTATTGATCTTCAGCATATCCTGTACCTTCCGGAACGTGTCCTTATCTACGAGGGCCGGAACCGCGTCTTCATCCCGGATTATGTCCTTGTAGATGTATGTGCCGATGTATAACTCGTTATGCAGCATCCTTTTCAGACTGCTGCGGTTAAAAGCTACACCGCGTTGTGTGCGATGTCCCTGCTCATTCAGATACCGGATGATTTCAAATTCTGTGCTGCCGGCAGCATACATCTCAAAGATTTTCTTTGCAATCGGACCGGTTACAGGATCGATCTCATATGTCTTATCTGCGGCAGCCCGGTATCCGAATGCGATTGCACGGCCGCCGGGGACGTGATGCTTCTTTGCGGCTTCCAGCAGGCCGCGTCTTACGTTCTGGGACAGCTGCAGGCTGTAATATTCAGCCATGCCTTCCAGGACGCTTTCCAGGATCACGCCTTCCGGTCCGTCTACTACATTCTCAGCTACGTATTCGACGCGGACACCGTGCTTTTTCGCCTTGTATTTGTTGAACGTGATTTCTTCCCGGTTACGTCCGAACCGGTCAACCTTCCAGACGATGATGACACTGAACTGATGTTTTGCACAGTCGTGTAACATCTGCTGGAAGGCCTCTCTGTTGTCGTTTGTGCCGGTTTTAGCTCTGTCACAGTATTCCCGGATGATAGTGTATCCCTTTTTCTCCGCGTATTTCTGTGCAGCGGCAAGCTGACCTTCAATGGAGGTCTCATGCTGTTTTGCTGATGAGAACCGGGCATATACGACAGCCATTTCTCCATCTGTCTTCTTACCAGTCATTTTGTAATTTCAACGCCTCCTGCATTGTCAGGACATCCATGTACGGATCAAAGAAGATCACATAGTCCTGATATTTAACGTGCGTGCCGTATTTATCGTGATAGCATTCCAAGCAATCTCTGAGAAAGTTCTGTGGAACATCGAGATATTCTGCAGTCTCATACATGTTCTTACAGCCGGCCTCTTTTGCTTCGATAAGGCCGGGTAATCCGATCTGTACGTCAAAGGCCCACATCCTTGCTTTGCGCTCCTGCTTTCTGGATTCGGGCGTGTCATCGAGGATATCACCGGATGATGTGAAGTAATGTCCAAGCTCTTCAGCCAGGACGCACGCTTTCTTCCGGTAGGTGGGTATAGTGCGACGGATAGCTACACGGTTGCCTTTGATACGTCCGTCATAGGCCTGCAGATCCTTTTCTCTGGTTACAAGGCCAAGGCTGTCAGCTACGGCAAGTAAGCCATCATAAGTCATGTAAACCATCCCCTTTTACAGTTACATACCAAAAGCGTTGTCCGCGCAGGGTTACAATGGTCAAAAGTCATCGCCGTCCATGATGTCTTCATCATGAGCGATCATCTCCGGAGTTACCTTCACATCTGTTCTGACATGGGCGGCATTCGGAAGGGAGTCAAGATACTTATCCTGCATGAGCATCCCCTGGATGACACCTTCAGCCCGTAGACGGTCAGCCGGATCCAGTTTGCTGATTAGCTGCATCAGGTTGCTGTCAGCAGCAGGCCGCTGAAATGAAACAGTTTTCTGGGGAGCCGGATCCGCCGGTTTTGTTTTTCCCTTTGCATAATCGGTCGGATCATCGGTCCGGCCTAAAAGATAGTCTGTCGATACTTCCAGCGCGTCAGCGACGGCGGCCACAGTATTACCCAACGGCGTGATGTCCTTAGTGTTCCATTTTGAGATTGTTGCTTTTGTCGATCCAAATAGGCTGGCGGCCTTCTGAGAACACGGTTCCAGTCCACGCTTTTCCGCGATTGCAGCATATCTGTCATAGAAAGACAACTCTGTTCACCTCACAGTCGAAAGAATTCTATTTTTCCTCTTGACAAGTTGAATTTGTTTTGCTACACTCGCTATAGACAGTTGAACGAGGTAGACCAAAACAAAAAGCAAAGAGTTCCGGTCATAGAGGATAGTTAAAAGTGGTGTTCTAATTATACTCTATTAGTTGAAATCTTTCAACTGTAAATACATAAGAAATTTGCAGAGACAGGAGGTAAGGAATGGCACTGGTTCTTAACGAGGACTGGACGGCGCATGTAGTCGGGCAAATGCACAAGTACCGGATCATGAATATCGAGCTGGCAGCGCGATGTGTGTACAAGGTGGATGAGAACGGAGAGAAGAAGAGCTATTCTCCGCAGTATCTTTCCACGGTTCTGAACGGTAACAAGGTATTTGAGAGTGAAGAAGCCGCCCAGAAGACACAGGAACGCATTTTATCGGCTCTGGATGAGCTGATAGCGGAAAGAATGAGCGAGGTAGAAAAATCAGATGCAGGGAATGATGCAGGACCCGAAGGGGATTGACCTTTCACTTATCCCACCTGCAGAAATTCAAAACCTGGCAGCAACGTTTCTCGATGCCGTAAAGAGCTTTTATGAGGATCCTGGAAACGAGGCGAAGTTCCAGGCATGGTTACGGCGGCGGGAAGAACAGAGGAAACAAGCGGTATAGCAATCACATACAAGGAGGCAAAACTATGTTGGAAATCAAAGTAAACATCGAGGCAACCGCACCGGATCTTTCAGCAGCAATCGAAAAACTGGCAGTGGCGCTGAAAGGATCGGTGATCCTGAGTCCGGAAGGGGTGCAGACGCAGCTCAGTGGAGTACAGGTTGCAGGAAACCCTACAGTTACTCCTGCATCGGCTACTGTGGAAAGTGTTCCTGCAGTCAATACGAATGCGCAGCAGGCTGTAGCACAGAACGCGGTTGACCAGATTCCTGCAGCGCAGGCACAGCCGGGGCAGACGGCGCAGGTCGCACAGCAGCAGTTCATGAATCCGCCTGTTACGGCAGCAGCTCCGGTAATTGATCTGGAAACGATCAGCAGAGCAGGCGCGGCCCTTATCGATCAGGGAAAGACAGGGAATGTCCTTGCATTACTGAAGCAGTTCGGAGTACCGGCGGTCAATCTTCTGGATCCGAGTCAGTACCCGGCATTTGCAGAGGGCTTGAAAGCACTGGGCGCAAGTATCTGATGGAGGTGAGTGCGGATGGCTACACCGAATGAACATGCGAAGGCGAGTGCATCCGGATCCGGCCGCTGGTTGAACTGCACGATGTCCCCAACTTTTGAAGCACAGTTTCCGGACGGAGATCCGGGGCCGTATGCGAAAGAGGGAACACTTGCACATCGGATCTGTGAGCTGACGGCTGAATACAATTCCGGGGAGATCACGAAACGGAAATACAATTCGCAGATTAAGAAATGCCGTGAAGATCCGCTTTTCCAGGAAGAGATGATAAAGACAGCTGAGTTTTACGGTCAGTACGTCTGGGAGAAGGTTACGGGATTTTCCGGAAAGCCTTATCAGAAGCAGGAAGTCAGGGTTGATTTTTCTGAGTATGTTCCGGGAGGCTTTGGAACATGTGACTGCCTGATAATCGGCGGCGATACGCTTTGCATCGTTGATTACAAGCATGGTAAGGGCGTTCCGGTATCAGCTGAAAACAATTCACAGATGCGATTGTACGCACTGGGAGCGTTGAAACAGTACGGAATGCTTTATGCAGTGAAGAACGTTTCAATGGCAATCGTGCAGCCCCGGATCACGGAAGAGGTCAGTGAGGAGACAATCACGGTAGAGGAACTGCTTTCCTGGGGAGAACAGATCAAACCGATTGCACAGAAGGCCGTAACCGGTATCGGGGCGGAATTCAAGGAAGGCCCATGGTGTCGGTTCTGCAAAGGCCGTGCGGTATGCAGGGCGAGGGCAGAGAACATGACAGCGCTGGAAGACTTCAAAGATCTTCCAATCGATGGAAAGTTGACAGAGGAAGAGAAGACACAGAGGGCAGCGGCCATGGATGCCGGCTTTACCCTTCTGTCGGTTTTGACGGATGCGGATGTTGGGGATCTGCTTTTCAGGGGAGAACAGCTTGTCAGCTGGTACAACGATCTGAAGGATTATGCGCTGGAAGCGATTCTGACCGGAAAAGAGATCCCCGGATGGAAGGCAGTGGCCGGAAGATCAAACAGGGCGTTTGATGATACGGACGCAGCTCTGGAAGCAGCGAAGAAGGCCGGATATGACGAAGCTGTCCTGTATGACAGGAAGCCGAAAACCCTCACTGAACTGGAAAAGATGATGGGTAAGAAAGAATTTGCTGAAGTCATGGGGAGCCACATTGTAAAGCCAATAGGAAAACCCACACTGGTAGAGCAGTCAGATAAGCGGGAGCCGTACAGTCCGGCGGCGGCTGATTTTGCAGGAGCTACACAGTCATGACAGAGAGAAGTTTGGAGTTCAGGCGTTATGGCTGCCGGATGACTCTGAATATGCCGGTAGCCATGGAGGAAATGTCGATCACCAATCTCCGGAAGTTCTTCAAGCTGATGGACGAGGAATATTGGAGGAATGAAGAAAGCACCCGCTCTTTCTTCTCCTATATTCCTGAGATCCTGGAAGACCTGAAGGACAAATGGAACGAGGAAAGCCTGAAGTTCCAGAAGGAATATCAGGATCCTAAGTTTGACTCATCTGGAAACTATATCAGTGACAAGGTTGAGCGCGAGAAGAGAAGGAACCACAATAAACGGCTGATGAACCGAGTGAAAGCGGCAAAGGCCAGGTATGAACGGTTTCAGAAGAAGATTCCAAAGTTAAAAGAACTGCAAGAGCAGTATTCACATTAAGGAGGCAAATATATGTATCAGAATATCCCTACTAAAGTTTTAACCGGTGAAGTCAGACTTTCCTATTGCCATCTGAATGAGCCGTCTCTGAGAAAAGATGCAGCTCCGGGCGAAAAGCCGAGATACAGCGTAACTCTGCTGATTCCGAAAACAGATGTGGCAACAAAGGCCGATATCGACTCTGCTATCAAAGCGGCCTATGAGGATGGTGTGGCGAACAAGTGGAAGGGCCTGCGGCCTGAAATGGCTTCCCCGCTGATCTGGGACGGTGACGGAAGACGTAAAGGCGGCGATGAGTTCGGTCCTGAGTGCAAAGGCCACTGGGTTATTACAGCGAACACTCCGGACAATACCAGAAAGCCGCAGGTCGTTGACATCTCCAATATCAATGTCGAGCTTGCACCGAAGGATGTTTATTCCGGCATGTATGCCCGTGTAACGCTTAATTTCTTCTCCTACAGCAGAGGAAACAAGGGTGTTGGTTGCGGCCTGGGTAACGTCATGAAGACCAGAGACGGAGAGCCGCTGTCCGGTGGCGCGTCTGCTGCTTCCGACTTTGACGGTATCGGTCAGGCCGTCGCTCCCGGTGTCGGTTTTGGAGCAGGGCCGCAGGGAACAGCTACACCGAACTACGGCGGAGCGATGCCGGCCACACCCGGACAGATGGGTTACCAGAATACCGGAATGAACATCAATCCGATCACTGGCCAGCCGATGGGCGGTCCGCAGATGAGCGGGGTACAGATCAATCCGATCACAGGACAGCCCATGTAAGTTCTTCATAGTTTTTCTCCTTTTCACGGCAGAGCCGGAACTGCCTTAACAAAACATACACTGGGCAAATAATTGGCGGCATTACGGAACAGCCTAAGAACCGCAAGGGGAACACGCGGATAACACGTCTACCCCGGACGAACCAGTTATCCGCACTGTGCGGAGCATAGCTCAATGGTAGAGCGGCGTGTATTCAGTAGCGATGGCGTGTCACATTGACGATACGTTGCTGCGGAGGGATCCGGACCAGTCACCCGGTTTTCAATTCAGTGACGGTGCAGGTTCAAGTCCTGCTGCTCCGCTTATAGAAAACAGGGAGGGGGTGAACAGCTTTTATGAATTCGGTGACTATCTTCCGTTTCGGATCTTTCGGATATGTGTCAACAGGAAAAGTATTACTGAGACTATGGCTTTTCGTTGGCATGATATCGCCGGAGACAGTGAAAAGCTGGCATCCTATTTAGATTAAGCCCATGTAATGAAGAGCTTCTCGTTTAATAACCCAAAGATCCGAACGATGGTGAGTATTACATGGGCGCATAAAGCTCAACATGTGAATCGATAGTGCGTGTCTCCTGGCAGTGGAAATACAGGAATCACGACACGCACTCTTTTATCGGAACGTGGACAAGAGGTCAAAGTCGCAGAGCTGAAAGAGAGATTGATCTGACAAAGGAAGCTCAGAGACGCAGGTTCAAATCCTGCCGTTCCGAAGCGGGGTGGAGAACAAATTATCCGCGCACCCAGTGACAAGTAGCGATAACACTTGTGAAGTAGGGGGACTAAAGTACACGGCCTCTTGAAAAACAGGTGGCGAAAACGTCAGGCCAACCTTGCGGGATGAGTGGTTTCGGTTACCTGAACCGACCATCGGAACGTAGCTCAAAGGTAGAGCAGGGAATATGGCGGCCGAGGAAGCCCCGATGCAGGTTCAAGTCCTGTCGTTCTGAAGTAGTTGGCAGCGCGGAGAGCTGCAGATCTTGCCACACCCAAAATAGACCCGCGCATAAATAAGGGGCTGATCCTGCCGGTACAAACAGAAACGGAATGTTCAGCAGGATACCGTGACAACATGAGAGGATGTTGACAGTCTGGAAAAAGAAGCGATGGACAGGCTACACAGTGAGGGAAAACACTTGAGCGAAAAAACACGCAACCGGGCGTAACACGGCGGTCGAGTCAGGATGTACACGGCGGGGCCGATACGTTGGCCGTGGCATGTCGGAAGTTTATGCAGGTTAGAGTGAACCGACGAAAAATAGTAACGACGTAACCGCAGAGGGCGAACTGTTCACCCGTCCCTCTCAAAACTAACGGGAGAACTTTTCGGAACGTAGCTTAAAAGGGAAAGCAGCGGCGGAGGATTTTGTCATGTTCCTAAATTATCAGTTGTGCAAGCCGCAGGATGCGCGTTCGAGTCCCGCCGTTCCGATTGCCCGTCCGGTCATGTTTGAACCGGAAATTGAAACCGATTGCACTTTGGCAGCACGTCAGCCGGTCGAAGAGCGGCAGCAGTCAGGAGCGGCTATACGGCCTGCGTTTCGCTGTGAACGAAATCACAGAGCGCGAGGTTATGTTCGGTTTGTAGCGCGTAAAGGGTCCTGAAGACCGGACGATATACGGGGAAACCATATACAGCGACCGGAGCAGGTGAGAACCGACGATCTGGGGTTGTTAAACGGTGCATCGGTATGGGAGTACCCGTTTTTCTCTGAGATTTACAAGTGATGAAGGAGGCAACCTATGATGCATCACTTATCAATCGACCTGGAAACGTACTCTGAAGCGACTATCACAAAGACAGGAGCGCAGCGGTACATTCTGGATCCGAGTTTTGAAATATTATTGTTCGCCTATTCCGTGGACGGGCAGCCGGTCCAGATCATCGATCTGGCAAACGGTGAGACGGTCCCGGAATGGTTGAAAACAGCATTGGTGAATCCGGCCTATATCAAACACGCCTATAATGCACCGTTTGAATTCGGCTGCCTGTCAAAGTATTACGGACAGCTGTATCCGGCACAGTGGCGCTGCACGATGTTCCACGGTCTGTATTGTGGCTACACAGCGGGACTGGAAGCAACGGGTAAGGCTTTAGGGCTGCCGGAAGACAAACAGAAATTGAAAACCGGTCGAGACCTGATCCGGTACTTTTGTGTACCATGCCGGCCGACAAAGAGTAACGGACAGCGGACCAGAAACTATCCGCATCATGATCCGGATAAATGGCAGCTCTTCAAAGAATATTGCTGTCAGGACGTGGTTACAGAGATGGAGATTGAAAGACGGCTTTCTTCTTTCCCGGTTCCCGACTTTGTACAGAAGCAGTGGGAAACGGATCTGAGGATAAACTTCAGAGGCGTGGCCGTGGATATGCCGTTTGTGGAAGGCGCTCTCATCATGGGTAACCAGGTGAAGACGGAAATGATCGAAGAGGCAGAACAGATAACGAACCTTGACAATCCGAACAGTATTTCACAACTGAAAGACTGGCTGAATAAAGAGATTGGAACCGGTGAAGAGGAACCGGAAATTCAGAGCTTGTCAAAGGACATCGTGAAGAAGCTCCTGAACCGTGAAGACAACAGTCCGGATGTACAGAGGATGCTGCAGATCCGTCAGGAGCTTGGAAAGACATCCACGAAGAAGTATGACGCAATAAAGATATGTGTTTGTCCTGATAAGCGGGTCAGAGGACTGCTGCAGTTCTATGGAGCCAACAGAACCGGCAGATGGGCCGGCCGGCTGGTACAGGTCCAGAACCTTCCGAGAACGTACACAGATCCGATAGAGCTTGCCCGTGAGCTTGTCACAGACAGGAAGACAACGGCGGTCAGATGCCTTTACGGATCTGTCTCTGACACGCTCTCACAGCTCATCAGGACGGCTTTCATTGCCAGTCCTGGGAATGTTCTGATCGATGCCGATTTCAGCGCTATTGAGGCGCGTGTGATCTCGTGGCTGGCCGGTGAACAGTGGAGACTGGAAGTATTCCGGACGCACGGGAAGATCTACGAGGCTTCCGCTTCACAGATGTTCGGCGTACCGATAGAGCTGATTAAGAAGGGCAATCCTGAATATGCTCTGAGGGCAAAAGGGAAGGTCGCTGAATTGGCTTTAGGATATCAGGGAAGTTCCGGGGCGCTCATCAATATGGGAGCTTTGGAGATGGGGCTACACGAAGAGGAACTGCCGGACATCGTACAGAGATGGAGGACCGCGAACAGGCACATTCAAAGTCTCTGGTATGAAATGGATGAAGGGGCGCGGCAGGTTATCGGTTTTGGCGGGGCCGTGAATGTACACGGGTTATGGCTGGCAAGGGAGTATGACTATAACCAGGGTGTTTACTGCTTCACGATCACGTTACCTTCCGGCCGGAAGCTCTTTTACATCAATCCGAAGATCGGAACGAACCGGTTTGGCGGTGAGTCTATCACGTACTGGGGTATGGACCAGACATCGAAGAAGTGGAAAGAGATAGAGACCTACGGCGGGAAACTGACAGAGAACGTTGTGCAGGCTATTGCTCGTGATTGTCTGGCAGAGGCGATTGAACGCCTGGAAGCGGCAGGGTTTCCCATTGTCTTCCATGTGCATGATGAAGTGGTCATTGATATAAAGCCCTATGCAGACAACAAGGCGATGCTGCAGCAGGTAGTCGATATCATGAAGCAGCCGCCGGCATGGGCGGCAGATATGCCGCTGAATGCGGCAGGATGGGTAGGAGATTTCTTCACGAAGGATTAAGGGGAGTGAGTTCATGAAGAATACGGTTTTAAAGGTACAGGCGTATATATGCCTAATCATCTGGACGATCGCCGCTTGTGCGGTAGATAGTGACAGCTGGATACCAACTATCATAGTTGCTGTCGTGACAGCATGGCTGACGCTTTTCGCATATGCGAATGACTGGTTTGAGGGGTACTGCTGAAAAAGGCAGTAAATAATAAGGGGGCAAAACATGAAGCGCACAAACAGGGGATCCGGAAGAGAAATCTTCACGGAAGAGTATTGGGACAAAGTGTTTATGAAGCTGCTTATGCGGATCGGGATCTTTGCTATCACCGTAACGGTGATCGGGGTACTGGCCACACCGATAATCATGTCTGTGGTTTACACCTGGCGGTGGATGTTCCTGTATCCGGCATATCTGGTAATCATACTTTTAGCATTGGCATTTGATAGGAGGTAAACATGAAGATCATTAAACCATCAGTAGAGTTCATCACACCTTTGAACGGGAAAGTCATCATGGAGCGGCTGGAAGAATGCGGCCGTGTCTGCTACAAGTCGGAAGATTCCATCACAGAGGGAAGCGCAGAGAAGTTCCTGAAAGGGATCATTTCAAGAGGGCATGAGGCAGTCCTGGAACATTGTTCCTTCACAGTCAAATTCATCTGTGATCGTGGAGTATCCCATGAAATCGTAAGACACAGGCTTGCCGCTTACTGTCAGGAGTCCACACGGTACTGCAATTACAGTAAGGATAAGTACAACAACGAAATTACGGTCATAGAGCCGTGTTATCTGACTCAGGGTACAGAAACCTATGCCCGATGGGAAAAGGCCTGCATTGAGGCGGAGAGTGCTTATTTTGACCTTCTGAATGCCGGTTGTTCCCCGCAGGAAGCAAGGGCAGTCCTTCCCAACAGTCTGAAGACAGAGCTTGTCATGACAGCGGACATCAGAGAGTGGAGACACTTCCTCAGACTCAGATGCAGTAAAGCCGCCCATCCGCAGATAAGGGAGGTAGCTACACAGCTTTTGGAAGCGCTGCAGTGGGATCTGCCGGTTTTGTTCGGTGATATCTGGGAGGATCTGAAGAAATGACTTTTACATTGATTGCAAAGACGGTTTTTATGGTCGCGGCGCTGCTCTTTTCAGTATGCAGCGTGGGAGCGAAGGAACAGAATGTCGGCTGGCGGTGCGTGGTACTGTCAGCGGTATTTACAGCTGCTTTAGCGGCGATGATTGTGATTAAGGGGTGACAAGGGATGAAGAGAAAAGAGGTTTTACAGCAGGCTGACAAGTGTGTAAATGGCGAAAGAGAACAGGATTACGGTACACCGGAACAGAACTTTCAGATTATCGCGGACCTGTGGAGCGTTTACAAGGGCGTATCCTTTTCACCGGTAGATGTGGCAATGATGATGTCCCTTCTGAAGATTGCGCGGATTAAGAGCGGCGGCGGAACCGGTGACAGCTTTGTTGATCTGGCCGGATATGCAGCCTGCGGCGGCGAACTGGCAGAACTGGAAAAGACGAGAGTGACGGCGAAACGATGAGAGAAACGAACCTGATAATAGATTGCTTTGCCGGCGGAGGAGGGGCTTCCGTCGGTATCGAAATGGCGGTAGGCCGCAGCGTAGATATCGCGGTAAACCATGATCCGCAGGCCATACGGATGCATACCGTCAATCACCCGAAAACACTTCATCTGACAGAGGATATCTTTGAGGTTGATCTGCAGAAATATGTTGGTGGCCGTCATGTGGCCCTTATGTGGGCTTCTCCGGACTGTACGCAGTTCAGTAAGGCCAAAGGTGGAAAGCCCCGTGTGAGCGGGATCCGGATGCTTCCCTGGGCGGTATATAAACACGCGAAGGCTGTACAGCCGGATGTCATCATTATGGAAAACGTCGAGGAGATCCAGCAGTGGGGTCCTCTGGATGAGAACGGCAGACCGATAAAAGAAAAGATGGGTGAAGAGTATTCCCGGTTCATATCGGCAGTCAAAGGTTTGGGCTATGTGTTTGACAGCAGAGAACTGATTGCAGCTGATTACGGCGCTCCCACGACACGGAAACGCTGGTATGCGATATTCCGCAGAGACGGCAGGCCAATTACCTGGCCGCAGCCGTCTCATTTCAGAGATGCGGAACCGCGCTGGAAGCCATGCGGAGATTATATAGACTGGTCGGATCTGGGGCAGTCGATCTTTAACCGAAAGAGGCCGTTGGCGGAGGCTACACAACGCAGGATAGCGAACGGTATACGTAAGTATATCGTCGAGAATCCGGATCCGTACATCGTGAAGGATGAAAAGGCCCTGGCCTTCATCATCCAGTATCACGGAGAACAGAAGGATGGGGATAGCCGGGGACAGGTCCTCACAGAGCCAATCAGAACTATAGACACGTCAAATCGGTACGGACTGGTAACGGCCTTTGTGACGAAGTTCTATAAAACCGGGATCGGGCAGGGGTGTGACGAACCGCTGCATACGATCACAACAAGCCCCGGACACTTTGGCGTGATATCGGCATTCTTGGTCAAGTATTACGGGCAGGGATGCGGTCAGCAGGTATCAGAACCGCTGGCAACGATCACGACAAAAGACAGGTTTGGTCTGGTTAATGTACTGCTGACTATAGATGGTCAGAAATACGTTATTTCAGATATATTTCTGCGAATGCTGAAGCCTACAGAACTGAAGGTTATGCAGGGATTTCCGAATGATTACATCATCGGATATGACCTGTCATGGAGGAAGATGTCTGTAGCAGAGCAGGTCGCAAAAATAGGAAACAGCGTTTCCCCGCCGGTTGCTAAAGCACTTGTGGAGGCGAACTGTGCATATCTCAAAGAGGGCGAGAGGAAACCGATAATCAGTTTTGACAGACTGGAAAAGACCGGTTGAATAAGGAGGCATTATGAAAATCGGAAGAGAGATCAAAGAGACCTGGGCAGAAATCGAAGAGCTTCAGAAGAATGGCGCATTGCTGAATCGGTGCGTTCCCGGGGATTACAAGCTCGTAGATTTTGGAGAGGATGGCGTTATCAGAATGCGCTTTGCCGGATTACATAAGGACGTAAGGGAATATGGAGAACCGGCTTATGCAACATGGGTTGCAGGAGATCTGACTGCAAAGAGACACCAGATGCACAATGACTGGTTTGGTGAGTACAGCAAATCGGATCTTAGAAAATGGCTGAACGATGAACTGTATAACCGGCTGCCGGATGACCTGAAGAGAATCATCGTTCCTGTGCTGAAACGGCAGGTGGCGTATGACGCGGACTGGAATTGCTACACAGATGAAGTGGTGGATAAAATCTGGATCCCGTCGTTTGCGGAGCTATTTGAGGGCGGATATCCTGATCTGTTTACAGACGATGAGAGCCGCGCTATGGGTGCGTTTTATTGGTGCCGGTCCGCT
>OCVV012843050.1_pt1 | contig 22322 bp, 17 predicted proteins | sample 1539721 | NCBI WGS metagenome assembly OCVV01 (sample SAMN02144230, study PRJEB22623) | gut metagenome | biome: sheep rumen | host: Ovis aries | place: New Zealand
ATTTGTTGCTTGGTCATACTAAAGTCTTATTAAAGTCTTACTAAAGTCTTACTGAAGTCTTACTGAATTTTGAAAGACGGTGCAAAGATATGATGAACAAATTATCTTTTGCAAATTTTTTTCGCAAAAAAATGCAAAAAAATGCATTTCTTGAATTTTGCATTTTTTCAATTCTTAGCCGCAAGGGCACGATAAATTCACAGATTCACAGATTCACGCATCTGTGTCTGTTGAAAAAATATCCATAATAATATAATAATATTATATATTTATTATGACCAAAATCGGCTCTCAAAATTTTGTGTGAATGTGTGAATGTGTGAATTTTTCACATTCGCTTTAACACAATTTTTTTGACATGAGCAAATTTTATTTGCGTATGTGGAAAAATTTTCGTAATTTTGCAGCGATTTTTGGCTCATTAGGACATGAACAAGCAACAGGCTAAACAATATCGGAAGCCTTCATGGAAGGAACGTTGTAGGCAAATCATCGAACTAGATGGTGGGACTTGTCAAGTGTGTGGGCGGAAGGAACCGGATGTAGTTTTGCAGGTTCATCATAAGAAATATATTCAGGGAAAGAAGCCATGGGTATATAACCAGCAAGATTTGATTACGCTTTGCAAAGGTTGCCATGCACGAGAGCACAATATCTTATCGGACGCTATACCACAGAGCGGATGGAAATATGAAGGAGTGGATGATTTAGGCGGAGTGAATGGAGTATGCGAATTATGCGGAACAGAACTGAGGTATGAACACTATTTATTCCATCCGGATTATGATGGATACTTGTCGGTTGGATGCGACTGTGCATGTAAACTGACGAACAGCGAGTATCCGAGTATAGCGGAACGAGATTTGCAATTGGAGGAAGAGCGTTTACAGCGTTTTGTAGATTCACCAAGATGGAAGCATCGGAAGAATTGTTATATTTATGAGAACTTTGAGAAGTATAAGATCATGATTGTCGAAATGCCGTATGGATGTTATGTCAATCTGTTCTACAAATACTATGTGCAATTGGAGTATGGTGGTTTTCATGAACAAGAGCATAAGATTTCAGGGAAGAAGAAATTTCCTTCATTAGAGGATGCTAAACGGCACATATACAAGAATATAACAGATGGGACGGTATTGAGTTATCTATTCAAACATGAGTTGCCAGAGCCGGAGGAGCGGATATATAATAGTGAAGAATAATTCACAAATTCACAAATTCACACAAAAATGAATCTTCGGAGTGAGATTATCAAAAAGTTCGGAGTGGATTTATTAAAAAGTTCGGAGTGAGATCGCAAAAATCTTCGGAATTATTTGCCTATGTCAAAAAATTTTTGTACCTTTGCACCCGATTTGGGTGCATAACCAATCCCGCTTGCACCGACAGCGTAAAAAGCGGTGACATAAAAGAAAGATAAGCATATGACAAATAAGTTACAACTTTTTGAAGGAACTACAATTCGCACGATTTGGGATAGCCAAACGGAGGAGTGGTATTTCTCTGTTGCAGATGTATGTAATGTATTGTCCGGTTCGCAAGCAAAGGATCCTAATGCTTATTGGCGGAAGCTCAAACAACGATTGAAAGCAGAGGGTAGTGAGATCGTGACAAATTGTCACGGACTGAAATTGGAGTCTGCGGACGGGAAAAAGTACATGACAGATGTCCTCTCTACTCGCGATATATTACGATTAGTTCAATCCATTCCGAGTCCGAAAGCCGAACCATTGAAGATGTGGTTAGCGCAAGTCGGGAGTGACCGATTAGACGAGATTGCAGACCCTGAGAAAGCAATAATGAGGGCAGCGGATTACTATCGTGCAAAAGGTTACTCAGATCAATGGATCAACCAGCGTTTGCAATCCATTGAAATGCGCAAAGAATTAACAGATGAATGGAAGGCGCGCGGAATTGAATTAGAATTAGAGTACGCAATACTTACAAACGATATGACGCGCGCATGGAGCGGGATGTCCGTGCGGCAATATAAAGAATTAAAAGGGTTAAAGAAAGAAAATCTGCGAGACAATATGACCAATTTAGAGTTAGTGCTCAACATGTTGGCGGAAGTAACTACTACCTCCATATCTCGCAGCCGTAAGCCCAATACTTTTGAAGAAAGTCGTCAGATAGCAAGAGAAGGGGGCTCTGTAGCAAGAGATACCCGTAGAAATATAGAGAGCCGTATAGGTCAATCTGTGATTTCCACAACTAATGCACATGATAAATTAGCATTAGATGTAACGATTCCTGCCATTGAGCAAGAAGATGTTGAAGAAGAAAACGACAAAGAAAATAACGAAGATAACAAATAACTCTCGTCCCTCACTGACGTTAAACAGGACCAGGTCTGACCTCACCGACAGCGTAAAAAAGCGGTGATGAGAAGAATTGAAAAATGAAATACAAGGTTGTCATAGAGGAGATTTTGCGCAGAGAAGTGGCTGTTGAGGCAGAAAATTCGGAGGAAGCGAAAGAGATAGCCGAAGCGCGACAGAGCAAATCGCCGAAGCCAAGTACAAGAAACTATAATCGTCAAGCACCCGGGGCAAATACCTCGGGTGCTTCATTCACAAATTCACAAATTCACACAAAAATGAATCTTCGGAGTGAGATTATCAAAAAGTTCGGAGTGGATTTATTAAAAAGTTCGGAGTAAGATCGCAAAAATCTTCGGAATTATTTGCCTATGTCAAAAAATTTTTGTACCTTTGCACCCGAATTGGGTGCATCAAACGAGCCGGCACAATTTGTGACCAGTTATAAACTAAGACATGGCAAAAAAGAACGACATAGTAAAAGCAGAGGCAGCCGCCATCCAATCGGTGGAGCAAATAGAAAACCTCATCCTTTCCATCCGTGGCAAGCAAGTGATCCTTGACCGCGATTTGGCGCGCTTGTATGGCGTGGAAACACGTGTTTTGAATCAAGCCGTTCAACGTAACATCGAAAGGTTCCCTAAGGACTTTATGTTCCAACTCTCTAAAGAGGAGGCTGAATCTTCAAGATCACAATTTGTGATGTTGAACGCGGAAGACGAACTTTCAAGGTCGCAAATTGCGACCTTGAACGGTAGGGGACACAATATCAAGCACTTACCTTACGCCTTTACCGAAAACGGCATTGCTATGCTAAGTAGTGTTCTCCGTTCGCCGATGGCCATTGCTACCAATATCCATATTATGCGTGCGTTCAATGCCATGCGTCATTTTATTGGGTCGCACGCGCAGGTGTTCCAACGCATGGAAAATATAGAGAAAAACGTGTTGGCGCTAAATGCACATCAGATAGATACAGACAGGAAGATTGAAGAGGTCTTCCGTCGCTTGGATGACCATTCTGAGAATCCGGAAAAGGGCATCTTCTATGACGGTCAGATCTTCGATGCTTATTCATTTATTAACGAGCGTATACGCGAAGCCAAGAAACGCATTGTGCTGATTGATAACTATGTGGACGATAGCGTGCTGACGATGTTGGATAAGCGGAATAAAGGTGTGGATGCGGTCGTTTATACCAAGAATATCTCGCGTCAGTTGTCGCTTGATTTTGAGAAACACAACGCGCAGTACTCGCCCATTGAGGTTATGCAGTTTGAACGGGCACATGACCGATTCTTGTGTATCGATGACACCGTCTATCTCATCGGCGCAAGTCTCAAAGACCTCGGTAAAAAGTGGTTCGGCTTCGTCAAACTGGAGCAACCCACCGATGAATTATTGAGTAAGATGTAACTTCCCCACCGAGCGATGAGCGGGAGATGACCGAGAGATGACCGAGACACAAAATCGCAAATATTATCCTGTAGATGCGAAAACTTTGGATATACATATTATTAGCGTTTGTATGCATAGCATGCAAAGACTCTGCGCTGACAGGAGATTATGGCGGCGGGAGCGGCTATAGCTACGGATCCATGTCCGTGTATGAATATTCGTCCAATAAACAGGTGTATTCCATTAAACCTACTACGCTCCTCGGAACCGATTATTACGATATTTACGAATATCCGTCGCACAAACATGCGTACGGAGCAAAGCATACTACACTCCTTGGAACGGATTATTACAATGTCTATGAATATTTCACAAATAAACAACTTTACGATGTAAAGCAAACAACGCTTCTCGGAACAGATTATTACTATGTCTATGAGTATTTCACGAACAAAAAAATCTACGAAATAAAGCATACGACCCTTTTAGGCTCGGATTACTACTATGTGTATGAATATCCGTCCAATAAGCAAGTATATTATATCAAGTAAACATACATACCATGACCGCAATACAGCAACAAAAAGCCGCCAAAGAGTTTGCCGCCCACTGGGAGGGAAAAGGCTACGAGAAAGGCGAGAGCCAGATTTTCTGGACGACGCTCCTCAACCAAGTCTTCGGCATCGAGCACCCGGAGACCTTCATCATCTACGAGCACCAAGTCAAACTTGACCACACTTCCTTTATCGACGGATTTATCCCGACAACCAAAGTGATGATTGAGCAGAAATCGCTGGGCAAGAACCTCGGCGAAGGAATCAAGCAATCCGACGGTTCTGTGCTCAATCCGTTCCAGCAAGCCAAACGCTATGCCTCCGAATTACCGTATAGCCAGCGTCCGAGGTGGATCGTGACCTGCAATTTCGCGGAGTTCTGGGTCTATGACATGGAGCAGCCCAACGGCGAACCGCAGAAGATTTTGCTCAAAGACCTCGAAAAAGAGTATTACCGTTTGCAGTTCCTTGTCGATGAGGGCAATGAGCACCTCAAACGCGAAATGGAAGTTTCCGTCAAAGCCGGTAATCTGGTCGGCGTCATCTACGATAAGTTATTAGAGCAATACGGAGCCGACGACCCCGAAACGCTCCGAAGCCTCAATATCCTCTGTGTCCGTCTGGTGTTCTGCCTCTATGCCGAGGATGCAGGCTTGTTCAACAGCCGTACGGCTTTCCATGACTACCTCAATGCTTATCCTTCGCAGAAACTCCGTCGCGCTTTGGTGGATCTTTTCGAGGTACTGGATACGCCCCTTGCTGAGCGCGATAAATATCTGGAGGACGATTTGGGAGCATTCCCGTACGTCAATGGCGGTTTGTTCTCGGATAAGACGATAGAAATTCCGCAATTTACCGACGAACTCAAGCACCTCATTTTGGAAGATGCGTCAGCCGATTTCGATTGGTCTGAAATCTCGCCTACTATCTTCGGCGCGGTCTTTGAGAGCACGCTGAACCCCGAGACGCGCCGTAGCGGTGGAATGCACTATACGAGTATCGAGAATATCCACAAGGTCATTGACCCGCTTTTCTTGGACGACCTCAAAGCCGAGTTTGACAAGATTCAGGAGATGAAACAAGCAGCTCCGAGAAAGCAGGCATTAGCTACTTTCCAAGATAAGTTGTCAACTCTCACTTTCTTCGACCCTGCCTGCGGTAGTGGTAACTTCCTTACGGAAACTTTCTTGTCACTTCGCCGTCTGGAGAACAAAGTGATACAAGCCATGTATGGTGGTGAGAACATCCTCACGTTCGACATCCTCATCAAAGTCAATATATCTCAGTTCTACGGCATTGAGATCAATGATTTTGCTTGTACGGTAGCCAAAACCGCCCTATGGATAGCCGAGAGCCAAACCCTCAAAGAGACATCTGCTATAGCCGGACGACCCATTGACTTCCTGCCGCTCAAAACCAACGCATACATCCACGAGGGCAATGCGTTACGCATAGATTGGAGCGAGGTCATTGCACCCGAAAGGCTCAACTATATCATGGGCAATCCGCCGTTTGTGGGCTATAGCCTTCAATCCAAAGAGCAGAAAGAAGATATGCTTTCTATCTATGTGGACGAGAAAGGCAAGCCCTATAAAACAGCAGGTAAAATAGACTACGTAGCGGCATGGTATTGGAAAGCGGCACAACTCATGCAAGCAAATCCTGTTATCCACGCTGCGCTTGTTTCCACCAACTCTATCACGCAAGGAGAACAAGTCGCAGCGATTTGGAAGCCTCTCTTTGACCGTTTCGGTATTCATATAGATTTTGCCTATCGTACGTTCCGTTGGGATTCCGAAGCCGACATCAAAGCACACGTGCATTGTGTTATTATTGGATTTTCCAAAGCAGATACAAAAGCGAAGACCATCTACCTCTCCAACGCCCAAACCATCCAAGCATCCAACATCAACGGCTATCTTATTGATGCAACTGATGCTTGGATAGAGAGTCGAAATAAATCAATATGTAATGTGCCGGAAATGACAACTGGGAATCGCCCTGCTGATGGTGGACATCTTATTATAGAAGAGGATGATTACGAAGATTTTATTACCAAAGAACCTGCTGCTATTCCTTATATCAAGAAATTAACTGGAGCAGAAGAATATATTAATAACAAAGACCGTTATTGTTTGTGGTTAGTAGGAGTCAGTCCTGCTCAATTGCGTTCAATGCCTCTTGTAATGGAGCGCGTACAAGCTTGTCGTGAAGATAGATTAAACGGAGCTGCTGATCGTCAGAAATTAGCTGAAACACCTTGGCTTTTTAGAGAAACTCATAATTATGAATCTTATATTTTAGTTCCTCGTCATTCATCTGAATCTCGACGCTATATACCTTTAGGCTTTCTTAATAAGGATGTTATTGCTTCGGATGCAGCACTTATTATTCCTAACGCCACGCTCTACCATTTTGGAGTACTGACCTCCAATGTCCACATGGCTTGGATGCGTGTAGTCTGCGGACGTTTGGAAATGCGCTATCGCTATTCTAAAAATATCGTCTATAACAACTTCCCTTGGTGTCAGCCGACAGAGGAACAGAAAGCCCGCATTGAGGCTACCGCCCAAGCCATTTTGGATGCTCGTGCCAAATATCCGGATTGCTCTTTGGCTGACCTCTACGATGAAGTGACCATGCCGCCGGAACTCCGCCGTGCCCACCAAGAGAACGACCGCGCTGTCATGGCTGCCTACGGCTTCTCCACCAAGATGACCGAATCCGAGTGCGTCGCAGAGTTGTTCAAGATGTACCAAGCTTTGACAAATTAAGTTATATAGCACTATCCGGATCACCGCCACCGATGGGTGCGCCTCCTATGTCCGGATGGAGAGAGGTGAGCATCAGCGTGACGGAAGCGATGCAGGTGGCGCCGGTAACAGGTGGGAAATACTCTTTTCTCATGAGGTAGCTATCAATGAATGCTTTTGCCCTGTGCATCGTATTTCTCATTGCCTTTGATGATGTGTACGGCACCCCGTTCGATAATCTTGGCTGCCTGTGCGTCACCTCCTTGAATAGAGCCTATCCCGGAAGGCGTTTGTGCAGGTTGACCTATATGCGCAGGCATACCGTGGCGAAGCGGCATACCCGTCGGGGCGGAAGCGGCATCTACGTAGAAATAGGCGCGGAAGGGTTTGATCTCTCCGGTTGTGCTCGGCCAGTAGAGTTGGTTGTTTGCGCCTAAGAAGAGATAACCTCCGTTCATGTTGAGACTTCCTTGCGCAGGCATTTCGAAAGGAGCAAACGTGCCCTTGAAAGTAACGCCGTTGAAGGTAACAGCCTGCGCGTCAAGGTCTGCGTTGCTGATGGTGACATCGGCGAAAGACAGTTCATCCAGCTGGGAAGAAGCGGCGTATTGTACGAAATACGGCTTACCGGCTTCTATCGTGTTCACGGGTTCGCTGACATAGAGGTAGAGTTCGTCATCGGCTACGACGGCATTGGTGAACTCATATATCTGTACGCCGTTAAGCGAGCTGGCGGCAATCTGGTCTGCATCCATAGAGAAAGGCAGACAGAGGGTGTTGTACATATTGTTCAGTACGGGCCGTGTGATCTCCAGCGAAGGAACGGTCTCGCCGTTATGGTCCGAAAGGAAGGTGTTCACTTCCGATGCGGTGTTGGCATCTCCGATAGTGAGTGCAGGTGCCGGCTGAGGATGTGCAGCACGGTAGGCTTCCAATTCGGCTTTGGATGCCATCACCAGATTATGGAACTGGTCATAATTCATGGCGATGGAGAAGGCGATAGCACCTAATTGCCAGCCTGCAGAGAGGTCGGTCGGCCAATGAGCGCCCACCCAGAGACGGCACTCCATCCACTCGTCCATCATCTTCTTAATCTGCAGCGCATGACCAGGGTCGATATACATCATACACATGCCGAAAAGACCCGCGAAATAGCCGTGCCCGGAAGGGTAGGAGGTGGCATCTGTAGTATCCTTCTCATTTGAATTGCCGTACCACTCTCCGAAATACTTGTACGGCCTCGGACGGGTGCGCCAGAGCTTGGAGGTGTTCTGGTTTTTCATCTCTTCGCAGAGTTGTTGCAAAGCGTTGATGTTCGGAAAATCGGTCGTATTGCGGGTCTTTGTCACCGTGTATCTGTTATGTCCTTTTCGTGTCCATGTTGCGCTGACAAAGGGCGCATCCATGACGGAATCTGCCGACAAGCGATAGAGCGCAAAATCATAGGGTTCGTTCAGTTTTGCCCAGATGGAGTCCCACTGGTCGCCGTTGGCGTCGAGATGGTTTTGGATACTATCTTTGTATAGGTAATACTTGGTGGAGTCATCCAGCCAGATGAGTGAACCCACTTTGGGCGGAGCAGGAAGGAAATACTGACCGCTCGGGAGCGCAGCCTTCAGGTCGGGATTCAATGTCTCAGCAGCTTGTGCTCCGCAGAAGAGGGTGGTAAAAAAGAAAAGGAGAGCAAATAATTTCTTCATAATTGTCCGTTGTTTTACAAAAATCGGGTGCAAAAGTACAAAATTTTTCCCAAAAATGCAAGAAAAAATCAAAAATATTTGGTCATGTGAAGAATTTTTTGTAATTTTGCAGCCGATTTTGCGCTTATGAGCAAGGAAAGCCACTATACGATCGATTTGAAGCGCCTGAAAATAGGCACTCACGAGTTCGAAGTAACGCTGGATGACGGCTTTTTCAAGAACTTGGAAAAGACGGAGGTATTAGGCGGGAAAGTGGAAGCCAAGATAGCGCTTAATCTCCGGGAGGAGGATTATTGGCTCACGATAGCAGTTCATGGAACTGTGATTGTAACGTGTGACCGGTGCCTCGACCCGATGTCCCTTGAAATAGACGCTAATGATGAATTCGATAGTGGTGATGCTTCGCTTAATGGTGACGCTTCGCTAAATGATGAACTGGATTTATCGTGGTTAGCGTATGAAATAGTAAGTATCAATATTCCGGTCGTTCACTGTCACCAGGCGGGTGAGTGCAACAAGCAAATGGAACTTCTCCTCCAAAATCACCTATGTGACGAGCCGGAACCCGAAGAGATAGAATAAGAATCGTTTAATAATTAGAACCTCTTGACGAGCTGAGAGGATAAAAATACAGCTCGCGCGACATGGCACATCCTAAAAGAAGACAAAGCCACACCAGACAAGCAAAACGTCGTACCCATGACGTAGTAAAAGCTCCGACACTGGCAACATGCCCGAACTGCGGTGCACTACACATCTATCACACCGTTTGCCCGAGTTGCGGTTACTACCGTGGTAAACTGGCAATCGAGCAGGCTGAGGCATGATAAAGGCGAAAGGCTAATGGTTAAAGGCGAAAGGGAAATGTACCTTTTGCCTTTTCACCTTATTTATTATTAACGCGTGCGTGACGCACGTATGTAGCCCGAGAGGGGTTACGACGCGTTCGGAAGACAGAGCGCAAATGTACAACAATCTAAAAAACTAACAAACATGTTTGACAAGTTCAACAACAATGACGGCGAGCGCAAGCCAAGACCGCGTTTCCGCCGCGAAGAAGGAGCTCCGATGCATGCTCCGCGTCCGCGTTTTCACCGCGATGGTGAGAGCCGACCATTTAATCAGGAGGGCGAGGGTCGTCCGCGTTTTCACCGCGAGGGTGAGGGTCGTCCGCATTTCAGCCACGACGGCAGCGAGCGTCGTCCGCAAGGCTTCGGATTCAAGAAGCCGAACCGTAACAACGGTGTGTATTCCAACAAAAAACAACAAATGTATCGTGAGCAGCACGAGGATCCGACGAAGCCGGTACGTCTGAACAAGTTCCTGGCGAACGCGGGTATCTGTTCGCGCCGCGAGGCCGATGATTTTATTCAGGCCGGTGTGATCACCGTCAACGGCGTGACGGTGGATTCGTTGGGCGCCAAAGTGCTGCCGACGGATGATATCCGTTTCCACGATCAGCCCGTACGTCGTGAGCGCAAGGTATATATCCTGCTCAACAAACCGAAGAACACGGTAACGACGACCGATGATCCGCAAGAGCGCCACACGGTGATTGACATCGTACGTAACGCTTGTCCGGAGCGTATTTATCCGGTGGGTCGTCTGGATAGAAACACGACCGGTGTGCTTCTGCTGACCAATGACGGCGATCTGGCAGCCAAGCTGACGCACCCGAAATACAATAAGAAGAAGATCTATGCGGTGACGCTGGATCGCGAGTTAGATGAGGTAGATGAGGCGATTATCCGTGCCGGCGTGACGCTGGATGACGAGCGTATCATCCCCGATGCCTTGGAGTTCCCGAAACAGGACCGCAAGCATATCGGTCTGGAGATTCACTCGGGGCAGAACCGCGTTGTTCGCCGCATCTTCGAGAAAGTAGGGTATAAAGTAGTGAACCTGGACCGCGTGTCTTTCGCCGGCTTGACGAAGAAGAACGTAGGTCGCGGTAAATATCGTTTCCTGACCCCAAAAGAGGTAGCGTTCCTGCAGATGGGACAGTTCTAAGATTTAGGGTTTAGGATTTAGGGTTTAGGTGAGAAGGATATTTCACTACATATTATTCGCGATCACGGTGGCATTAGGCATCGTGTGCGGCATTATGATGCTGCATGTGAACGTTAATGCCGACATGACGAAATACCTGCCGGATGACAGCCAGATGAAAAGCGGTCTGGAGATCGTTATGAACGAGTTCGGTTCGTCGGCGCAGATGTCCGGAGCGGATGTTCATGTGATGTTCGAAGGGATGCGGCCGAACGAGGTGCCGGGAATCCGTACGTTGCTGGAGGGCTACGAAGATGTGCGCGGGGTGTCGTACCGCTATTCGGCGGACAGTACCCACACGGTCTTTGACCTCGATGTGCCGAAATCCGTGGATCAGAAGGCTTTGGGTAAGCAGATCAGTAACCGTTTCGGCGGTAACTGCGTGGTGGAGACGAGCCAGGACGGTGCTACGCCGCCGATATCTGTGATGATTTTCGCGGCGGTGCTGATTATGGTAGTGCTTTTTGTGATGGCGCAGAGCTGGTTTGAGCCGGTGGTGATTCTGATGACTACGGGTCTTGCCATCCTGCTGAACATGGGCACGAATGCACTGCTGCCGTCCGTCTCTATCACAACGAACTTCATCGGTTCGATCTTGCAGGCCGTGTTGTCGCTGGACTACTGTATTGTGCTGCTGAACCGCTATCGCCAGGAGCAAGACGAACACACTGACCGTAAGACCGCAGTACTGGCGGCTAACCGGGCTATCAAGAAAGCGGCACCGTCGATTCTCTCTTCGGCACTGACAACCGTAGTAGGTCTGCTGATGCTGTGTTTCATGCGGCTGAAGATCGGTGCGGACATGGGTGTCGTGCTGGCTAAAGGCGTGGTATGTTCGCTCATCTGCACCTTCACGGCGATGCCGTCGCTGATGATGCTTTTCCGTAAGACCATCAACAAGACCGCGAAGAAAGCCTATGTGCCTCCGACGGACGGTCTGGCACGTTTCGTATCACGGCATAAGCTGCCGATGGCGGTGGGGGCAGTGATCTTGTTCGGCGGGTCCTGGTACCTGTCGCAACAGACGACCATCTTCTTCTCTGCAGAGAAAGAATCCGAGATAGAGAAGATCTTCCCGTCGCCAAACCCGTTTGTGTTAGTATATGACACGCAGGACGAGGGGCAAGTATATGAGTTGGTGGACAGCCTGATAGCGCAACCGGGTATCCAGGGCGTGATCTCGTATCCGACGCTGATGAGCCGGCCTCTGACGCCGGCAGAGATGGCGAGCCATGTGAAGTCCTTGCTGACGGATTTCAAAGAAATGATGCCTCAAGGCGCGGCGGTGCCGGCAGAGGCCTTGGATGCATTGACGCCGGAGACGGTTCAGCTGCTGTATTACTTGGAAGCGAAAGGCGATGAAGAGCAGCGGTTAGCGTTCCCGGATGTAGCGCGGTTCTTGCATTCTCATGTAGCAAATAACCCTTTGTTGGCTTCGTATCTGGACGATGAGATGAAGGAGCAGATCGAGGCCTTGCAATCGATGTTGGATGTAACTCCCGCAGAGCCAAAGAAAGCGGAACCGGTAGTAGCTGCAGCAAAAGAGCAGAAAGAAGAGTTGGTTGATACCACTGTGCCGGTACGTGAGACGATTGCGCCGCTGATGATCAGTCCGGAGATGATGGCGATTGACGAAGACAGCGTAGAGATGCCGAGTGTGGAGGTGGAGAAGATCGCGGTTATTCCGTTTATTGAGAAACTGAACGCGACGCAGACTTCGGCTATCTCCGTGGAGATGCGTAAGCTGACTGACACAGCGGCTATCCGTCTGCCGATGAGCGTCAAGGAGATGTCCAACTTCATCGGTTCGACGCAGATCCAGACGCAACTCGTCTATGGTTACGCACCGGGCAAAGCGAAGAAACTGACGCCGCTGGAGTACGTCCATCTGCTGGTGGATGACTTGTTCCAGAGGAAGGGTCTCGCCGGCATGATCTCCGATGAGCAGCGCACCTTATTAAGCCAGCGTGCGTACCTCATGGACCTGGCGGATAAGAATGCTTCGTTGACGCCGAAAGCGCTGAATATCCTGCTGCGGGCGTTTGGTATCGAAGAGTTCACGGACGAGGAGTTATTGGCGATTGCTAATCCTCCGAAACCGGTTACGCCGGTAGCAAAACAACCGACGGAAGAAGATGCTGCGCAGATGGTGAGCAACTTGGCGCAGATGCAACGCTCGCTGCATAGCACCGACACGACGAGAGCTACAATAGTGGCAGTACAGCCCAAAGAGAAACCTGCGGAACCGAAACAGAAAGGTCCGAGTAAGGCAGATCAGCAGGCAGAGTTGTTTACGGAGTTAGTGTTCGGCGAGAAGACCTATACCTCGGACCAGATGGCGGCTAAGTTAGCGAGGTTGATGAAACTGTCGGATGTTCATTCTGATCCCGTGACGCCGGCACAGATGTCCTTGTTATACGATTATTACGGCTCGGAGCATAGTTCGGCAGATACCTTAAAGTTGGGCTTCGGACCGCTGCTGAATTTCCTTTGTGATACATTGGTTTATGACCCGCGGATAGCGGAACTCTTACCGGATAGTATAAGCGCGCAAGCGAAAGGCATTAAGACGCAAGTTCAGGACGGTTTAGGGCAACTACGAAAAGAGAAGCACTCACTGCTCGTCGTGTTATCCACGCTGCCGCCGGAGTCCAAAGAGACTTATGATTTCGTGGAGTTACTCACGTCTTTGGCAGATGCGCGGCTGGAACACGAACACTATTATGTCGGCGAATCGGTAATGTACACGGAGATGCGAGACGGCTTTGACCATGAGATGAACGTAGTGTCGCTGCTGACCATCCTGTCGATCTTCCTCATCGTCGCCCTCACGTTCCGTTCGGTCATCGTGCCGACGATCCTGGTGGTAGCGGTAATGACGGCGGTATATGTAAACGTGGTGGTAGCCGGTGTGGTGTCGGGGCAGATGCTATATTTAGCGTACCTGATTGTGCAGGCGATCCTCATGGGAGCAACGATTGATTACGGAATCTTGTTTGCAAACTACTACCGCGAGTTCCGTAAGACTTCGCTGCCGGTGGACGCCGTGTGCGCAGCATATAGAGGTTCGATACGTACGATCTTAACGTCGGGTCTGATTATGGTAATCGGTCCGGGTGCGATGGCGTTGTTTATCGACGATCTGATGATCAGTAATATTGTGGGCTGTCTGGCGGTCGGAGCGTTTGTGGCGGTCGTGCTGACGCTGACCGTTGTGCCGGCAGTATTGGTAGCGCTGGATAAGTGGGTCGTTTACGGCAAGAAAAACAGATATACAGGCGAAGAATGATTCGGGAAGGATGGTATAAACGGGTAGCTGCAGATCTGATGGTCTGGGTAGTAGTCGGTCTGCTGTGCATGCTCTGGCGATGGATAGATGCCAAGAGCTCGATCGCCGTTTATTGGGGCATGTTCGGCGTGCTGGCGGTGCTGTGGGTACTGATCGGATTTGTGGTACAGAGCTATCGGTCGTATAAAGATGCATGGCTATGGCAGGCGATGGCGTCTCTAATGGCTGATGCGGTTATACTGATTGCGCTTTGCTGGTGGGTATTGCCGCATTTGCCGTACCAGTTGTCTCCGAAAGTAGCAACATGGTCGATATTAGTGGTGGGAGCGATAGAAACGGTGTTGGTGTTCGCAGCACATTACTGGAAGTACGCGACGAACATGACCGTACCGGTGATGCAGATAGAGCAGCGTAAGAATGCGCATGTCCAGCGCCCGGATGAGAAGCGGCGACAAGACTCCATCCGTTCTATCCATCAATCGGTGCTGTCCGTCACGACAGAGGCGGATTACTATATGCTCCGCAAACGTGCACGTCTGGACTCGAGGTTGACAAAAGTGGTATGCGACAGAGATCGTTTTGCATTCCTGCAGATACCCGATTACCAGTACCAAACCCTTGTCGATCTGACATTGCTGAACGATACCCGAGGCATCAATAAGCGGTTATGTATTGTGAACCAGAAACTGCCGGATGATGGTATCTATGTTTGTTGCTACCGTCCGCAGGAATACATGAAATCCAAGCTTTTATCCAAGTTCCCTCCAGGTATAAACTGGGTCGTGTACAGCCTCTATTTCTTCCGTAAACGTGTTCTGCCGAGGCTCATGCTGACGAGCCGTTTGTACTACGACGTGACGAAAGGAAGGAAGCGCATGTTGAGTAAGACGGAGGTTCTGGGACGGCTTTACTACTGTGGTTTTGAGGTGGATGAGATTGTGCCGATGGGGCATATAGAATATGTCTTTGCACATCGTCATTCACAACCGTACCCGCAGGAACAGTTAAAAGTGTACGGCCCGCTAATCAAATTGCCGCGGGTGTGCAAGAACAAAGAGATCCGGTATTTCTATAAGTTCCGCACGATGCACCCGTACGCCGAGTACATCCAGAAATACGTCTTTGATGCTCGGGGCGGTATGGATATATCAGATAAGAGCAATGACGACTGGCGGATCACGACCTGGGGTAAATTCATGCGCAAGTACTGGCTGGACGAGTTGCCGATGCTGATCAACTGGTTCAAACGAGACGTAAAGTTAGTAGGCGTCCGCCCATTGAGCAGGACGATGTTTGAGACCTATCCGGAGTGGTTACAAGACAAACGTACAAAGTCCAAGCCGGGGCTTATTCCACCTTTCTATATCGACCATCCGGACACTTTTGATGAACTGTTTGCGAGCGAAGACAAATACCTGACGGAGTACCTGGAGCACCCGATTAGGACAGATATCAAGTATTTCTTTTTGACGATGCATTCTATCCTGACACGCAAGACACATAGTGCTTAACGATACCTATATACGACAAGTCCGCGCAGCCTTATGGGGCGAGCCGGTGGTGTGGCCCGAAGAAGAGACGGAGGGCTTATTGCGTCTGCATGCCATGCAAGGCACGGGGGCTTTGGTGTATCCGTCCGTATTAGCGGATAGTTCTCTTTCATCGTACGCGCGTGTGCAGATGAAAGGCGTGTGCCTGCACACGATGCAGACGCAGGCGCACATGACCATCCAACTGAAGGCCGTATGGCAGGCATTAGAGAAAGCGGGTATAAGACCCGTGCTGATGAAAGGTGCCGGTTTGGCAGCCTATTATCCTTCGCCGGAACAGCGTCAGTGGGGCGATATAGATTTATTTGTGGGAAAAGAGCAATACCATCCGGCATGTGCAGCAATCCGTGAGGCTTTTCCTAAAGCACTGAAGTTTGACGAGGAGTTGGATCATTACAAGCATTATAATATCATTGCCGACGGTGTATCGATAGAGACCCACCGCGTGACGATCGACCTGCAGCACCCGATAGACGAAAAGCGGTATGAGGCGATAGAGAAAGAAGGAATGGCGAAGAGTGAGCTATTTGTTCTTGGCGACGAGGGATTAGAGGTTCGCGTACCGGAAAAGACGTATAACGCGCTTCTGATCATGCTGCATTCCTGGGAACATGTGTTGTCCAGAGGGGCGAACATGCGGCAGTTATGCGACTTGGCATTGCTGCTGAATCATACCGCCGACCAGATAGATAAGAAGCGCCTGGAGCGCTATTTGCGGTCCTTACACCTCATGGATGTATGGCAAATATACGCATATATCCTAACGCAAAGTCTAGGATTACCCTTACATAAGTCCCTTTTCTATTCGGAAAAGGTCGCACCGAGAGCTCGGCGGATGTTGGAGGATTTATTAGCGGGTCGATTGAAGGTATCGGAGGAAAAAGTGACTGCGAGCGGGAACCGTTTTGTGCGCAAATGGCGGACGATGAAGGTGAGGATGCGTAATGCAGACCGGATCGTGCAATACAGCCCTGCGTACGGGCGGCACATGAAGTGGACGACCATCCTGCATGGCGTGGGAAGGCTGTTTGCAAAGGATAGAAAGTGGGAGTGATGGATTGATGAAAGGGTTAAAATACATAGTACTGGGAGTGAATATCGCGTTCTTCGCGCTGATGGCGGCGGTGTTGCCGACGCAGTTTGAGGAGAACGATGACATAGTGATGGCGATGATTGCCAACGGTGCGTATTCCGGTTTGCCGGATTGCCATCTGGTGTATATCAACGTCATCTACGGTGCTATGTTGGCCTTTTTGTATGGGCTTACCAAAGCAGTCGAGTGGTACACACTCGCTTTCGCAGCGCTGCATGTGGTCTCGATGAGTGTGTTAGTGTATTGCATCTTGACGACGGAAAACCGCTCGCCGTGGGAGCGGTGGTTGTGGATTATCGTGCTCTATGTCCTCTGGGCACGAACCATCGTAGCATTGCAGTTTACGACGACGGCAGGGTTGGTTTGTTTGGCGGGTTGTATGTTACTGCTCAGGGAGAGTAAGAAAGCCCGCTGGAGCGGGGTGGTTCTGGTCGTTATAGCGGCGCTGGTACGGTTCATGGCGGCTGGATTAGTGGGGCTGCTGATGGCGCCGATCATCGTCTATACGTATCGTTTGAACTGGCGCAAGTATACAGCGGTTGTCGTCATGCTGATGGCGGTAGTGGGCTGCCGGATGGTGAACCGGCATGTGTACGAGAGCGATCCGGAATGGAAATATTACCGCGAGTACAACCAACTAAGGGCGCAACTGAACGACAATCCCAATGCGTATCAACTACAGCCGGAGCAACTGCCGGAAGGGGTAGAGTGGACGGATTACCAACTGTTGCTCAGTTTTATTCCCGACCCCGAGCAGATAGATCTGCCGACGATAAGACAGATCAGCGCTGTGGTGGATAACATGCCGATTCAATCGCAGATGCAGAACTTGCACCGCCTCGATAAATATGCGGTAGAGTTAGCGATTCTCATGGCCCTGTTGGTTCTGATGATCTTAACAACAGGAAACAGGTCGAAGTATATCTTCCTGATTCTGTACTCGTTTTTCATGGCGGCGCTGATGATCCACGTGAGCTTGGACGGATTCCTCAAGAACCGCGTGTTCCTCTGCATGCTGATGCCGTTGCTGATGACGGATTTTATGCTGTTACCGAAGACGACAGGTCTCAAGCGGCGTTGGGGAATTGTGATTGCACTGCTGTGTTTGAGCGGATGGTACGGCTATCAGATTCATTTTGAGCGGCAGAAAGAGCGTTATACCCGCGAGTTTTGGGAGTTACTGCAGCGTCCGCTGTTGGAATACATGTCTGCAGATACTTACCTTGTGACCATCGGTAGTTCAATGCATGTGGAAGCCATGAACCCGTGGCATATATGGCCGTATGAATGCCGCAAATATACCTTGGGATGGATGACTTGGTTGCCGCATAATAAGACCATGGGGCATAGTTACAAGGCGCTGTTGCGTGACGAGATGTACGTCTTTACGGACCGGAATTATGAGGATGAGAACTCCAAACTGTCTGTAATCCGTTCTCAGATAGAGCACCATTACGGCGTGCGCACGGAAGTCAAATGGAAAATCCGGAACGGGCGTTTTGCTATCGTGAAGGTAAATGCATTAGAGGAATAAGATGAAGCGATTAGCTATTATAGGAGCGAGTTATCTGCAGCGTCCGTTGGTGCTGCGGGCAAAGGAGATGGGGCTTTATACCATCTGTTTTGCGTGGGAACAAGGAGCAGTCTGCAAAGACCTATGCGACCTCTTTTACCCTGTTTCGATTACGGAGAAGGAGCAGATTCTGGCGCTCTGCCGCAAAGAGCGGATAGATGGTATATGTACGATCGCCAGTGATGTAGCGGCGCCGACCGTGGCGTATGTGGCGCAACAGATGGGGCTCGCAGGAAACAGTTACGAAGCAGCTCTCAAGGCGCATGACAAACACGCCATGCGGGATGCGTTGAGCGCTGCCGGCGTGGACTGCCCGGGGTATGAGGTAAGAGTAGAAAGTCGAAAGTCGAAAGTAGAAAGTAGAAAGTCGAAAGAGATAGAGTTGCCGCTGATTGTCAAACCGACGGATAGAAGCGGAAGTCTGGCTGTGACGAAAGTGGAGCGATGGGAGGACCTTGAAGCCGCTGTGGAGAGAGCGCAAGAGGCATCGATGGCGCATGAGGCGCTGGTGGAGGAGTTTATTGAGGGAAGAGAGATAAGCGTGGAGATGATCTCGTGTCAAGGGATTCATTATGCGCTGCAGATCACCGACAAGGTGACGACAGAGGCACCGCATTTTGTAGAATTGGCGCACCATCAGCCGTCTAATTTGCCGTCAGCGATGCAGGAACGGATCTTTGAAATCACCCGCAGGGCGTTGGACGCACTCGGGCTTACTTCGGGCGCGAGCCATTCGGAGTATAAGATTACGAAAGACGGCCGCATCGTCGTCATGGAAATCGGCGGACGTATGGGAGGCGACTTTATCGGTTCGGATCTTGTGCGGCTCAGTACGGGGTATGACTTCCTGCAAGGCGTGATTGAAGTGGCATTAGGAGAGACGATCCATCCTGAGCCAAAGGCTATCGCGCATAGCGGCGTGTATTTCCTGAGCGGCGAGACGCCGGAGGTACTGCCGTATATCACCCATGCGAGCGAGTATAAAGAGATCGTGGCGGCAGAGCAGACAGATAGCGAGTTACGGCCGCTCACCTGCAGCGCGGATAGAAGCGGGTATTTTCTATACCAAAGCAAAGAAGGACGTTTTGAGACCCTGCGGGGCAAGACGGTCATGGTGCTTGGCGGCGGAAGATATCAGCTGCCGTTGATCCGCGCCGGACGCGAAGCCGGCTGCCGGGTGCTCGTCATGGGATGGCCCGGAGACTTCCCCGGTTATCACTATGCGAGCCGGTGGTACAACGTAGATATCATGGACGCCGAGACGGTCATCCGCGTGGCGAGAGAGGAGCATATAGACGGTATCGTGGGCTGCGGCTCGGATTTCATCCTGCCGACCATCGGTAAGGTGGTGGACGCGTTAGGGCTGCCGGGACCGGGCTATCAATCCTCCGTCGTGGCGAGTGACAAGCTGTTGATGAAAGAGGCTTTTGCGCGTCACAAGGTGCGTACCGCCGCCTATCGTGAGGTGCGGGACGAAGACGGAGCTGCTATCGCTGCGAAAGAGATCGGCTACCCGGTGGTGCTGAAGATTGTCGATGGGAGCGGCAGCAAGGGCGTGGTGATTTGTAAGCACGAGAAGGCGCTCCGGAAGGCTTTTGGCGACGTACAGGGCTTGACCCATCATCCGTATTTTGTCATTGAGGAGTATATCGACGGAGAAGAGTTCGGGGCTCAAGCGTACGTCTCGCACGGAGAGTTGCAGTTTGTCATGCTCCATGGCGATATCGTTTATCATGGAGAGAGCGGCGTGCCGGTCGGTCATTATGCACCGGCGATGACGGAGTATGAGGGGCTGCAGAACGATGCCGCTGAGCAGTTGTGCCGTTGTATCAAAGCGCTGGAGATAGATAACTGCGCCATCAATGCGGATTTTATCCTGCATGAGGGTCAGGTGTACGTCCTGGAGATCGGTGCACGTGCCGGTGCTACCTGCCTGCCCGAGTTGGTGAGCGAGTGTTACGGCATGAATTATTACGATTACCTCCTCCGCGGGGCATGCGGGCTGAGTCTGCCGTCGATGAGAAGGGAGACCCTGCATCCGGCTCTGGTCTTCACGCCGTACGTGACGAGAAGCGGTATCGTGAAGGCCTGTCATGTACCGTCGATCCCGGAGGTGACGGATTGTCGTATTTATCCGGAGGTAGGCGAAGAGGTACACGCTTTCCGCACCGCCTATGACCGCATCGGACACGTGGTCATGCGCGCAGAGACGATGGAGAACTTACGGAGAGTGTTTGACGAGCAGATAGCATCTTTCCCCTTTGTAGAAATCCAAGAAAACGAATAAACAATGAAATATACGCAATCTATATCGGTCGTCGTACCGATCTACAATGACCAAGAGGTCATCGCTGAGTTACACCGCCGGTTGCGCCCGGTACTGGAGGCAATCACCGACCATTACGAGCTCATCCTTGTCGATGATGGTAGCCGTGACAGCTCGTGGAAAGAGATGTTAAAAGTACGTCAGGCCAACGAGCATGTGCGTGCGGTGCGGCTGAGCCGTAATTTCGGTCAGCAGAGTGCTATCGCTGCCGGGCTCTCGTTAACGTCCAACGACCTGATTGTGCTCATGGACAGCGACCTGCAGGACCGTCCGGAAGATATCCCGACGCTTATTGATGCGCTGCTCGCGGATCCTCAGGCGATGATGGCGATAGCGCAGTGGGAGGAACGCAAAGACAGCCGCATGAAACTCGCCGTCTCGCGCCTCTTCCAACGCGTCAGTAACACGATCACGGAGATCCATACGGTACCGCGGCTAGGGATCTTCCGGGTGATGAAGAAGAGCGTCGTGGAGGAGCTGCGTAACTTCCCAGAGAAGACCGCCACGACGGTCAGCCTGCTCTATTATATCGGCAGCCGCTACGTGGCCGTACCGCTCAAACGGGACGCACGGTTTGCAGGCAAGAGCGGTTATAACCTCTCGAAAATGCTGGCGCTCACTTTCGCCCGCATCTTCTCTTTCTCGATGTTCCCCATCCGTATGGTGACGTACATGGGTGCCTTTCTTTGTATAGGGAGTATGGTCGCCGCTTTGGCGCTGGTGATCTATAAGTTAGTTGGAAACGTCGTTGCCGGTTGGACCTCGATGATGGTACTGATGTTGTTCCTCTTTGGCCTGAACTTCGCGTTCCTCGGTATCTTGGGAGAGTATATCGGCCGCATCTTCCTCGAGACCAAGCAGCGGCCTAAATTCATGATCGGAGAGATAGTATGAACGCTAATAAGCGATATAACTTAGAGCAGCTCCACCGTATGGTGGGGCAACGGCTGGTGATGAGCCCGTGGTTCGACCTGCCTATCGGTCTGCAGTGGCGGGATAGTAAGTACCGCCGGCTCTTCCATGCCGGAGAAGGTCTGCATGTAGGTCATCGGGTGTTTATCGACCGCGAGCACCGCCAACTCACGGGATCTATCTCCATCGGCAAGAACGTGTTCATCAGCCACGACGTGCTGCTGGACTACACGGGTCATCTGACCATCGGCGACGAGGTGTGGATCCTGCAAGGGACGCATGTCATCACCCATCGCCATGACATCCAAGAGCTGCGTCGTACGGGTGTTAACCCCACGGAGCAGACCTCGCTGGAGATTGCAGACAAAGCCTATATCGGCAGTAACGTGACCATCCTGCCGTCCTGTTCGCGTATCGGCAAAGGTGCTGTGGTGGCTGCCGGTGCTATCGTGACGCATGATGTCGATGACTACACTCTCGTCGCGGGCAATCCCGCTAAACCCATTAAGACCCTGCCCCATGAGTAAGACGAAGCAATATATCACCCTCATCTTGGTGTACTTGTTTTACGCCAGTATCTCTGTGATCCTCAAATATACGGGCTTGCAGGAGCCCTTGACGCTCTCCTGGTGCATGGGTTTTGCGGGGCTCATCCTTACGCTCGGCATCTATGCCGTCGTATGGCAGCAGATCCTCAAACGCATCGATCTCGGCACCGCTTATATGTTCAAGGGCGTGAGCCTGATCTTCATCATGCTGCTCTTGTACCTGTGTTTCGGCGAACCGATCACGCCGATGAAG
>OCVV012840446.1_pt1 | contig 22317 bp, 21 predicted proteins | sample 1539721 | NCBI WGS metagenome assembly OCVV01 (sample SAMN02144230, study PRJEB22623) | gut metagenome | biome: sheep rumen | host: Ovis aries | place: New Zealand
GGTCTTTATTTGGTCGTAAATACCTTATCACAAGTTTCGGGTGATGTTCTTTTTTATTTTTCATTTATCCGAGAAAACTTTTACTCTGTGCATAACCCTTTCTTAATCATTCATAACATTCAAAAAAATATTCATCATTACAATCATCAAAATGATCTGTATTACCGATTATCCCCTTTCCAGCCCCAATCCTCTTCTTTACATCAAAACCACCGATTCCATCAGGCTGAACAATAAAATAACTTGGATTAAGACTATCAATAATCTGGTCGATGAGTTCCACACCATCATCTGTCAGGTTATTTATTCTCTCCATTATTGCTTGATGACTCATTTTCTGATCCATGGATCTGCTCCTTACTCATACTGCCTGAACAATATCACTGCGATATGTGTTCGGGCAGTATGCCATTTATTACGGCCTCAGTTCTGCCTTTGCCTTATCCAGCACACTGATCACTCTGTCACACCATTCGTCAAACTCAGGATCTTCTACCTGGCACTCAGGATGCTCCATGACGTATTTAAGTGCGATGCGGACACCCTGGTCATAACGGACCGTAGTTTTCATGTCCGGTACTGCGCGCTTAAGCTTGCTGTTATCAAAAACAACTGACACTGCCTTGTCTCCGATAAGGCTTCCCTCAAAATCAAAGCCATAAGGATCCCCTGCTGCCGAAAGGAATTCCGATGACACATGATAAGCTTTCAGCTCAACACCAAGCGCAACCGCAATGGTTGCATATATCTGGTTCCAGCTTAAGGTCTCATCACCGGTTATCTGAAAAGCCTCACCGATAGCGTGCCGGTTTCCCATAAGCCCTGTGTAACCGATAGCAAAATCCTTATTAAAGGTAACTGTCCACAGGGAAGTTCCATCCCCCTGTATAATGACAGGCTTCCCATCCATCATCCTCTTTATAACCTGCCAGAATCCTTTCTTTCCATGGACTCCTAACGGTATATGCCTCTCATCATATGTATGGCTGGGCCGCACTATGGTAACCGGGAATCCCTCTTCCCGGTACTTCTTCATCAGGAAATCCTCACATGCGATCTTGTCTCTTGAATACTGCCAGTGGGGATTTGCTAACGCAGTACCTTCCGTAATAACATAGCTTGCTGCAGGCTTATGGTATGCTGATGCGGAACTTGTAAAAATATACTGCCTTGTTTTTCCTTTAAACAGTCTGTAATCCCTTTCTACATCTTCTACTTTAAATCCGATAAACTCGCATACCGTATCGAAAGTCATCCCGCTTATCTTTTCTGCCACGTCACCTTCATCATGGATATCGGCCACAATGCTGTGGACACCTTCCGGGAGTTCCTCATTCCTGCTGCCCCTGTTTAAAAGCCATACTTCCCAGTCAGTCTCCTCTGCCAGACGCTTTACAATAGCCATGCTGATTTGTCCTGTTCCTCCGATAAACAACGCCTTCATTTGCCGATACCTCCCTCTATTATGATATGTTTCCGCATCAGTCTACATTATAAAATACTTTTCATATATTTATAATCTGTAAAACAAAATGCTGGCTTTTTATGAAAATCATAACAGTTGTTTATCACCAGTTATAGCGTTAAAATATCATCAAAATAAGAACAATGTACAGTGCCGATGTAAAACGGCAGAAAGAAGAGAAAATGATCTCAACAAGAGGACGTTATGCCATAAGGATCATGATAGATCTGGCTGAAAATAACAGCGAAAAATACATTCCGCTCAAAGATATAGCCGAAAGGCAGGAAATATCAAAAAAGTACCTGGAAATACTTGTTAAGGATATGGTCGAAGGGGGACTGATCCTCGGCCACAGCGGTAAAGGCGGAGGCTATAAGCTCTGCAGGAAACCGGAAGAGTATACCGTTGGTGAAATTCTCGATCTCATGGAAAAATCCATGTCCCCGGTTGCCTGCCTTGCTGATAAAAAATATACATGCGACAGAAAAGACAAATGCAGAACGCTCCCCATGTGGACCAAATTCGACAGCATGGTACACGATTATTTCTATGGGATAAAACTGACTGACCTGCTGGAATAACGGACTGCTTCATTTTTTATCAGCATAAACAGCAAATACTTCGGTCTTACGCTTTTATATCATTTAAATTACGAATCTCCAATATACCCGTATCTCATCACTTCAAAAATATCCACAAAAAAAATGTCATTTTTTATAAAAAGTGCTACAAATCTTTTTTCGACGGTGCTATAATGCGTGGGCATGCCTGACTCAGACGCGAACCGTCAGTCGGTCGTTTATCTTAACCTTTATGCAAAATATATCTGCGTAAACAGATTTAAATTAAACAGATATAAATTAAGCAACTATGGGTTAGATGGATATAGGTCAGTAAATATTATCAAATAAATTCAGATAAGGAAAAACTATGAACAGCAAAGACAAAATAAAACCCATGCTCTTTAGCACAATGAAGCACTACAGCGGAAAGCAGTTTGTGACAGACTTTGTAAGCGGCATAATTGTGGCGATAATCGCCCTGCCCCTTTCGATAGCTCTGGCACTCGCATCGGGCGTGCGTCCGGAAGAAGGCCTTTACACAGCCATTGTTGCCGGATTCATAATCTCCTTCCTGGGGGGAAGCCGTGTGCAGATTGCAGGACCTACCGCCGCCTTTGCCACCATAGTAGCCGGGATCGTAGCCAGAAACGGAATGGAAGGTCTTATGTTAGCAACCATCATAGCCGGCATCCTGCTGATACTAATGGGAGCTTTCAGACTTGGCGGTCTTATAAAATTCATACCTTATACCATTACCACAGGTTTCACCTCCGGCATAGCTGTTACAATACTTATAGGACAGCTCAAGGATTTTCTGGGACTTACTTACCCTGCCGGTACCGAGACCATAGAGACTATGGACAAGATAAAAGCCGTTGTCTTTAATATATCAACATTCAATCCCTATACTCTGCTTGTAGGTGGCATAAGCCTTGTGATACTGATACTCTGGCCCAAGGTCAGTGAAAAGATCCCCGGCTCACTGATAGCTGTCATCGTAGGGATACTCCTGGTAAAATTCACAGCCATGCCCGTAAACACGATCGGCGATCTCTACACTATAAGCAACAACCTTCCGACCTTTCATATGCCTGAATTGAGCCTTGCGGCAGTTAAGGAAGTGGCATCAGACGGCTTTACCATAGCTATTTTGGCAGCTATTGAATCCCTGCTTTCCTGCGTTGTAGCAGACTCAATGATAAACTCCCATCACCGTTCCAATATGGAGCTTATCGCACAGGGAGTAGGTAATATCGGTTCAGCCTTCTTCGGCGGCATCCCCGCTACCGGTGCTATCGCAAGAACCGCAGCAAATATAAAGAACGGGGGCCGCACCCCCATCGCCGGAATAGTGCATGCCATAGTACTTGTGCTGGTCCTCGTAGTACTGATGCCCTATGCATCACTTATACCCATGCCCACAATAGCAGCGATCCTTTTTATGGTTGCCTATAATATGTGCCAGTGGAGAACCTTTGTGCATCTCTGCAAGACAGCTCCCAAGAGCGACATCATAGTACTGATCACGACTTTTATACTTACAGTTGCATTTGACCTGGTAATAGCAATCGAAGTAGGAATGGGAATAGCACTGATACTCTTCATGAAACGCATGAGCGAGGAAACACATATCGAAGGCTGGGTTTCTTACGATCCCGATGAGGATCCCGATGGTATGAACTTAAAGCCCCTGCCCAAGCATGTCCGTGTATATGAGATTTCCGGGCCGCTCTTCTTCGGTGCAACTGACCAGATTGCTGCCATCGATTTCAGCAAGAGCACAAAAGTCATAATCTTGAGGATGCGCGGTGTTCCTGCACTTGACGCTTCCGCTATGCACACCCTTGAAGAATTCCATGGAAGGTGCAAAGAAGCCGGGATCCAGCTTGTGTTCTCTCATGTCAACGAGCAGCCCATGCACACAATGCAAAAGGGCGGCTTTGTAGAACTTATCGGTAAAGAAAATTTCCGTCCCCATATAGATGATGCCGTAGACTGGGCCGGGGAGTTGGTAAAGAAAAACGACTAAAGAAAGATCTTATTTAACCTTCAGAGTCTTCAGATACGCTTTCTGCTCTGCAGTGATACGGTTACTTTCCACGGCTTTCTGTATGGACTTATTGTGTGTCCATGCGTCCAGACGTCTTTCCTCAATAAAAGGAAGTATGGTCTCGTACTGCTTTGCAAGAGCGGTGGCAAAATACCATGCAATCATCATATTGATGTAGTATTCTTCAGACCTTATCTTTGCAACCGTTTCGGGATATTCAGTGGCAAAGTCATCATCCAGGTAATGCTCCATTAACATTCCTATCCCAAACCTGACAGTATAGGTATGATCACTCTCTATCCACACACTGATCTGATCTGACAGTTCTGCCCTGTGCTTTTTGAACACCTTCGGCGACATCTGGTCACAGGTAGCCCAGTTGTCAACATAAGGAAGAAACCTGTTCAGCTCCTCAATACATCTGTCATAATCCTTCATCCCGGAAATGATAAAGGCATGGAGCTGGCTTTCGTCAAAATATTTATGCGGCAGGGAATTTAAAAATACCGTGATATCCTCCTGCTTTGCCAGAGCCGATGCATATTTTCTAAGATCCGGCGTACGCACACCGATAAAACATTTCGCATCCACCGTTGGTATCAGCTTAGACTGAAAATCCCGGTATTCCGTATCCTGCAGTTCAAACAGATGCTCCAATATCTCCCTGCACTTTTTCGAACTCCCCATCCGTTCCCCCTCTTTTATGGAATGAGTAATAATCTATTCTGCATCCAGATGCTGCAAAAGCTTTTCATAAAATGCCGCCGTCTCTGTCCCGGTCACCTCTCTACCGGAAACAAAATATCTGACATACCCTTTCCCCTCACTCTTTGCTCCGTTTTCCGACATAATGTGCTGAAGGTTCCTTATGGTTCCCTCCGCCCCGTCTATCATTATCAGTTCCTTTTTAAAAAACGGCCTTAATGCCCTTTCGAAATGGTTGAAATGCGTGCAGCCAAATACAAGGATGTCGTAGTCCTTAAGCTCCACACCGTTTTCCGAATGCTCAGAAATATATTTATCCAGTTCCTTTGAAATATATGAGCTGACACTTTCCGAATCAAACTCGCCGCGCTCCGCAAAGCTTACAAGCTCAGGCAGTGCAAGCATATCCACTTTATGCCTGTCATCCACTCTGTCTAAAAGATCCCTGAATTTTTTTTCTCTTACTGTTATGGGAGTAGCGATAACAAGAATGCGGCCGTCAGAATTCATTTCCACCGCCGGCTTTACTGCAGGCTCCACACCAATGATGGGCACAGAATATTTTCCTCTCAGAAGATTGGCTGCAACAGAGGTTGCCGTATTGCAGGCAATAACAATAGCTTCGCACCCCTGTTCCAGAAGAAACTCAACCGCCTCATCGGAGTATTCCGCTACTTCTTCTTTAGCCCTTATCCCATAGGGAACATGATCCGAATCCGCATAATAGAAATATGCCTCATCCGGCATGACATGCAAAGCCTCATGAAGTAATGTGAGTCCTCCGACACCGGAGTCAAACATACCTATCTTCATCTATTTCACACTTTCCCCTTTTGGAGAGCTTTTTTCAATGCACTTACCTGCTTATCATCCAGGATACTGTACTCACCGGGCCTTAAATCACCGAGTCCGACATTTACCACCCTGACACGCTTAAGGGACTTTACCTCATAATTCTCGGTCTTCCACATGCGTCTTATCTGCCTGTTCAATCCCTGGGTAAGCACCATCCTGACCACATTTCTGCGGATCTTTTCTATACGGCAGGGTCTGGTCTTCTTCTGAATATCAGTCAGATAAACACCCTTGGACAGCCGCTCAACAGCGTCCTGAGTTACCTCATGGTCAAGATATACTATGTACTCCTTCTCATGGGCATTCTTCCCACGCATCATCTCTTCAATAAGAGCACCGTCATTAGTCAGCAATAACAGACCTTCTGAATCCTTATCCAGACGTCCCGCGTAAGTCAGCCTTTCTTTCAAATCGATATAGTCAAAGATTGTCTCCTCCGCATGCTCATCCGCTGCTGTGACCGTGACACCCTTAGGCTTATAAAAGGCTACCACGATCTTTCTCTCAGGTCCCTTTACAAGCACGCCATTTGCAATGATGTCCTCACTGCCGGTAACCGTATCGCCAAGATGTGCCTTTTTGCCGTTTACGCTGACCTTACCTGCTTCGATGAGCCTGTCTGCCTCACGCCTCGATGCAATACCGCACTCCGCAAGATATTTATTTAATCTGACATAACCTGATTCCATTTTCCGATTCCGTTTCTGATTCCGAAGCCTTCCGAATTTTTCCGGAGCTTTCCGGAACTGACCGATGCTTTTTTTACTCTGCTCTGCTTAACCTGAGACCATTATTTCGCCAGATCTGAAAACTCGGGGAAACAGTCAAGGGTTGCAAAATAATCCTTCGGTTCTTCCCTGCGTCTTATCAGCTGTACACTGCCGTCTTCCTTAAGCAGAAGCTCCGCACTCTTTAACTTTCCATTGTAATTGTAACCCATTGAAAATCCGTGGGCACCGGTATCATGGATTGCAATGTAGTCACCGATCTCTATCTCGGGAAGCATACGGTCTATCGCAAACTTATCGTTATTTTCGCAAAGAGATCCCGTCACATCATACTTATGGTCACAGGGAGCATCTTCCTTCCCAAGTACTGTTATATGATGATATGCACCGTACATTGCAGGACGCATAAGGTTCACAGCACAGGCATCCACACCTATGTAATCCTTGTATATCTTCTTTTCATGGATAACTTTGGTAACAAGCATGCCATAAGGTCCGGTCATGAAACGTCCCATCTCGGTATAAATCTCAACATCGCCCATACCGGCAGGCACAAGTATCTCATCATAAACTTTATGTACTCCCTCACCGATAACTTTTATATCATTAGGTGTCTGCTCCGGCTTGTAAGCAATGCCGACTCCGCCGGAAAGATTTATGAAATTAAGGCTTACGCCTGTCTCATTCTTTATTTCAACTGCCAGCTCAAAAAGCTGTTTTGCAAGCACAGGATAATAATCATTGGTAACGGTATTGCTTACAAGGAAAGCATGCATGCCGAATTCCTTTACGCCCTTATCCTTAAGTATCCTGTATGCCTCAAAAAGCTGTGCCTTGGTCATGCCGTACTTTGCGTCACCGGGATTATCCATAATGCCGTTACTTATGGTTACAATGCCGCCCGGATTATATCTGAGGCTCAGTCTTTCAGGGAGCCTGCCGAGAACCTTTTCAAGGAATGCTATATGCGAAAAATCATCAAGGTTTATGGTCGCCCCGATCTTTGCCGCATACTCAAAATCCTCTGCCGGCGTATCGTTTGAAGAAAACATTATGTCATTGCCTGTAATGCCGCACTTCTCAGCAAGCATAAGTTCCGTAAGTGAAGAACAGTCCGAGCCCACACCGTACTCCTTTAATACTTTCATTATAAAAGGATTGGGCTCCGCCTTTACCGCAAAAAACTCCTTATATCCCTTATTCCATGCGAAGGCTTCCTTTACTGCTGCCGCATTGGCCCGAAGTCCCTTTTCATCATATATATGAAAAGGCGTGGGGTATGTCTTTACTATCTCCTCGATCTGTGCTTTGCTAAAAAAAGGTTTCTTTTCCATAGTTTTCGTTCTCCTTAGTTTTATACTCCTCCGGCCGCTTTCCGGCCGGTATATCTGATACATCACAATATGCTGAACCCCTAAAGCTCCGTCCTCTCTATCTTCAAATGCTTTGAAAGGTTTTGAACATCTCCTGCACCCGGATTCAGTCTTCTATCTGCCAGTCTATTTCTTCCACGCCGTGGCTCCTTAAAAACTCATTCGCCCGGCTGAAATGCCTGCATCCGAAAAAACCTCTGTACGCGGACAGCGGGCTTGGATGCGGTGCCCTCAAAACCAGGTGAGCCGGATTATTTAACATAGCTGCCTTTTTGCCCGCAGGACTTCCCCACAGCATAAATACTATAGGGCGGTCCTCCTCATTGACCTTTTCTATCACAGCATCCGTAAATGTCTCCCAGCCTATCCCTCTGTGGGACATGGAATCATGCGCCCGGACTGTCAGTACGGTATTTAAAAGCAGTACCCCCTGCTTAGCCCATTTGGTCAGGTCGCCAGATGCAGGGATGCTGCACCCAAGGTCATCATGAAGCTCCTGATATATATTCTGCAGCGAAGGCGGCGGCTCAGTTGGCTTCTTCACGGAAAAACACAGTCCGTGCGCCTGCCCTTCGTTTATGTACGGATCCTGCCCCAGTATCACCACCTTGACCTCATGCAGAGGTGTCAGGTGAAAAGCATTGAAAAGGTCTGCTGCCGGCGGATATATCAGATGTGAATGATACTCATCCCTGACCTTCTGATAAAGTCTTTTGTAATAATCTTTATTAAATTCAGCCGACAGAGCCTCTGCCCAGTCATTGGATATAGGAGCCAAATTCCCACCGCCTTTACAGCCTCACGGATACTCCGCGGTCTCTTAAGTATTTCTTCAAGTCTTTTATTTCCATCTCTTTAAAATGGAAAAGTGATGCCGCAAGAGCTGCGTCAGCACCACCTTCTGTCAGCGCATCATAGAAATGTTCCATCGTTCCAGCTCCGCCTGATGCTATCACGGGTACGGAAACATTCTCCGATATTGCCTTTGTAAGCTCGATATCATATCCTGCCTTGGTCCCATCGCAGTCCATGCTCGTAAGCAGTATCTCCCCCGCCCCCAGGCTGCAGGCCTTCATAGCCCACTCCACGGCATCTATACCCATATCTACTCTTCCGCCGTTTTTATAGATATTCCAGCCATCGGAACCTTCACGCCTTTTTGCATCGATTGCCACTACCACACACTGTGATCCGAATTTATCCGCAGCATCGGATATAAGATCAGGATTCATTATCGCTGCGGAATTAACAGATATCTTGTCTGCGCCTTCACGTAACAGTGCCCTGAAATCATCAACGGTCCTGATCCCGCCGCCTACAGTAAAAGGTATGAACACCTGCTCGGCAACACGCCTTACCATGTCCACCACCGTAGCCCTTGCATCGCTTGATGCAGTTATATCCAGGAAAACCAGCTCATCGGCACCGGCAGCATCATACGCCGCAGCTACACTTACCGGATCACCGGCATCCACAAGATTGACAAAATTTATCCCCTTAACAACACGCCCGCCGTTTACATCAAGGCAGGGGATTATCCTCTTAGTGTGCATTAAAAGTCACCTCATAGTTTAATAAAATTCTCAAGTATCTTTAGTCCCACCGACGAGCTCTTCTCCGGATGAAACTGGGTTGCGAACACATTTCCCCTTTCCACGGATGCATGTATATGCGTCCCATACTCTACGGAAGAAGTCACTATGCTCTCATCATCGGCTTTCAGGTAAAAAGAATGGACGAAATACACATATGAACCTTCATCTATTCCATTTAATAATACGGACTTATTCTCCAGATGCAGCGAATTCCAGCCTATCTGGGGGACTTTTATCCCGTCTGTTGCAGGTATCCTAAGCACCCTTCCCTTGAAAATCCCCAAGCCCTCTTTTCCGGGAGACTCTTCGCTTCCTTCAAAAAGAAGCTGCAATCCAACGCAGATAGCCATGAACGGGGTGCCTGCATCTATAACCTGATGGATCACCGGAACCAGACCGTATTCCTCAAGCTTCCCCATGGCATCACCGAAAACCCCGACCCCCGGGAGCATGACCTTGTCCGCTGATTTGATAACAGCAGTATCTCTGGTGACAACAGCCTCTTCCCCGAGGGACAATACTGCCTTTTCTACGCTTTTTATATTACCTGCATCATAATCTATTATGGCTATCATAGCTTCTCTTTCTTTTACTAAAACTGTGTACTCTCTATCTGCACCTTAACGTTATCATCCGTGTCAACAATTATATTCGTGGAATTCTGTTCCGGTGAATTCTGTTCCGCTGCGTTTTCTTCCACCCTGTCATTTTCCTGCGTATTTGACTCCGTATCATTCTCCCGTGCAGGCTCTTCTGCGGTGCTGTTTTCAGATACCGTCGTCTCATCCGAACCGTTTGGATCAGTGCCATTCTCAAGTATGTACTGTTCTTCTTCGGGAAGCATATCGGGAAGACCTGCCTCCGAAGGATTGCTCTCTTCAGCTGCTTCCGGTGCTGCGGTTTCTCCCCCGCCAAGACCGTACATCGCATTCACTACATCCTGCATCTTCACGTATGGTTCACCGCGCAGTATGGCATTTACCGCACCGGTGTAGTCAGTCTTGCTATAACCGATTATTTCCATAGCCTGTTCTTCCGACACGCCATAATCATTCTGAAGCGCGAGCAGTATGCTGTCTCTGGTGGAATCAATGTCGCTTATCACCCCTAATGTCTCTGCGTCAGATTTAAGTGCTTCGTAACGCTTTAAGCCCTGGAAGAGAGCATCAAGAGCCTTATCATTCATTCCCATAGCCTTATACTGTCCGTATGATTCATATTTACGATCCATAAGTATGATAGTCTTGGAACGGTCATATATCAGCTGGTCGCTTTCATTCAGCTTCTTTCCATACATGGAATAAAAAGCTTCTTTATAATCATGATCGTAGTATGCCGTTCTTGCAGATTTCATAACATTTGCCTTAGGCAAAATTACAGCCAGTACTATGACAGCAGCCAGTACGGATACAGCAAAAGCAGCAGTTCTTATGATATATTTCTTCGGTACCTTTGGCCCCTGCTCTGCTTCTCCTGCAGGCTTTTCTTTTTTAGGTTTCTTTTCTCTGGGTTTCTTTGGCTTCTTTTCCTTAGGCTTCTTTTCTTTCTTTTTCTTCTTTTTCTTGCCCTTTTCTTCTCCCTCAGCATCAAGCTCATTCAGTATCTGTTTATTCTCGTCACTGAGCTTGGTCGCATTTTCTTCAGGGGATCCTTCTATGTCTTCCTCGTAAAATACCGCCTCTAAAAGAGCAGCTATCAGGCCTTTCTTTTTTTCGCCCTTTTCTTTTTTCTTCTTTTTATTATTCTTACTGTCTCCGGCATCATCACCGTTATCTGCGGCTACCACAGAATCCTCAGAGGCTTCACCTGGTATATCCGATACATCATCCAATAGTTCCATATCTGACGATGTAGCGCTGTCAGCCGTTTCAGCTGACACTTCTCCTTCATTTTCAGCTTCAGCCTCTGTATTTTTGTCTTTTTTATTTTTTCCGAAAAGCTTTGCAAAGAAGGAACCCTTTTTCTTCCGGGATTTCTTTCCGCCTTCAGACTCTTCTTCATCAGAATCATCATAAAAACTTCCCGGACCGACATCCGGCTCTTTTAACAGATCGGCATTCAACGCCTCGTTATTGTCAGATTTCTCAAGAACTTCTTTTATATCGCCAAGATCCCCGTCCAGCACATCCATATCGGAAAGCATATCAAGTATGTCTGCATCCCCGTCAGTACTCGGCAGGCTCTCCCCCGGGACATCCGCCTCTGCGGCGGCTATGCGTGCCTCAATGTCATCAGGATCCATGTCAGCCAGCTCGCTTAAGTCACTCTGTATATCATCTCCTGCTCCGTCACCTTTAAGCAGTGACATCAGATCGTCAGCTTCACCTTCAGCGTCAACCTCCTCGGAAAAATCAGAGATAGCCTCATCGTCAATACCCCCTGCTTCACCGACACCGGATAACAGATCGTCAACAGCGTTGATATCAGCAGCCGCACTGATATCATCGACAGCTTCAGCTTCTGCCCCATCATTTTCGGCAGATCCGGCTTCAGGATCCGCATCGCTTATATCTTCCTGATCCTCTTCCGAGACCTCCTCCGGAATATCTTCCGGCAATTCATCTAACGCTTTACTTAGCTCATCATCACTTTTTTCATCATCTGAATAAGCATCTGTATTCTCTTCATCAACTAAAGACTCATCAGCCAAAGTCTCATCGGCAGTCTCACTGATGAGGTCATCCGAAATACCGTCCGGCATATCCGTATCAGTAACAGCACCGATATCATCAGATGCACCGTCGCTTTCGTCCGGTATGCCGGTTTCCGGCACATCAGGAATATCCGTCTGATCATCACCGTCCAATGCCCCGACTCCCTCAAGGACTGCATCCGCTCCGTCAGGCGCTGTGTCTGTGGTATCGGAGGTGTCTCCGCTGCCCTCACCGGTAGGAAGGACACTGTCATCCGCATCTTCTTCAAAAGCTTCTATTTCACTGGCAAGCTCATCAGCTGATATACCATCAAGATTAAAATCCTTTGCGCCCCGGGAGTTAAGATCCAGTTCCGGCAAATCTGCCGTATGCGGCATGTCAAAATCACCGGAAAAATCGTCCGATACTTCTGCCGTCCCCATAACATCACCCGCTGCGGCCGTTTCTTCTGTTAACAAGGCATCAGCAGCAGTCTTTTTTCCCGGTTCCTTATTTTCTTTTTTCGGATTTAATGCCTGAGCAAGTAATTGATCAAGATACTCTTCTTCCGCACTCATGTCCTAACCCTCTGTGTTAATAAACACGACCAATTTATTCTACCATAATTCTCCCTCTATTTGTAACAAAATCTTCCACTGCTTCTGACACCCTTAAGCATACTGCCTTATGCGGATTAATCCGGATATATTGCGACCTTTATACCGGGAACGGACCGTCATGTGACAGGTGACGGTCACAGAAAAGAAGCCCCTAAAAAAGCAAAGCAAAAAGCATCCCTTCCAAAGGAAAGGATGCTTCATAAATCTTTTTTACATCAATTACTCTTCCGCAGCTGCTCCGTTTATACCGAGGATATTATCGATAGTGCGGACAAGATTTCCAATCTCCGGCTTAGTCAGCTGTGCATCAGCGCCAAGCTGTTCGCCCTTGCGGCGCATTTCCGTATTTATCAGTGACGAGAAGATTACTACGGGAATATCCTTTAATTCATCATCTTCCTTTATGAGCTTTGTAAGCCTATGACCGTCCATCTGAGGCATCTCGATATCAGTGATAACGCACTGGCAGTTCTTTGCTATGCTGCCCTGCGCTTTCCACATTGCGAGGTGATCCCATGCCTGCTGGCCATTTTCAGTATGCGTAGTATTCACATATCCGGCTCTGCGAAGACTCTCAACTATAAGCTTATTAAGAAGTGCTGAATCTTCAGCTATAAGGATAGGCGTCTCATTTCTTGAACGTCTGCCCATCTCGTCGATTTCCTGTACCTTAAGACCGGTCTCAGGGTTGATATCAGTGACAATCTTCTCGAAATCGAGAATGATTATGAGCTTTCCGTCCTTCTTTATGATACCGGTGGATACACCGTCTTCGGTATTATTGATAGTAGAATCCGGCTTTATGATCTCTGTCCAGGATACACGGTATATTCCGATAACGGAATCTACGTGAAAAGCCATATTAAGTCCGTTGAAATTGGTGACAATGAAAAGGCCCTTAGGTTCCGACTGTCCTCTCTGAAGGCAGTTCTTAAGGTCTATTGCCGTTATCATGCTTTCACGAGGCATAAACACGCCTTCTACCGAAGGATGTGAATTGGGAACCGGAGTAACCGCCTGGTAAGGAATTATCTCACGGATCTTGGCAACATTTATTCCATAGGAGTTGCCATCAAGCATGAACTCAAGAATTTCCAGCTCATTGGTGCCGTTTTCAAGTAGTATCTTTGTATCCATACGTTCCACCTCATCTGTTTTTTTTGCTTAAGATCAGTCTCGGGATATGTCACCATTCCTGATCTGTTCGCATATAATGTCCACGACATCATAAACATTATACAAAATATTGTTTCAAAAGTCCACTTGTTTTGTCTATTTTTATCTAATATCTTACCATCTGAAGACTGCAAAACCGTCGCAGGAAATTTAACGGTACTTATTGATCGATAGACAGCTCGGCACGCTCACTTCCGTTCCGCATCACCATGGTCACGGATGAGACATCCGCCTTTGACTCCTCTACTTCTATCAAAAGAACAAGCTCATCACTTGCACCTGCAGCAATAGTCTCACGGCATGAGGAAAGATCATTTAAAAGCAGAGTTGTAAGTGCGGCCTTAGTACTGCCATCTCCAAGCTTAAAGGCAAAGTGCGCATCCATCGACGCCATATCTAACAGCTTGTCTTCAGCTGATGAATTAACCGCAGAGAACTTAAAAACAACAAGACGGTTGCCGGGCGATGCAGTCACGATTCCCTGCCAGTCCCCCTCTGTAGAAGTATCCGGATATTTATCACAGACTGTATATCCCGTACTTTCTATATCTATGCCGTTTATGGCAAAAAACTCATCTATATCTGTATACACAGGTTCAGGCGGCAGCACTTCAGATGAGCCGTCTCCCGAGTCCCCCCCGCTGTCCTTGTCTTCTTCCTGTCTTGCTGCTTCTTCCTGTCTGCGCATTTCAGCCGCCTGTGCCTGCATCGCCGCTTTCCGCTCCAGCTTTGCCTGCTCCTCTGCGTACTCCTCTTCCGTCACCATGGATTCCGAATAATTTGCGTCATACTTTAAAAGCAGTCCGGCAGCATACTCCTCCACCTTCCGCATATCTTCTTCCGGAAGGTCAGGAATCGCATTGCCGCAGCCGCAGAGACATAAAGCAGCCAGACTGATCATTAAAAACTGAAGTGTTCTTTTCACTTTCTTCCTCTTATACCTTAACTCAGTACAAATAATTCCAATACCTGATCCAATACAGAATATTGCACAACTACGACAATTTTATCATCTGCCGGCAGCTTCGACAAGTAGACTATTTCGATGCAAACTCGCACCAGAATTCCACGCCATCGTCATAATTTATCACGCCATAGCTGCCCTTTAAGGATTCCATTATTGCCTTCACGATCGATAACCCCAGTCCGCTTCCGCCATACTCCCTGGTCCTCGCCCTGTCCACTTTGTAGAATTTTTCCCAGAGCCTGTCCAAGCTATCTTCCGGTATTGGATTACCACTGTTAAAAACGCTTATCCTTACAGCCACACCCTCAGCTACGGCTTTTATATGTATTTCTTTTTTTCCGTCACAGTAATGTATCGCATTGCTAATATAGTTTCTCAGAACTTCTTCTGCCTGATACTCATCAGCCCATACGAACAGGCCACGGTTCTCCGTATAGAAAACCTTTATCCCGGCTTCTTCGGCCGCCATACCAAAAGACTGTATGCAGTTCACAATAAGCTCATTTATATCAAACCTCTCCATCACCATCGCGTCCCTGCCGCTTTCTACCTGATTCAGCAGGATAAGGCGTTTTACGAGATGGTCCATTTTCTCCGCTTCATCCATTATCACATCACAGTAGAATTCGCGGCTCTCAGCATCCTCATTTACCCCCTCCCTGAGTCCCTCCGCATAGCCTTTCACAAGTGCTATCGGTGTTTTAAGCTCATGTGAGACATTTGCTATGAATTCAGACCTGCGTTCATCCGCACGTTCTCTTTCCTCAATATCCTTTAAAAGTTCCAGTTGTGTGCTTTTAAGGTCCGATATAGCGGTCTCCAGCTTCTCTGACATGGTATTAATATCATCACCAAGCAGAGCTATCTCTTTTGCTCCCCCGCCTTCATATTTTTCACTGAAATCAAGCTCACTTACCTGTCTGGATATCCTTGACAGCTTCTCCACCGGATCTGTTATCTTTTTTGCAGCATACCATACGACAACTGCCGACACAAAAACGGCAACGATCCCGACTATATGAAAGAAATGTACCGACATCCTCACGCTTTCCCTTATACTCTCCATAGGAGTCCGGATCAGGAAAAAATTATCGGTATCCATATTCCCCCATATTATCAGGTATTCACTGCCGCCAAGCGGATCCCTAACTTTTGAAATAACATAGTTTTCAGCACTTTCTATTATTTCAGACCGGTTCTGCTCTTTCTCAAAGATCATCCCCCTGAGCTGCAATGTGATCTGTTCCGAATCGCTCATCGTAGAATACACGGTATTGGATGCAGCATCCGTTATGATAAAATCCATATTATTGATACTGCAGATTTTGGTCATTTCCGAATTGAATTCTTCTGTCCCGATAGTTCCCGTATCATAGCTGCTCTTTAGCGCCAGATAGGTTTCCACAAGTTTTTTCTCTTTGTCCCTGAGGTAAAAATCCTCCAGAAAAAAAGAATTGACAATACTGCAGACAGCCAGCGTTCCTGTAATCAGCAGCACAAATATAAAGATCAGCTCTTTTTTCAACGAAAGCCTGCGCATACGACCACTCACTTTTCCGGTTCAAACTTGTATCCAAGTCCCCATATAGTATGTATATAGTTTCCCCTTGCTCCCAGCTTACTCCTGAGTTTCTTTACATGGGTATCTATAGTCCTGGCATCCCCGAAATAGTCATAATTCCATACGCTGTTGAGTATTTTTTCACGGGACAGGGCAATCCCCTTATTCTCCATAAAATATACTAGCAGTTCAAACTCTTTTACACTCAATTCCACCGGATCACCGTCCACATAAACTATATGTGCAGTCTGGTCCACCCTGATCGCACCGCATTCTATCAGTTCCTCGCTCGACACATCGGAAGTACGCCTGAGTATCGCCTCTACTCTGGCCACAAGAATCTTTGGCGAAAAAGGCTTTGATATATATTCATCAACCCCCAGCTTAAAACCTAACAATTCATCCTTTTCTTCTGCCCTTGCAGTCAGCATTATGATGGGAAGTGTCGAGGATTTCCTTACTTCCCTGCATACCTCCCATCCGTCCATTTCCGGCATCATCACATCCAGGATCATCAGCGAGATATCTTTTTCACTAAAAAAAATATCCAAAGCCTTCTTTCCGTTCTCTGCCTCAAGCACGCTGTATCCGTTTTTGGTAAGAAAGTCCGAAAGAAGCTTTCTCATCCTGCTTTCATCATCTACGATCAGTATCGTCTGTTTTGCCATTTAAATCTCCTCTTTGTTTCACTGCGCCTGTATTTCAGCCGACTTCTCCCGAAGTTTTGCCTCACGTTCCGTCAGCTCCGCATCCCAGGCCGCATACTTATTCTGGAGTGCCGTTTCATAATTCAGGATATTAGGCGTATCACTCTTAAATGCTATGAGAAACATCACAACAATCGCTGCAGCAAGAAAGCCTATTACTATCCTGTGGGACAATATCCTGTTCCTGCTCTCCTGCCTTTCTCTTTTAAGACTCCGTCTCAGCTTATTAAAGTTTTCCTCCGTAAGCTTCATATCAGTTACATTTTCGGTTTCCCGTGTCCTCGTGATCCCGGAGAACATTTCCACCGGTATCCCCTTAAGCTCATGATCTAACTCTGTCGAATGCTCTCTGAGAAATCCGTACATCTGAGACATGTATATCAGACCTTCCGGCGTACGCAGCGATGAAGCATTTATCATCTTGTCATAAAGGAGATGTACCACCCTGGGCTTATCATAATCTATCTGCTGCTCCAGCTTCTGTATGCGCTTAAGCTCTCTCTCCGCATCATCCGCCATTACTTTGTCTGCATACGAAAAAGCCCCCAGCTCAAAACGTTCTTCTTTTTTTTCCGATTCTTTATTCTTCATTCATCCCACCCAAAGATCATATTACAGCAGTACACGTATCATTATACCAGATTTTTTTTGAACAGATTTTCCCGCAAAGTCTTCAGCATATATAAAAAAGCCCTTCTGCGTGGCAGAAGAGCCTTTTACATCCTCACAGATCAGATACCAAGCGTCTTTTTCAGCTCGTCAACAAACACATTCACGTCCCTGAATTCCCTGTATACAGATGCGAACCTGACATAGGCAACAGCATCGATTTCTTTGAGCTTGTTCATAACCAGCTCTCCCACAACGCTGCTTGCAATCTCCTTATCCTCCATAGAGAAAAGCTCTGTCTCGACCTCATCCACTATGTTGGTAAGCTGATCCGCACTTATGGGACGCTTATGGCACGCCCTGAGTATTCCGTCCTCAATCTTTCTTCTGTTATACGCTTCACGATTATTATCTTTCTTGATAATGATCAGCGGTATGGTCACCACTTTTTCAATCGTTGAAAAACGCTTATTGCACTCAAGGCAGATCCTGCGGCGTCTGATGGAAGAATCATCATCCGCCGGTCTTGAATCTGATACTTTTGTTTCAGCATATCCGCAAAAAGGACATTTCATAAACTCTACCCTCTGTTAAATCTGTGAACAATCCTTGATGGAGAAGCTCATGCGTCCCATCTTATCCTTACCGAGACAAACAACCTTTACCTCATCGCCTATAGCAAGCACATCTTCGACTTTGTCGATCCTGCGGTCTGCGATCTTGGAAATATGAACCATACCTTCCTTGCCGGGTGCAAACTCAACAAAGCAGCCGAATTCTTTTATGGAAACAACTTTACCGGAGAAGATCTGACCTGCCTCGAAATCAGTCACGATGGTCTCGATCATCTTCTGTGCCTCAGCCATTGCATCCTTATCTGTACCGCAGATGCTTACTGCACCTTCCTCATTGATATCAATCTTCACGCCTGTGCGTGCGATGATCTCGTTAATGGTCTTACCTCTCTGACCCACTACATCACCGATCTTCTCGGGATCGATCTGGATGCGGTTGATCTTAGGAGCATATGCATTGACTTCCTTCCTGGGCTCAGCGATAGCCTTCTTCATGCAGTTCTCCATAATGAAGAGTCTTGCATCACGGCATCTTGCTATAGCACCCTCTACGATAGGACGAGTAAGACCATGGATCTTGATATCCATCTGGATAGCCGTGATACCATCCTTAGTACCTGTTACCTTGAAGTCCATATCACCGAAGAAATCCTCAAGACCCTGGATATCGGTAAGCAGTACGAAATCATCATCAGTCTCACCTGTTACAAGACCACAGGAAATACCTGCTACCATCTTCTTGATGGGCACACCTGCGGCCATAAGTGACATACAGGATGCGCAGGTAGAAGCCATTGATGTGGAACCGTTAGACTCGAATGTCTCGGACACTGCCCTTATTGCATAAGGGAACTCTTCCTCTGAAGGAAGTACCGGAAGCAGGGCACGCTCAGCAAGTGCACCATGTCCGATCTCACGACGTCCCGGTCCTCTTGATACCTTTGTTTCACCTACTGAATATGCAGGGAAGTTGTACTGATGTATGTATCTCTTATTCTTTACGAATTCATCAAGTCCTTCAACCTTCTGAACTTCCGAAAGGGGAGCCAGGGTAACGACATCACATATCTGAGTCTGCCCTCTGGTAAACATAGCAGAGCCATGTACTCTGGGGATTATATCAACCTCAGCTGCAAGAGGTCTGATCTGTGTCAGCTCTCTTCCGTCAGGACGCTTGTGATCCTTAAGGATCATCTTGCGGACAGTCTTCTTCTCATACTGGTAAACAGCCTCATCGATAAGAGGAAGCCACTCTTCGTTGTCAGCAAACTTCTCTGCAAGGGTATCCTTGAGATTTCTTATGCGTGCTTCTCTTTCCTGCTTCTCAGGTGAGAACATAAGCACTTCCATATCTGCGGGAGGCTCAACCTCCTTGATAGCTGCAAAAAGCTCTTCAGGAATAGCACAGCTCGTATACTCATGCTTCTCCTTTCCAACCTCAGCAACAATTCCCTTGATCCACTCGATAAGCTTCTGGTTCTGATCATGAGCCATGTAGATAGCCTCGAGCATCCTTGACTCGGGAATCTCGTTTGCGCCTGCCTCGATCATTATCACCTTCTGTGATGTGGATGCAACAGTAAGCTTTAAGTCACCTTTGTTCCATGCTTCCTGACCGGGGTTGATGATGAACTCGCCGTTCTCATCCATACCAACCTGTGTCATTGCACAGGGGCCGTCGAAAGGAATATCGGAAATGCACGTTGCGATAGCTGAGCCAAGCATAGCTACCAGCTCAGGCCTGCACTCGGGATCAACGCTCATTACCAGATTATTAAGTGTAACATCATTCCTGTAATCCTTCGGGAATAAAGGTCTCATGGGACGGTCGATAACACGGCTTGTAAGCACTGCATTCTCAGAAGCTTTGCCTTCGCGCTTGTTGAATCCGCCGGGCATCTTGCCTACCGCATAATACTTTTCCTCATACTCAACTGAAAGCGGGAAGAAATCGATACCGTCACGGGGCTTTTCAGACGCAGTTGCCGTAGAAAGCACTGTGGTATCCCCATAATGCATAAATGCCGCTCCGTTTGCCTGGGCGGATACTCTTCCGATATCAACTGAAAGTGTTCTGCCGCCTACTTCGATACTGTAAGTCTTAAACATTGTTCCTCCTTCTGCCATTAACGGCTTCTTGCGGAATCAGGCCTCCCGAAAACACTGAAGAAAGTATTCTGCAATATTCTCTTCAGTGGTCTCGCGAACGGCCTTCATCCTTTTTTTATTATATGCAAAAACGGATGGCAACATTTTATTTCTGCTGCCAACCGTCTTTAACATCAGGAAAATATTATCTTCTTAAGCCAAGCTTCTCAACGATCGCACGATATCTCTCAATGTCAACGTTCTGAAGATAATTGAGAAGTCCGCGCCTGCGGCCGATCAACTGGTACATACCACGTCTTGAGTGGTGATCACCGGGATGGCTCTTAAGGTGAGCTGTAAGCTCCTCGATTCTTGCTGAAAGTACTGCTATCTGTACTTCAGGTGATCCTGTGTCACCCTCTGAACGTGCGTACTCTTTCATGATTGCCTGTTTCTTTTCTGCTGAAATCATTTCTTTTCTCCTTTGTTTTTAATTCGGCCGGATCCGTGAGTATGGTCGGAAGTCCATATTCTCAGAACCGGTTAGGTTAACGTAATGCAGACGCTATGCCCACACAAGTGGGTATTATACCACGCTGTTTTTAAAATGTAAACAACAAAGTAATTGTCGTAGCACCTTCAGGAAAACCGCCACTCCCGTTAATTCTAAGGAAGCAGCGACACCATCTTGGCAGGCTGCCTGTAGTACATGCTGGATATCTTTATTCCGGTCTTCGGACTTGAGGCATGCAGTACCTGTCCGTTTCCAATGTAAATACCCACATGGTTTATACGGCCGCCTTTTGAATAAAAGATCAGATCTCCGGGACGTATGGTAGAATCATCCACCTTGGTTCCGTAATTTGCCTGAGTTGCAGCATGATGTGGAAGCGTCACCCCGTATTTCTTATATATACTGAGGACAAACCCTGAACAGTCACACCCCTTTGTAAGAGATGTACCGCCCCATACATAGGGGTTACCCACAAACTGCTTTGCATATTCTACCAGGCTTACTCTCGTATCGGATATACCGTTACCGTACAGAAGTTCCTTCATGGTAACTGCTGTCGCAAGTTTTTCTTCTATGCACACATAATCAAGTGAAACATAGGCAGTCTCATCATCGAGCTCGAACTGCACCCAGCCATCCGCATATCCCGTCACCAGCATTTCCTCCCCCTCAGGGATAAGAGTAATAACCGGAGCCTCGGTATTAGGCTCTTCCCTTACCCTCAGTGTAGTGGTATTTACTACCGCAACGGTATCTATAACCTCGCGCGCCTTTGCAAGAGCCGCCGTTCCCGTAAGCAGATAATCCGCACTGACATAGCCCTCTACGGAGCCCGACTTAATGTGGGCCCAGCCATCATCGGTAACATCAAGTATCTCACATGCGGCACCGTTTGACATCTTACCAACCAGATCACCGTCAACCGGCGCCTTACGAACATTCAGGTGATTGTCCACAACCGCTATACCGAGATTCTGGTATCCGTAAATGCTGATTTCCTCTTCTATGGCATTCTGTCTTGAGATAACAGCGTCAATATCGGCTTCTATTCCCGCCAGCGCACAGGGGTTGTCTGCGTCAACATATCCTGTAACACCTACAGCCGCATTCCTGCTAAGGGCCTGCATTATTGGAAGATCAACAACCTTCAGGGCATCATCAACCGACAGTGAACCTTCAGAAATACTGACAGTGGACAGACCGTCCTCTGAAATACCGGGCTCAGTTTTATCTCCATCCAGCCATTCCTGACCGAACATTAAAACCATCAGCAGGCATATAACCGCAATGGACCCGGCCACAGCGGTAATTTTAAGTCTCTTTCTATTCATGATGTATATTATATACTAAAACTTCCCACTTGTGATATTCTGCTAACTTCCTCACACCGGCAGTCCGCCAGACGGTGGTGCGTTTGCACTACTCACTTAAACACCGGCAGACAAAACTTCCCACTAACTGAACTACTTAGAACGACACTCGCAATTGCGCCGGAACAATCACGATGCGTTGCATCGGTTCCGGTGCATATGC
>OCVV012858572.1_pt1 | contig 22316 bp, 21 predicted proteins | sample 1539721 | NCBI WGS metagenome assembly OCVV01 (sample SAMN02144230, study PRJEB22623) | gut metagenome | biome: sheep rumen | host: Ovis aries | place: New Zealand
TTTAGCAGTCTTTATTTCCAGATTATGGCAAATTCATGTATTCGAAGAAGGAAATACAAGAACGACGGCGGTATTCTTAATCAAATACCTACGTATGCTAGGATTTGAAGTCGAGAACGATTTGTTTGCAGAAAACTCTTGGTATTTTAGAAATGCCTTGGTTAGAGCTAATTATAACAACATTAAAAAGGGCGTCTATGAGACTACTGAGTTTCTAGAAAAGTTCTTAAGAAATCTTCTCTTGGATGAGAAGCATGAGCTTCATAACAGGGAAATGCATGTAAGTGGTAAATTTTTATTGGGTCACGATGAACCGATAAATGACCCAATAAATGACCCAATAAAATTGGATGATCGTGAACAGCGAATTATTGAGTTGTTACGAGAAAAGTCTGATTTGACACGCAAAGAAATGGCGACTCGTTTAGAATGCTCGGATTCAACAGTTAAGCGTTGCTTACAGTCAATGGTTGAAAAGGGTGTTATCAAACGAATTGGGTCAAATAAGAAGGGTGAATGGATTATATTGGAGGGAAAATAATGCCATTTTTTAATATAGTAGCAGCTTCGAATGAGAATACAGTTGTTACAGAGTACGAACCGGTAAAGTCTCGTTCAGATAGCTATCAGAGTGAAGCTGAATTAGAAAAAGAGTTTATTCGTCTGTTGACAGAGCAGGGATATACTTACTTACAAATACACAAAGAAGAGGACTTGATTCGAAATCTGCGCTTTTGCATGGAGGAACTTAATAACTATAAGTTCTCCGATGATGAGTGGAGCAGATTCTTTTCTGATGCTTTAGCAAATCCGAATGAGCATATTGTTGAGAAAACAAGAAAGATTCAGGAAGATAATGTTCAAGTTTTGAAACGTGATGATGGTTCATCAAAGAACATTACTATCATCGATAGAAAGAATATTCATAACAATAAGCTTCAGGTAATCAATCAGTATGTAATTGGAACAGAAGAGGGGGCAAGGCACGATAATCGTTATGATGTGACCGTTTTGGTAAATGGTCTTCCACTTGTTCATGTTGAGTTAAAGCGTCGTGGTGTAGCAATCCGTGAAGCTTTTAACCAGATCAATCGTTATCAGAGAGATTCATTCTGGGCGGGCTGTGGATTGTTTGAATATGTACAGATATTTGTTATTAGTAACGGAACAAATACGAAGTATTATTCTAACAGTACACGTTTTAATGCGATCAAGGATGCAAGTTCTGGAAAAACAAAGAAGGAAAAGACGAGCAACAGTTTTGAATTCACATCATTTTGGGCTGATTCTAATAATAGAGTGATTCCGGATTTGATTGATTTTACAAAGACCTTTTTTGCAAAGCATACGATTTTAAATATTCTTACGAAGTATTGTATCTTCACAGCTGAGGATACACTTCTTGTAATGCGTCCATATCAGATTACGGCGACGGAAAGAATCTTAAATCGAATTGAGATTGCCAATAACTATAAAAAATATGGAGATATTGCTGGAGGTGGCTACATTTGGCATACAACAGGGGAACGCGTGATAATAGTGATACCGCACGGGTGCGCCGCAAATACACGGGCTTCGGCGGCATAGTCCTATTCAAAAACGCGTAGGTAAGGTCCCGGAGAACCGGTGGGGAAAGGCACCGGACAATGAAAAACAGAATATGGTCGATTTGGGTAGGACTGAATCAGTTTGTCGGAGCGGATGCTCCAGGAAGACTGAGACAGTCTATTTTTTTACCCTTTTGCAGGATGCCGGGTGGCTCCCGGCGCTGCTTGACCATCACAACAATGACGATCGAAGGAGGAAACCAGATGGAACAGAAATTGAAGGCATCAAGAAATGTGAAGGTGTACGGAATGAGCGGATACAAGTACAGACCGACACCGACGATCATGCTGAAGGGTCAGTGGCTGAAGGAACTTGGATTCGATATCGGAGGATATGTTTCTGTCAGCTGTGAGAACGGCAGGCTGGTCATAACGCCGGATACTGAGAGGGCGGCACTGAAGGAAGCTGAGGCAGCTTTCATGGAAAGAGAGACAAAGCTTCTGCAGAAGAGGTTTGAAGTTGAAAAGGAAAGACTCCGCGCTCAGTTTGTCGCAGAGAGACAGGCGCAGTACGGCGGAGCGGAAAAGGAGGCGTGATTTATGGGTAAGATCATCATGATCGGAGCGATGAAGGGCGGCGTTGGCAAGTCTGTGACGGCTTTCAACCTTGCCTATTCGCTTCATAAAAAAGGGAAAAAGGTTCTGGCTGTGGATCTGGATCCGCAGGCCAACCTGACAACATGTTTCGGAGCAGAAGAAGTAGATGTGGCTATCGGAGATCTGATTTTGGCTCAGATCGAAGATGATGAACTTCCGGATAGGGGAGAATATATCTGGGAAAGGAATGGTGTGGACTTTATCCCGTCAACCATAGGCCTGTCTGCAGTGGAAGCAAAGCTGAGACTGGAAATGGGAACGGAAAGGATGCTGGCGTCGATCTTGGAACCGCTCAGGGATGATTATGACATTATTCTCATTGATACCAGTCCGTCTTTAGGTGCACTCAATATCAATGCGATGGCGGCAGCAGATGAAGTCATCGTGACCGTGAATCCCCAGCTGTTAGCAATGAAGGGTTTGCAGGATTTTCTGAAGACGGTTAAGAAGATCAAGAGCCGCATCAATGAGAGGCTGGATGTGGCTGGAATCCTGCTCACGATGTGCGATGCAAGGACGATCCTCTGTAAGACGATCACAGAGCAGGTGATGGAGACATTCCAGGGGCAGATCAGAATCTTTAAGACAAAGATCCCGAACACTGTAAAGGTGGGAGAGTCCGTTTACTATAGTGAGCCGTTGGCGGAATATGCGCCGGAGAGTAATGCGTGCAAGGCATATGACAGACTGGCGGGGGAGGTGATCGTGTATGAAGGCTAATGCACCGAAGAGGAAGATATTTGATGCCGTGGATATGCTGACTGGGGAGACTCCGGCACAGGTCACGGAATCGACGGCAGGTGGCGTACAAATGGTGCCTGTGGACAAGATTAAGGCATTTCACGACCATCCGTTCCGCCTGTATGAGGGGGAACGTCTGAACGACATGGTTGAGAGCGTAAGAGAACATGGCATCCTGAATCCTGTCATTGTCCGCAGAATTGATGACGGGTATGAAATGCTTTCCGGTCACAACAGACAGAATGCCGCCCGCATTGTAGGGCTGACGGAGATCCCTGCTATCGTGAAGGAAGGGATATCCGAGGAAGAAGCTTATATCTATGTGATCGAAACGAATTTGATGCAGCGGTCTTTTGCGGATCTTCTTCCTTCCGAGAAGGCTACGGTCATGGAAGCGCATTACAGCAAGGTCTGCTGTCAGGGAAAACGGAATGATATCATCCGTGAACTGCAGATTATGAATGGAGAAAAACCGACAGAGACTTGTGGTCATAATGGCCACAGGTTGAAAAGCCGGGATGCCCTGGCTGAAGAATACGGATATTCAAGCCGGAATGTAGCGCGGTATCTGCGAATCAACAGTCTGATCCGTCCGTTCAAGGATCTGGTCGATGATAATAAGATTGCGCTTCTGTCGGCTGTGGACGTGTCCTATTTGGCAGAGGCAGAGCAGGAAACAGTCTATAAGGTTATTGATGCTATGGGGGTGAAGCTGAGGCCTAAGATGGCGGAAAAACTTCGGAAGCATAGCGGCGAATTGACTGAGAAACTGGTGGAGAGTGTAATTGATTCCATGAGTTCAAGCAGGGCGTCAGCAGATGATGGTTTGAGACTGAAGCTTCCTGATAGCATGCGCCAGAAGTATTTTGCCGGAATGAGTGCCATTCAGATGGCTGAAGTTTTGGAGCAGGCGCTGGAAGCGTGGTTTTCTGGGAAGGAGGCTGCCTATGTTCAGCAGTGAAGACCTGAAGTGTCTGGATCCGCAGTATTTCTCCATCATCACCACGGATGCCTTTGATGTGACGATCATGTCCAGGAACACCGGTCATTACTGGTATCTTCATAATCCAGAGTACCCGGAGCAGGGGACGGTGATCATCTTCCACAAGCACAAGGCATCACATCCTTACCACCAGCATGGCAGGGCAAATACTTTGCGTCAGGCTGTAAGAGGGATCAGAAAGCACGATAGGTGGCAGATGAATGGGCGAAAGTGGTGAATTTAATAGCGATAATAAGGATGGGTACTGTGTAATTCAGTACCCATTAAATTAGAATAGTAATTACAATAGTACTTATCATTAGAATTAAAAAAAGAGTTGCAATAGTAATTTTTATGTGATATAATTGAATAGATTGGGCGTAAAATGATATGTTGGAATTTTGAGGAGGCACTAAATTGAGCGATAGCAAAAATAAACGCTTAATGGAGCATTTTAATATTGGAGAGTTTAACAAGGGTCAGTCATCAAAAATAATACGTAACCTTGTTGAAGAAGATAAAGCAGCATTTGTCCAGAAAAATGGAAAGCCTATTGCAGTGATAATATCTTATGAGCGGTATCAACGAATGTTTGAACAGGGAATAGATATCAGCGAATACTGATTAGATGACTGAAATACTAATTTGAAATGGAGCAATATAGTATGATAAGACTTGGCACGGTTTTTAGTGGAATAGGGGCTGTTGAACATGCGTTAGATATTCTGGGCATCCCTTATGATATTGCGTTTGCGTGTGATAATGGTGAACGAAAACTGAAAACAAAGTATGAAGACATAGAAGCAGCTGTTGAAGGAATGGATAATGCAGCTCGAAATAAGTATATTACTGAATTATATGATAAGCAAACAGGCCCCAACTATGTCGAACAGACATACAAAGCAAATTATGATATAGATGAGGAATGCTTCTTTCAAGATGCGAAGGTTTTAAATGGCGAAGAATACACTAACCGGATTGATTTGTTCGTAGGTGGAAGTCCTTGTCAAAGCTTTTCGGTTATGGGTAAAAGGAAAGGGCTCGAAGAGGCGCGAGGTACTTTGTTTTATGAATATGCACGACTTGTGAAAGAAATACAACCTAAGGTTTTTATTTATGAGAATGTAACAGGTATGCTTAATCATGATAAAGGTAGAACGTGGAAAATCATATCTGAGATTTTTGACTCATTAGAATACAAGTGGACATATTGGATTTTAAATGCCAAGGATTTTGATCTTCCACAGAATAGAAGACGCATATTTGTTGTGGGCTTCAGAAAGGATCTTTCCGATGCCTTTTCACGGTTAGAAGAGCCTAAAAAGATGAAGCTGTCACATGATATGACGGCTCTATTGGAGGCGGATGTACCCAACAAGTATTATTTGCCAGAGAAAGGGTTTAAGAGAGTGATAGATCCTAATCAGATTAAACATGTTGCATTGAACGGGACTATTGCAAGGTGTCAGGTTGCGTGTCAACAATACAATTGGTTTGGAGATATGCGGTTTGAAGCAGAGGTACCCCAAAGGCTTGAAGAAGATGACAGAATATATAAAGGGGAATATAAAGGAACTCGAGGGGTGGCTCGATGTCTAACACCACGGGAATGCCTAAGGTTAATGGGGTTCATGGATTCATTTAATATAGTGGTTCCTGATCAGTATATGTATAGGCAGGTTGGAAATTCAATTGCAGTAAATGTGATAAAAGAAGTGGTTAATCACATAATTAAAACAGGAGTGTTTAATGAAGATGAATGATAAGAATGGCAAGCTTCGAATAGCTACAGTATTTAGTGGAATAGGTTCTCCGGAGTTTGCACTAAAAAGAATGAACATTCCTCATGAGATAGTGTTTGCATGTGATAATGGCGAAATAGATATGATTCAATCGGAGGATGATATTCTTGAACACTTAAAAGGAATTAAAACCTTAAAGGAGAGGAAGGAATACGTCGCATCTCAGATTAATACTAAGAAGATGAATCATGTTAAGAAGTCTTATATGGCCAACTATGAAATGAACGAAGAGGATTATTACCACAATGTGAGATTCCTTGAGGGGGAAGAATATAAAGGTAAGGTTGACTTGTTTGTAGGTGGAAGTCCATGCCAGAGCTTTACGCTGTTGGGGTATCAAAAAGGATTGGAAGAGGCAAGGGGAACGCTCTTTTATGAATTTGCACGATTGGTAAAAGAGGTTGAACCAAAAGCGTTTATTTATGAAAATGTTCAAGGTCTGTTAAAGCATGATAAAGGCCGTACATGGGATGTTGTTCAGAGGGTGTTTGATTCCTTGGGATATAAATTACATACACAAGTACTCGATGCTGTTAATTTCGGTATACCGCAAAAGCGGAGACGAGTCTTTGTTGTGGGATTTAAGGAAGGCGGAGACAATTTTAAATTTCCAGAAGAGAAGCCATTACAGTTTAAAATGCAGGACTTTCTTCTTGAAAACGCTCCAGAAGGTTCAGTAACATCCGAAAACGGAGAAATTGTTGTTGCACCATCAAAGGGGATTGTTCCTGACAAGTATTTTTTGTCAGAAAAGATACTTCCAGGAATAATGTGTGAAGGAACCGGAGGGTTCTCAATGAAGCCAGAGATTGATCTGGAAATAGCAAGACCTCTTATGAGTACAATGCATAAGATGCACAGAGCGGGAGAAGATAACTATGTTACAACGAATGGTAAGATTAGAAGACTCGCTCCAAGAGAATGCTTAAGGTTAATGGGCTATACCGATGACTTCGTGCAGGCGGTTTCTGATACGCAAATGTATCGACAAGCTGGCAATTCAGTTGTTGTAGATGTGATGATTGGACTTATTAGAGAAATCTTAAATGTGATGGAGGATGAGATATGAAATGGTCAATGGACACTCATAAATATATGAGTGAAATCACACGAAAGGCATTACAAATAATAGTTTCACACGGTATCACATCAGAATCTGAGCCTGAAGAGATTGATGCTGTAGAAAGAGAACTTGCATCTGCAGGTGTATATAAAGATTATGAAGGGGCAAAAGGGAGAGTTCGTCGAGCATTATTCACATATTTTAAAGCGTATGGGTGCTTAGATGCAAATGAAAGATTGACAGAAGTTGGAAAGCTGTTTGTTGAGAATGGTCTTTCAATTAAGGAGTTTTCCTTTTATTACATACTGAATTATGTTTATAAAGATGATGAAACAGATTATTATCCTGCGAACTTAGTGCTTAAGTGCCTACGGATGATTCATGAATCTGCGCCAGAACAATCATATCTGACAGCATATGATTTTTCAAAAATAGTAGAATGCAATTCTTGCGATGAGATTACAGAAGAGTTTGTTTCACGGCTTATCCAGGTAAGAACTGAAGAACCGATAGCGGTCAATGAAAGAAGCATAGGATTTGACGTATGGGCAAAGATGTTTGTTCAAGCAGGAATATTGAGGCGTGACGAGGACAAAAACTTAGTTGCTTGTAATTATGAATTGATTGATTGGATACTCGATGCCTATGAAAAGAATCCGATAACGGTAATGGGGAAACTATGTACTGGCATACTGAAATATATACCTGTAATTCAATTAAGTAGCCCCTATGGTGACGCTAATTTATATAAGGGTGAAGGAAAGTCTCTCCAGGCTTATTTGTTTGATGGAATTGATGGTTATGTCAACGAAAAGTATATTTACCGGAATGGAAACCATTCTTATTCAGAAATGCTTGAAAGTCTTGGAGTATTAAATAATAAAGGCTTTTATAAACAATTTATAGGGGTGGAGCGAATTGTAGGTTTATCGTTAGCTGAAAATGAAGATATTCCCGTTCAGAATGTAGGTAAAATCTTGGCATCTGTAGAACTAAGTGAATCCGAATTAAGAGCGGTTTCGGAAACTATACATGTTGACCACGATTTTGATGAAAGGAACGAGAGCGGGTGCAATGTCTTGCTTTATGGCGTTCCTGGATCTGGAAAGAGTTGGACAATCGAACATGAATACAGGAAACCAGGAACACGGGTAGATCGTTTGGTTTTTCATCCTGATTACACATATTCAGACTTTGTTGGGCAAATACTTCCGGTGGTAGCAGCGGATGGGCAGGTTAGTTATGAATTTACAGCAGGACCTTTTACTAAAATCTTAAAGGAAGCATATATTCATCCGAAAGTTGATTATTTGCTTGTTATAGAGGAAATAAACAGAGGAAATGCTCCTGCGATATTTGGTGAAATATTCCAGCTTTTAGATAGAAAAGAGGAAAAGAAGGAAGGTGATGATGGATATCCGGCTGGAACAAGTGAATACGGAATTACAAATGCAAATATCGCAAAAATAGTTTATGGTAATCCAAAGCACTCAGTAAGAATACCTTCAAATTTGTCTATTATTGGAACGATGAATACATCTGATCAAAATGTATTTACTTTGGATACTGCATTTCAAAGAAGGTGGGAAATGCGGCTAATAGAGAACAGTTTTGAAAATGTAAATTCAATACTGGCAAAACAAAAAATTCTTGATACAGAAATCACTTGGGAGGTATTCTGTACGCAGATTAATGAAATCATAGTTGGAAATAATGTGCGTATGACATCATCAGAAGATAAGAGACTCGGAGCATATTTTGTGAGACTTAAGGATCTTATTGAAGATAAAGCCATGGGCGACTTATCTAGTGGAGAATATGATGAACTGAGAAAAAAGGAGAACGCAAAATCTTTATCGGAAACTGAGGAAATACGACTTGAGGAAATTAGAAATGCAATGAAGAATAATCGAAGATTTCCAGAGAAGGTTATTAAATACTTATGGGATGATGCATTTAAATTCAATAGAGAGTTGATTTTTGAAACAAATGAGTATAAGAGTCTTGAAAGCGTTATAAGGGCATTCATGTATGCTAAAGGTATATCACGGTTTAAGGTTTTTAAACAGAATGTGGTAGATGCCATGATCAATCCTGACAACGAATAAGGTGGTGGCTTTATGGACATAAGCACAGCAATGGAAGTTGCAAATGAAACCGATATAAGAAAAAGGTGCCATGTCAATACCAATGAAGATGGAGATAGATTTGTTGGGATTAAAGCTGATTCTGACGAGGCTATGGTGTACTTCCCAATTGGGTATGACCTGCCTAATTCTGATCAGGAAATAAGGACTGATATAAAACACTTAATTCAGGTTCTTGCCGAATTTACAACAAAAGAAGATAGACTTCTTGCATTAAACAAATTTGCTGCTCCGCAAACTGTTGATTTCCCAATTAATGCGTACCGAGCAGTAATGGAATATTATTTTTCTTTAGGCGGAAAGTATTATGTTGAGACGGATCCTATATTTCGAACTAGTCCTACGGGGAATCAGCATTGGCCGAAGACATTTAAGAATCAAACACCGCTTGTCCAACAATCACCTAATGGGATAAGTTCGCTTATTTATACGGACTTCACAGTAAGATCATCTACACCAAATGAGAATAAAGTTATTACACAAATCAATCGATTTTGTGTTTATGAGGCTTTTTCTAAACTTGGATGGTTATATGTACCATATATGCCAGAACAACCAGGGGTATGCCCAGATGTTAAAACATCTATTCAAATTGTAAGGGGCAAGCTTTGTAACACTAACGAAGATCGTAAACGATCATTGTTTCAGGGAATGCTTGATATGCTGGAATACATGGATGAAAAGACATCTGAGAAGCAATTTTACTTTGGAACGGATGATTTTGATCATGTATGGGAGAAATTGATCGATAAAGCATTTGGTGAGAGGGATAAGGACAAATACTTCCCAAAGTCAAGATGGCATCTTGATTATGGAAAATATAAAGAGAAACGTCCGTTGATGCCGGATACGATTATGATCTACAATGGTAAGTACTATGTTCTTGATGCAAAGTGCTATAAATACGGGTGGACAGGAAACCCGGATCATCTTCCTAATGGATCATCAATTAATAAACAGATCACATATGGGGAGTATCTTGAAAAACATAAGGGAATTAATACGGACTCTATCTTTAATGCGTTTATTATGCCTTTCAACATGGGAAAGAATTTCTTTAAGATTAAAGATTTCGTTGGTAACATCGGAGAAGCGACTGGTGATTGGCGCCGGAATAAGAAACTGTATGAACGAATTCAGGGAGTTGTTTTGGATACGCGGTATCTTATGTACCATTATTCTGGAAAACCAATGAAGGAAAAAATAGCGTTAGCAGAATGTATAGAAGCAGTATTAGGAAAGCCGTTGATTCCTGCAGGAGCAGAAGCATTGCCTGAACACAAGCCGGTGAAATACGATTTTTCTTCTCCGCCAGTTATGATGGTAGCCGAAGATCCAGCGCCATACGGAGTGAAAAAAGAAGATAAATAAGAATCCTCTGGTCGAGGTAAGAACTTCGACCAAAGGATTTTTTTTATTTGTTTTCTTTTTCTCTTTTCTTTTTCCTGTAGCGATCCTGAGTGACGCGGTTGCAACAAGCGGTACTGCAGTATCTAACTCGCGTGGATGTCGCCTTGACGAGAAAGTATTTGCCACATCGAGGATTCTGGCATGGCCGGTACAATTCCAGTTCAGGATTAAGGTAGAAGATGGAAAAGTATGCGGCACAAAGAAGTGAGTCCACTTTCCAGGACGGAGACATCTTATCGGTATCATAAACCGGATGGATTCCCGTTAGATTAGCATTGATCTCTTCGCCGATAATGATTTTTGATACATCGATCATCGCTTGTTTGAGTTCATCAGTAAGCTTGCTGTGATCCGGAATTGAGTAAAATGATAAATTATTTCTTACCATGCCTACTTCGTGGAAGTAGTGGAATAGGAAGTCAGTAATTCTTCTCTCAGAATACCCTCCACTATAATTCATATATAGCGCAGTTACATTTCTGAATAAAGGCTCTGTATATCCTGGAGTGGACGAATACCCACTTACTATATCGTTGTATTCTGAAGTGTTTAGCTTGAAATCGGAATAAACGGTATCATGAATTGTAAAGCTATCATTATCAAAGGCTTCCTGCTTTCTTTCATCGGACAGTTCAATGTTCGGATTCTGAAGAAGATCAACATAAGAATGGTGACAGCAGTGATATGTGTCTGTCATTGATTCTGTTTTCAGAGTGAAGTCTTGGGCAAAGAGCAGCGACATAAGAAGCCTGAAAATCTGATCATAATCTTTCCTTATTTCATTTACCGCGGTCATTAGTTCCACGGTATTCTTTATTCTTCCAATCAAATGATACAAAGCACCTGCGTCAAATGATTCGTAATTGGCGGCTGATACAGGGAAAAGGAATCCGTTGTCGGCCATGAAGGATACAAGCTCTTTAAAGGGTTTATCTGGAAGAGATATAAGTCTTCCGAGAATATTGCTTTCTTCAATAGTACCGTTTTTTGCTATCCTAACAAGTCCCTGTTGGGCGGCATATGCGAACAACTTGTTTTCTGATGGAATAGCCTGCATCTTATAACTGCGGTTCGGTTCTTCGTTTTTAGAGACATGTTGTACATCTTCCACGCAGTCGCAGGAACAGCTTTCATATCTGAACAGAATCCCTTCAAAAAAATTATTCTTTAATTCAGGCATTTTTTGCCACCTCACCATTCTTGATTGTCAGCCCATATACGAGGGTTGTGTCCTTTATTTCCCAAATAGTAATGGTAAATAATATGGAACAGCATAATTATAGCATTTCATAATGGAATATACAACATGAAACGCATTACTTTTTCTTAATAATAATGCGAAAACTTGCTATCTTCAATTACTTTTTGAAATCGGAGATACTATTGGCGAGGGATAATAGGCTCTTTCGCATGTTTTTGGAGGTGCAGAAATGACGAGGGAAGAGAGAAACAACTGGATTGAGAATATCGAAAATATAGCATCTTTTATTTCTTCGGAAATCGGAGATGAGGTGATTGCTTCAACCTTATATAAGTATGGGGCAAGATCGATTGAGCAGATTTCATCATCTGATCTTTCGGAAGTTTTCAGTGAGCTTTACGCCATCGAGGCTGATCTGAGATCAGGGTGATTAACCGGAAAAATGATACTGAAAACCGCTTTGTAAGACAGGGGTTGCAAATATCCCAAGACATATGAAAGGAAGAATTGGAAAAAGCGATTTTCTTATACCTAGATAAATAGAACGGTGGATACGGATCAGAGTCCTCATCTGAGAATGAAGATTGTGATTGGTATCCAATGGATGCTCATGAAAACAGTAAGGAGGCAACCTATGGAGACAATACGATCGCCCACTGAGTAGGGCAACACCATCATAACTAATTGTACTTTGAAAAATGAAAATCTGATTGCTTAGATCGAAAGCGCGCGAAAGCAGGAGGATGCACATATCTGGTTGATGAGTATAGCTGACAGGCTATCTCTGAAAACCTTTGTGCTTACCTCTTTGTTGTCGTGCGCTTTTGTCTTGCAACGGGAATAAGGAAGCCTCTGATATGTGCGTTCTCCGAGATCCAGCAATCGCTGAATTTAAGGAGAAAAACAATGGATAAATGTAAATCTGAGGCTGTTATTGTTCAGGACGGCGACAAGCTGTTCATCTGTGTGGAGACCAACGAGGAAGGCATTGCCGACTTTAGAAGGTCATCTAAATATGAAGATCTGGATGTCGAGATCTGCACCATGTGGGTCGAGGGCGAAAGGAAGCCGGCATTCAGGTTCGAGGTAAAAGATCCGGAGTGGTATCAGGATTATATGCGTGACCAGTGGAAACGCGAAGCTGCGTGGAAGATGGAACAGCGCTGCATCATCTGTGGCGAGAACGGTAAATCGAAGCGTTGCCCGCTCAGGATTAAAAATCTGGATTACACCGGCAAAGAAGGTGAGAAAAAGACTATTGCTGTCAGCTGCGAGAACTGTCCGTTTGACAGGCAGTTCCGTCCGGTCAAAGGCACAGTATTCTTCTCATCACTGGACCTTAGGGACAAGGATGGTAATGTTGATCCTTATGAACCGGAAAGTGGCAGGTATTCAGCTGCTGATGATTATCTTAAACTGCTGTATGATTTCATCGAGTATGTTAGGACAAAGTATCCGAAGTACGCTCACTATACTGAACTGATCGAGATTCTGGGTGAAGAGGTAGAGATGAAGGAAGCAGCTGCAAGAATGAAGAGGTCTGATAAGACTCTGTATGGTTGGCTTAAGCGTTTGAGACCTATCTTTGATGAATTCAAAGACACAGTAGACTATCTGTAAGCCTGAACCTATAAGTTCCCAAAAATAACGGAAGGCGACTCTGTAAAAGGAGCCGCCTTCTTTTCAGTCTTTTTTGTAAAACATAGTCTCATATCCATCGGCCCGAAGCAGGATGCCGGGCATCCAGTCCGGAGATCGTCCCATCTGTTCGCAGACAGCATTCAGATCTACGCGGGGGTCACATTCAATGATCAGTTCATCGTGGACATGACCAACGATGAAACAGTGTCTGAGGGTCTTCATGGCATAGCAGAGAATGTCGCGGCTGACAGCCTGGACGATATTCTCCACGAATTTCGGACCGTAGGATTCAATGCGTTCCCATTTCTTTGTTGATCCAATGCCTTCATATGTGACGGATTCCCCACCGAACCGGTTCTCCCCGATACGGGGTTTTACATATGCCAGGTTTCGGCCTGAGGGAAGCTGGATAAAGAGCATCCCGCTCTTGTAGAAAAACCGGATGCCGTTTACTTCCGTCTGCAGATGTTCGCGGATGGTCGTTTTAACGGCACGGTCAACATCCCACCAGAACTGTGTAATGTGCGGATTGGAAGAGCGCCAGGCATCCACCAGAGGCTGGAGGTCTTCTTCAGGGACTCCCATCTCAATGGCTCCCATAGATTTTAAGGCACCGACGGATCCACCATATCCGAGGGCAAGTTCCGCAATCTTACCTTTCTGCCGGAGGTGGCTGTTGATGCCGTGTTTTTCTACGGGAACGCCAAACATCTGGCTTGCGCTGGCGCAATAGATGTCTTTTCCTTCCGCAAATACTTTGGAACGCCAGGATTCGCCAGCGAGATATGCGAGGACTCTGGCCTCAATGGCGGAGAAGTCGCTGACAATGAATTTGTATCCCGGGCGGGGCACGAATGCTGTCCGGATCAGTTCTGATAATACTGACGGAACGGAATCGTAGAGAAGATCCAGCATCTCATAATCACCGTCAATAACATACTGCCTGGCCTGCTCCAGATCGGGAAGATGATTTTGCGGGAGGTTCTGTAGCTGGATCAGGCGTCCGGCCCATCTTCCGGATCTGTTGGCGCCGTAGAACTGGAACATCCCGTGAGCCCTGCCGTCAATACAGCGGGCATTCTGCATAGCCTGGTATTTCTTCACAGAGGACTTCGCAAGCTGCTGACGGAGGATCAGGGCATCCTGGATAGTCTGTTCGTCGGTGCTGCTGATGAGCTCTTTCACAGCTTTTTTATCGAGGGATTCTGTTTCTATGCCGTTATCGGAAAGCCATTGTTTCATCTGCTGGACGCTGTTTGGGTTATCGAGAGATGTGATTTCCTGCATAGCAGCGGTCAGTTCTTCACGGGACCTTTCATCAAAGGCGATGGCGTTTTTAACCGCATCCATATCCAGAGCAATGCCCCGGTCATTGATCTCCTGATCGAGATGGTATTCGTCCCAGATAAAGTCCGGGACAGGGTATTTGCTGAGCCGTTTCTGGATACCCATTTCCACTTCAACATCCCGCTTGTTGTAGTATTTGAAGCGGATCCATTTTTCCCCGTCGTGCTGGGGAAGGTTTCGCGTGCGTCCGCCGTTTGCTTTGGTAGGAGCACAGGGTTTGCTGAAGAAGCGGATCAGGTCCTTGCCTTCCTTCAGTTTCTGATCCTGCAGTTTCAGGACGGCTCCGACGCCTTCCAGGGAGAGCGGGAGTCCCATGTATGCCGACCAGATCATGGTGCATTTCCAGGACGAAGGATCCAGATATTTTGAAGCCGGATCTTCTGGAATGCTGTAACCGAGGAAGTGATCAGGATTGCGGCGCCTCAGCCAGTTAGAGAGGCAGACGCGCTCAAAGGAAGCGTTGAAAGCCCACTTTGTGACGGATTCGTCTGTAAGAGCCGTCAGGATTTCTTCCGGTATCTCTTCACCGCAGGCAAGGTCGATCACCTGAACATCACTGCCGTCAATAGAGTATCCGAACAGAAGGATCTCAAAATCCTCTGCCTCTGAGTATTTATAAACGCCGCATTTGATAAGGTCGATGCTGCTGTACGTTTCGATATCAATTTCCAGATTATTCATAAGATCTCCTTTTCAAAAAGACGGCAGGGATGATTCCCTGCCGCCTCCGTCTTTACTCTGATTCGCTTGTGCTTTCTGTCTTGGGCATGAACCATCTGCATTTTGGGAAGAGCCAGTGCAGGATTTTCCTTGAGAGACCGATGAACCATTTCCAGATTGCAACTATGCCGAACCCCCAAAGAACGATGCAGAAGCCGAAAAGAGATCCCCTGATTGCAGAGTCCATAAAATTGATAATAGTTTCGCTTGTCATAGATTTTCACCATATCCTTTCAGAAGAGTGGCGGCAGAGACAGTCCCTGCCGCCGTATGTGTTTAGTGCGTTATAGGTATTAGTCGAGGAAATCGTCCTCATCGTCCGCTGTAGCAAAGTCATCCTCTGCTCTGGACTTGCCTCCAAGAGGTTCTCCGTCACGGATCTTCTGAAGGTTGTTCAGTCCGCAGGCGATTCCACGGTTGCCGTTGGAGTTGAAAGCGTAGAGATTGATGCTTGCCCTACCATATACTCCGGAGTAGACTTCGGAACGCTCCAGGATCGGCTGTCTGTCAGAGTCCACAATGCCCGGAGCGGATGCGCTGTTGGCATTGATGAAGTAGCTGTTCTTGTAAGCCTCATCATCCGGTCTTTCCAGATCACCGTCACGGAGAGGTGTCTTGATAGCGGAGAGTGCAGGAACGGACTTGCCGTTGCCCTTCAGCTTGCTCTGGCCTTCCTCGTAAGCTGCCTGGATGGCGGCTTTGATCTTTTCCACGGTCGCGGTATCGGACTTCGGGATGATGAGGGAAACGCTGTACTTAGGCGTTCCGCCGTTGATGGACTTCGGATCCCAGACATTGGCATATGACCATCTGGTGTTGACTCCTGTGATAACTTTTGTAGCATTCATAAACTTAGGCATGATTTTGTCCTCCTTAATCTTTGAAATCATCTTTTGCCGTATTGATCGCCGGGCGTTTGTCTGACTCCGGCACGAGTGTCGGTTTGCCTGGCGGTTTCATGATCATTCCGCCGAGCAGTTCTTCAAATTTCTTTTTCCCGAGAAGGGAAGTCATTGCCGTGATGCCGAGAACCTTCTTCTCATAAGGGTCATATCCGGCATCTGTTACCGTTGCAGCGACAGCTGCTTCATCCGTGTATTTTCTGACAGACCTGCCTTCCACGACTTTGAATCCGGGGTATTCCGTTCCGGACATTGCCTGCTGGAGGGCGTATTCTTTGATGTCGCCTGCCCATGAGACCAGATCGTCGATCCGGGGAAGGATGGCAGCTATTTCTGTTTCATCCAGGCTGGCGGGCATCTCAAAGTCATACCTGGCCATTTCAAGGTTGTATTCCGCGCGTTTGCGGCATGTCGCTTTTGCTTTGCAGAACTGGCAGTGGTCTCCGGCTTTGAATTCACCATCGCCGACATAAGCGAGTTCTGCGGTAGGCTTCAGGATAGTTTCTGCCCAACGGAGAAGGTCTTCCTTGGCCATTTCATAAGTGCTGATGTTCTCGCGGCGCGGCTGGAAGATTGTCATCCTGACGGATTCGATATCATAGATCCCGTCATAGATCTCCAATGCACCGAGGGCGTAACACATCATCTGCGGGTTGTTCTCTGCATCCACGAGGATTCCGAGGCCGTATTTGAAATCGATGATATGAAGGACCTTATCAGCAACGATGAGGCAGTCACCGGTTCCGAAACCGTTTGGCACCCATCTGGAGAAGTCGAGCCTCTGTTCGACCAGGACTTCCGGATCCTTGCAGTACTGATTGGCTTCCTGTAGCTGTTCCATAACATAGGTACAATATTCGTCAGTGCAGTTGTCCATTTCGGTATCAAAGAAATCCAGATCTTCTGTCGGATCCTTGGCGGGCCTTCCGAGTGCTTTCAGCACCTTGTATTCGCAGAGGGCGTGGGCGTCAGTTCCCTGTTTGGCATAAGGACTTGCCCTGTCATCCTGTTCTGCGCACAGCTTTGCGCTGGGCGGGCATTCGAGCCATCTGTGGCTTGCGGAGGCGGAGAGGAAAGCGTGCTTAACCGGCATTTCCTATCTTTCCGATCTCTTCCACAAGGGCGGCATAGTCTTTCGCATCGATGTTCGTAAGGCTGCCTCCGTTGCCGTACTTTTTCACGATGGCTTTGACATCTGCTTTGAATCTGCCGTCTTCCTCATTGGCTTTTGCGGAGAGGATGACGCGTACTTCTTCCTTTGTATAGGTCTTTTCCGATTCCTCTTCCTTAACAGGCTCAGGCGTTTTCTTCTTAGGCTTCGCTGCAGGCTTTGCTGCCGGCGCCTCATCCGGGGATGAGTAGAAGTCTTTGAGAGCCTGGGCGGTTTCTGTCAGCTTCCTGCCGCAGTCGATCAGGTCATCGAGCAGCATGGAAAGTTCACTCATTTTTCCCATCTTGGCTTTCTCCTTCCATTTCTTTCTTCAGTTTGCTTGCGAGCCGCTTGGCCACCACGCTGATCGCTATGAGCGTATCGATGAGGTCTTCATCTTCAGCTGTGAGGCAGGCGGTTCTTTCAGTGGATTCTTTCTGCATCTGCAGCACCTCTCTTTCCGGATTGCTTAACTGCCTTCCTAATGTTCAAAGGAGATTTGGTCTTCATTTTTCTGAGTTGTTTTTGAATTTTTTCTGAACCCCTGTCTTCCTTCACTGTTCATAGGAGAAAAGGCAGCGGTTTTTCTGAGGCGTTCTGAAAAAAGATTTGATGGTTCTTCGCGCATATAAAAGGAAGCGAAATTTTCTTCTAAAAAAAGTCAGAAAATCTGCGGGCAAATCTCCTTTGAGCAGTAGGAGGCGGATTGTCTGCCTCACTATTTCCGAAGAAGGAGGAAGAGATATGCGTTTAGTGCTGCAGACGGCTGATGTAGCCGGTGCCGAAACGAACTGCCTTTATCCCAACAGGGTGGAAGTATCGACGCCGGAGGATCTGCGGGAAGCCGTCAAAATGGACCATGTCTGCGGTGAGTATGAGAAGAATTACCGCAGCATTAAGAACTTCCTCCGGACAAACGTGGTGGTCATGGATATTGATAATGACCATTCCGAGGATCCGGAGGACTGGATCACGCCTGAGAAGCTGGATGAGTTGATGGGAGACCTTTCCTATGCGATAGCGTTCAGCAGGCACCACATGAAGGATAAGCATGGAGTGGGACCGAGACCGAGGATGCATGTGTACTTTGAGACCGGGGAGATTACGGACGCGGATGAGTACAAGGCGCTGAAGGTCGGTATCCACCAGAGATGGGATTTCTTTGATGGGAATGCCCTGGATGCCGCAAGGTTCATCTATGGGGCGGATGTCGGCGAGTGCATCTGGCATGAAGGCTGGCTGACCGTGGATGAAGAGGTGGAGCCTGTATATGAAGAGGAAGGAACAGCCGGAGGAAGCGCCGGCAGCAGTTCCGGTCCGATCCTGCAGGGCAGCAGGAACAATACCATGAGCCGGTTCGCAATCAGGGTGTTGAAGAGGTACGGCGATACGGATAAGGCGAAGGAAGCCTTTCTGGAACATGCCGAGAAATGTGATCCGCCCCTTCCGGACAGGGAACTGTCCACCATCTGGCACAGCGCCCAGAAGTTTTACAACAAGGTCGTGGTGAAACAGCCGGATTATGTACCGCCTGACAAATATAACGAAGAGTTCGGAGGGTATCTGAAGCCGGAAGATTATACCGACATGGATGAGGCGAAGGTTCTTGTCCGGGAGTATGGGGAAGAACTGAAATACAGTCCGGCCACAGGTTATATCCGTTATGACGGCCGGTGCTGGATAGAGGATGAGCAGCTTGCGGTCGGCGCTGTGGAAGAGTTCCTGGATCTACAGATCAAGGATGCAAAGGAGGAAGTCGCATCTGTCGAGAAGGCACTGATCCAGGCAGGGATTCCGAAGGAAATCGTGATGGCCGGGGAAAAGGAAATCGCCAAGGTCATCACACAGGATACGAAGCCGCTCCTGTTCATGCTGATCGGTGCCAACAGCTACAGGAAGTTTGTCCTGAAGAGGCGCGATTACAAATATATCACCGCAACAGCCAATACGGCGAAGCCGATGGTGGGTGTGAACGTGTCCGATCTGGATAAGGATGAAAACCTTCTGAATACGCCGTATGCCACATTTGACCTGAAGAAGGGACTGACCGGCGTGCAGCCGCATGATCCAAAGGACCTGATCACGAAGATCACTTCCTGTTCCCCGGATGATAAGGGGAAGAAACTGTGGGATGACTGTCTGGATCTTTTCTTCTGCGGTGATAAGCAACTGATTGAATATGTCCAGATGGTTGTGGGGATGGCGGCGATCGGCAAGGTTTATCAGGAGCACATGATTATTGCTTATGGCGGCGGCGCAAACGGCAAGTCCACATTCTGGAATACGATCTTCAGGGTGATGGGTACCTATGCAGGAAAGCTTTCAGCAGAGTCGCTGACCATGAAGTGCAAAAGGAACATCATGCCGGAACTGGCTGAATTGAAGGGGCGCAGGCTCATCATTTCCTCAGAGATGCAGGAGGGGATGAGGCTGAATACTTCTGTGGTAAAACAGCTGTGCTCCACGGATGAGATCCAGGCGGAGAAGAAGTACAAAGCGCCGTTCCATTTTGTCCCGTCACACACGCTGGTTCTTTACACCAACCATCTTCCGAAGGTAGGAGCCAATGATGACGGTATCTGGAGAAGGCTTGTGGTCATTCCCTTCAATGCCAAGATCGAAGGGGACAGCGATATCAAGAACTATGCGGATTACCTCTATGACCATGCCGGCGGGTATGTGATGAAGTGGATCATCGAAGGCGCGGGGAAAGCCATTGCGGCAGATTTCAAGACCCCGCTTCCGAAGGTGGTTCAGGAAGCCATCAATAAATACCGCGAGGACAACAACTGGATGGGGCAGTTTATTGATGACTGCTGTGATACCGGCGGAGATAAGTCCGAGAAGTCAGGGAAGCTGTACCAGGCATACCGGTCATATTGCGCGAGCAATGCTGAATTTGCCCGGAGTACGTCGGATTTCTATGCGGCTCTGGAAAATGCAGGGTTCAACAGGAAGCGTACGAAGGAAGGCTCTATGGTTTACGGTCTGACGCTGAAGGAAGGACAGGATTTCCTGTGATGAAGGTCGTTTCCAGAACCTTTTCAGTTTGATGTAAGTGGGTGAAGGTCATTTTGCAACTTTTTCAGAAATTGTGGAAGTCCTGAAACCCATGATTTTAAGCCAAAGTGTAAGTCGGTGTAACTCATACCATAAAAGTCCTATAGGCGTTAAAAAATAGTCCCTATATAAAGTTATGTTTTGAGGTTCACCGACCTACACCAGAGGCATTTTGGAGGCTGGCAATGAGAGAAAAACAGATAGAGCAGAAGCTGGTCAGCGAAGTTAAACGCCGTGGTGGGATCTGTCCGAAGTGGGTGTCACCAGGATTTGACGGGGTGCCGGACAGGCTTGTCTTTCTGCCGGGAACGCATTTCGGGATGGTGGAAGTCAAGGCTCCCGGCGAAAAGCCAAGGCCGCTGCAGACATCGAGGCACAGGCTTTTGGAAAAGCTGGGATTCAAGACCTATATCCTTGACGGGACTGAACAGATCCAGGCTCTGCTTGACGAGATAGAAAGGAGTCGGTGAAATATGGAACTTTTGAAAAGAGAGGATCTTCATGAATATCAGGTATACAGCGTGGACTTTATCAAGAAGAATCCGATAGCGGCATTATTGCTTTCGTGCGGCCTGGGTAAGACAGTGACTACACTTACGGCAATCAATGACCTGATGTATGACGATTTTGAAGTGATGAAGGTGTTGGTGGTCTGCCCTTTGAGGGTTGGAAGCGTGTGGAAGCAGGAAGTGGAGCACTGGGAGCATCTGCATAACCTGAGGATCAGCGTGGCGATCGGAACGGCAGCGGAAAGAGTGGCTGCCCTGAATGCGGATGCGGATATCTATGTGATCAACAGGGAAAACCTGCAGTGGCTCATCGATAAGAGCGGCACTTACTTTGAGTATGACATGGTGGTGCTTGATGAACTTTCATCCTTCAAGAACTGGCAGTCGAAACGGTTCAAGGCTTTTATGAAGGTGCGCCCGAGGATAAAAAGAGTCGTGGGTCTGACCGGTACGCCGACGAGCAATGGACTCATGGATCTCTTTGCGGAATATAAGTGTCTGGACATGGGAAAGAGGCTTGGAAGGCTGATCGGGCAGTATAGGACAAATTATTTTGTGCCGGGAGCCACGAATGGACAGATTGTTTACAGCTATGACTTAAGACCGGGTGCAAAGGAAGAGATTTTCGACAGGATTTCAGATATCACGATCTCTATGGAGGCAAAAGATTACCTGAAGATGCCTTCACTGGTCAATTCCAACCATGTTGTGGAAATGAACGAGCCGGAGAGATTTCTTTATTCTGAACTGGCGGAAAAACTGGTGCTTAATCTTCCCAAGGGTGAGATTACGGCTGCAAATGCTGCGGTACTGTCCGGGAAACTCTGCCAGATGGCGAATGGGGCAATTTACGCTGACAATGGTGAGATCACCCTGATCCATAACAGGAAGCTGGACGCCCTGGAGGATATTATCGAGGCTGCAAATGGGCAGCCTGTTATGGTGGCTTACTGGTTTCGGCATGACCTGGAAAGGATTGAGGCAAGGCTTGATTCCCTGGGGTGTAATTACGGCAGGATCAATACGGATGCCAATATTGCGAAGTGGAACAAAGGCGGCTTTGAAGTAGGGCTGATCCATCCTGCATCCGCCGGTCATGGCCTGAACCTTCAGAGCGGGGGAAATATCCTTGTGTGGTTTGGTATTACGTGGAGTCTTGAACTGTATCAGCAGACGGTAGCGAGATTGTGGCGTCAGGGTCAGACTTCCGGCACGGTATCCAACATTCATATAGTGACGAACCATACGATAGATGAGTATGTACTGAAGGCGCTGCAGGGGAAGAAGATGACACAGAAGGCGCTGGTCGATGCCGTGAAAGCGGAGGTAGGTGCCTATGGCAGGAAATAAGAATCTGGCGGAGGATCCGTATGAGCGATTGGCAAACGCCATCATCCTTCAGGCTGTTTCTGATTACAGGACGGCTTTGAAGAAGAT
>OCVV012864549.1_pt1 | contig 22315 bp, 35 predicted proteins | sample 1539721 | NCBI WGS metagenome assembly OCVV01 (sample SAMN02144230, study PRJEB22623) | gut metagenome | biome: sheep rumen | host: Ovis aries | place: New Zealand
CAAGCGACCCACACAGGCGATGTACGAGACTCTCATAGCCCTACGCGACATGCGGGACAGGGAGAACAGCGAACTACGCTTACTAACCGCATTCTCCGACCTCTTCGCACGCATTCTCAACCGCAACGAAGAGGGCCGCAGCTTCACCAAGGAGGAGTTGCGCGAGGAGTACGACTTCCAAGTAGTCTCCTACGTTATCCAGGACTACTTCTCCTATTGGCAGAAGGAGGTTGACGAAGAGGTAAATTTCCCTCAAGGCCAACAGGCAATGGAACCCTAGAACCATACCTACAGGTTGGCCTGGACGGTTACTCACTTGTCTACGAGAAGTTCGGACTCCCAATAGACAAGCAGATGGGACTTGACACCCTCACCTACAACAAGCTCCTGCGGGACGCGCTGGTAATCAAGTTGCGGGAGACGGAGGAGGGCAAGGACTACCTCAAGGACTGTTGGAGGTTCACGCAGGAGGAACCCGACTACTCAGCAATCAGACGATTCAACAACCTAAACAACAAGGAGGTGTAACGAGTTGCTAGACTTAGGCACCTTACAAGCACATATAAAGCTAGACGGGGCGGAGCAGTTCCAATCCGACCTAGAAACCTCCGCGACGAACGCGGACTCCCTTGGCGCGAAGCTCAAGGGAGGGCTAGCGAGCGCAGCCAAGTTTGTCGCAACGGCACTCGCGGCGGCAGGTGCAGCTGCAGCGGCGGCATTCGCGGCGATAGCCAAGAGCGCGGTTGACACCTACGCGGACATGGAGCAGCTAGAGGGCGGAGTCACCAAGCTATTCGGGGACGGTGCAGCCCAGACTGTAATAGACAACGCGCAGAATGCCTTCTCAACCATAGGGTTGTCCGCAAACGAGTACATGGAGACTGTTACAGGCTTCTCCGCTTCATTAATCTCTTCTCTTGGAGGGGACACGGCGGCGGCAGCAACCGCGGCGGACTCCGCGCTACAGGACATGGCGGACAACGCTTCCGTCTTCGGCTCCGATATGGAGTCAATCCAGAACGCATACCAGGGTTTCGCAAAGGGGCAGTACAACATGCTCGACAACCTCAGACTTGGCTACGGAGGTACCAAGGAAGAGATGGAGAGACTCCTGGCGGACGCGGAAGCCTTCTCAGGGGTCCACTACGATATTGACAACCTCAACGACGTGTACTCGGCAATACACGTTATCCAAGAGGAACAAGGAATAGCGGGAAACGCGGCGGAGGAAGCTTCCAAGACGATATCAGGCTCAATCGCATCCACCAAGGCCGCGTGAGAGAACCTCATGGGAGCGCTTGCGGACCCCTCCAAGGACGTGGGCAAGATAGCTTCCGACCTCATGGACTCGGTTGGCAACGTCATAGACAACCTCATGCCAGTCATAGAGTCGGTGGCGGAGAGACTCCCGCAGGTCATTCCGGTTATCTCCGCGAAGATCCGGGAGATGGCACCAAGGCTACTACCCGCGGCGCAGTCGCTACTCTCCAGCGTCTTCAACGGGGTAAGCCAACTCTTGATTGACTTGACACCGGAACTCATTAGCGGACTGTCCTCCGCGTTGGTAATGGTCATAAACTCACTACCCACGCTCATACCGCAGGTGATATCAACGGCCTTCAAGCTATTCGTTGCGATTGTCACCGCGGTAAGGAACGCGGCACCGCAGATACTAGGTGCCATAGGAAACGTCATGGGACAGGCGATACAGGCCATATCCTCACGAGTGGGACAGATACTCGCACCAGTGCGGAACATGACAAACAACGTCTACCAACAGTTCCGCAGCCTTCCCTCCAGGATAACCTCCGCGCTAGGCAACCTCGGAAGCCTTCTCTACGGCGCGGGTAAGAGTATCATGCAGGGACTCCTAAACGGCATCACCGCGGGATGGAAGTGGATTCAGGACAAGGTGAGTGGTATGGGAAGCTGGATAGCATCCCACAAAGGCCCCGAGTCCTACGACAAGAAGCTCCTAGTCCCCAACGGCGGATGGATTATGGACGGTCTAATGCAGGGCATAGACAACGCGCTACCGCAACTCCGCAAGCAGCTACAGGGAGTCACCGACACGATACAGGGGACGGACCTAACCGTGTCTTCCTCTCTTGGAAGCGCGGCGCAGGTTGCTACGGTGGGAGGAAGCACGAACTACAACGTCTACATCAACGGCACTCAGATTAACAACGACTCTCAGATTGAGGGTAAGTTCATAGAGTTAATGAACGCAATGGCACGGAAGGGGATGATGTAAATGGCGAAGGCCACGAAAACCAAGCTAAACAACAAGCTACCCTCCGTCTCCAAGATAGCCTTCTGCACCAACCCGGGACAGAACATGGCAACCAAGATATTCACGGGGGAGAACGGCAAGTTCTCAATCAAGGTTGGCTTCAAGCAGAACGCGAAGACCTACCCCTTCCAGATACAGTACCAACAGAGAAGCAGATACACTAACGCGGTGGCGAAGCAGAAGGGCGCGCAATGGACCAACTGGAGCGCCTGGAGGAACGCTTGCGGGGTGAGCGGCATACCCTACGACGTTACGGAAGCCGCAAGACCAATAGATAGGTGAATGAAGGCCAACAGGGGCATCAACAAGAACAGCACCTACCAAACCTTCTATACCTTCACCAACTACATGATCCCCGCGACGGACGACGCAAGGGAGTTCCGCTTCCGCATACGCACGGTGAACGCTTCACAGGCACGCCACGGGGGATGGGCTTCCCAAGTCCTCCAGATATTCAAGAGGGCGGCGGTTGAGGACGAGACTCTCATAACAGCCGCGGACGGCGGGTTAAAGATTAAGTTCAACTACATATGGGACAGAACCCAGAAGATAGCGGTCAACTCAATCAAGGACTCCTCCGGACGCGAGCTCCTCAACAAGGCGTACACCGCCACGTTGGAGAGGGCATACCTCACGGAGAACACGACCCCGCAGCCAAGGACTGGATACCAGCCCGGACTAGTGAACGTCCCAATAGGGAGACTTAAGAGAAGCGTGGCGGCGGGGGAGCAACTCATCACGGACATACGCTTCATAACAGGTGACGGTGCGGAGACTCGCTTCTCCACGGGAGCGGTCATAGACCCCCGCAGGGACATTGACGTTACCACTTCCTACTCTTGGAACGAGGAGACGGGACTCCTACAGGTCCAGGCGACGAACAACGACTCTATCTCATTGGCTAACATAGGATGCAACGTCTCCTACACCTACAACGGCAAGCCCTACTCAATGGCACCTTTTGCCAAGTCAATCAATCTAACGGGGACAAGCACCTTCGACTTCCTCCCGCCAATCGGTCTAGACCTAGACGTGACGATTAAGGAGGAGGACGCGGAGGACTACAAGGACGTTGAGACTATAGAGGGCATACACCCTACCGCGAAGGCATATCGTTTCAACAAGGAGGACGATCCCACCACATGCGCGGTTGCGTGGGGCAATCCCAAGTACGAGTTCTCAAGCTCCGCGCAGATGGAGACGGCGCTTCCCTACGGGAGGGAGAAGAGCGTTGTCTTCTACGGAAGGGGAGAGGTCACCGACCTATCATTCAGCGCAATGGTAGTGGACAAGCCAAACCTCTACGGAGGGGAGTACTCCCGCAAGAGGGCATGGGACACCGTCCGCAACAACCAGGGGGTCTACTACTTCCGCAACAACCGCGGGGACATGTACAAGGTTGGCCTTACCTCGGTGAAGATAGACAACGAGGGGAACGACCTCTACAACGTCAACGTCTCTATGGTGGAGGTGGTATAGCATGGCCTGGGACTGGAACCAATCGGGGCGCGTTGACCACTTCGAGTTCGAGAAGGTGTCCTGCAAGGACATAAACACCACACTAGGGAACCTAGAGTGTCTCGTGACAGGCGGGACACTCTCCTTCTCCTACAACTCGGACCTAAAGGTGACGGGTAACCTCAACGTGATTCAGGCACCCTCCAACATGCAGGAGCAGGAGTACCTAATCCGCATCTGATACTGTCCCACCCTATTGGGAGAGTCCAAGAGGATAGAGATAGGCACCTTCTTCTTCACCGCGAACCTCCACTACGAGAACGGGACGTACAAGGGGACCCTGGAGTTGCGGAGTACCCTTGCGCGGCACATAGACGATACCATCGCGCAGAAGTGGTCACTCTCCAAGGGCAAGACGGTTTCCGCCTGCTACAAGGACATATTCAAGTCCCTGGGCGGGACCCCCAAGATTGAGGGCATCAAGGACGTGAAGCTATCCAAGACGGTTGTCTTCGACGTTGGCTCAAGTCCTATGTCAATCCTCCAGAAGATAGCGGACTCATGCGGAGGGGAGATAGCGGTGTCCCCGCACGGACACACGATCCTAAGACCCTACCGCAAGCCAGCGGACAAGAAGAAGTCCATAGCGCACACGATAGTGGCGAACAAGAACAGCGTCATACTCCCTGGACTAGACATATCCAACTCAATCAAGGAGATACCCAACCGCGTTGTCTGCGTCTTTGACCATCAGAACGGCAAGAAGGTAACCCAGTACATAGGTAAGGCCGCGCTTGCGGCGAACGAACCCCGCAGCTACCAGAACACGGGAAGGTGGATTACCAAGTACTACAAGGTGACCTCCGCGGGTAAGCCCTACCAGCAGTGGTTGAACAACAGGGCAAAGACGCTATTAGCCCAGGCGAACACAAAGACAATCTACTACGAGTTCGACACCTACTACCAGCCAATCGAGGTGGGGGAGGTAATCGAGCTCCGATACGACAACATCAGCATCACGGGACTAGTCTCAAACATTGACCTCAACCTATCCGTTGGGGCAAAGATGCACGTGAAGATAAGGAAGGTATAGACATGGCACTAGAGGAACTAGCGTCAATCCTCTTCAACGGCAGCGACTCCCGCGACGGTACCGAGACTGCCACGCAAATAATCTACGCGGTGGCAGTCTCCACCTCCGCCAACGGGGAGGTCCAGATTCAGCTAGACACGCCAATCCTCAGCGAGGAGGACGAGGACCTCGACTCCTACTCTTACCTCACTCTTGGAGGGGAGGACGATGATATCGACGCTATTGAGGAAGAGGACGAGGAAGAGGACGAAGAGGAAGTGGAAATAGTCTTCTGGGAAGGGGACGATGATGAAGCGGTAGAGGAGGACGAGTAACTTGGAAGAAGAGACACTTGGAATCATCGAGGAAGTATTCCCCTCAGACGAGGACGTAATCAATAACCTACCAGCGACCAACGACATAGAGGAACCAGAGGACGATCCGACGATACCCACGGTGGACCAGGACACGGGGGACCCAGGCGGTGACACCACCCCAATAGTGATGGAGTTGGGAGAACGCATCGAACCCGACTCAGGGGACGTTGTCTCCGCAACCGAGAACATAGTCCTGGAGGACGAAGAGGTAGTGGCGGAAGAGCAGGAAGTGACCCCACTTCTCACCAACATAGAGAGTCTCCCCACCATAGGACACGTCCAAGAGGGAGACAGAGTGATGATAGCCCTAGTGGGCGGGGAACCCACTGTACTAGGCACGGTTGGCAGCGGAGACGCACAGCAGGAGACTCTAGACACGCACGAAACGACACTGGAGACGCACGGCACGACCCTAGCTTCGCATGAAATTACCCTAGTCGCGCACGAGAGAACAATCCAGCAACAGACAACCCAAATCAACTCCGCGGTGAGCGCAGCAACAGCCGCACAGCAGATAGCGGAAGCCACGGGCCAGCACTTCTGGAGCGACAACAACGGGGCGCACGTCACCGTAGAGGAGCAGGGCAACTGGAAGGACATGAGTAAGACCAGCTACCACAATGGTCCAGACGTTCTACTCAACTCTCTTGGAGAGTTGTTCCGTCACAACGACAACAACCTCCTAGCCCTACTACCCGCACAGTACGCCAAGCAGACACTAACGGGAGACGGAACGAGAACATCTTTCACCCTCGGACAAGCTCCCGTCGACATAACTAAAGTCATTTCCCCAAGGGGATACACCATTGAGTCCAACGTCCTCACCTTCACGACACCACCCGCAAGTGGCGAAGCCGTGACCATTGAGTACATCGTGAAGGAGACTTTCACAGGGGACGGTACAACCCAGGACTTCTACTTTAAGACGCAACCAAGCGAGTTCAGCCTATATAACCCCAACCCACTAGTTGCGGTCACTATTGACGGGGTTGACATACGATTCAACGAGACGGAGGAACAGGACAACGTCAACCAGAACTACTATTGGAACAACAATCAGTCAATCATGATTAACTTTGCTCCCGCGGCAGGTGCGGAAGTCGTTGCCATTTACACGGTCAAAGAGACTTTCACAGGAGACGGCACCACCAACACCCGCACCCTAATTACGGCACCTACAAGAGTTGTATCCGTAGGTGTTGAAATCACCGACTACACACTCAACGCTGCAACCATCACATTCCCCGCGCCAATCAGCAACGGGACCGACGTGGTAGTTGAGTACAGGGCAAGCGTGACCTCAGTCTCTATCTTCGACGGCAAGGGAAACAAGAACAGCAACATATGCGCGATGTTCGGCGAGAGGGGGACAACGATTGGCTACAGTGACGGAAGCCACATCGATATAGCGAGCGACTCAATCACCGCATTGAGCAAGACCGGGGAGGTCTACTTCAAAGTCGCGGAGTCAAGCGGTATGCAGTCAATCACAATCAACGTCACATCCGCACTCCTAAATGCTGGAATAATCTACTTGTTCATCCACTTCAGCGAAGACGGGACGGAGAACCTCACGGTAAACGGAGTCACGGACAACACCATATGGGAATGAGGTGGAGCCACGGGAGAGCAGTACTACTACGACTACCCCGACGGAACCAGAGCGAACTGGGGTGAGATAGACGTTGACTGCTCAGGCTGCAACGTGGGAGACGTAATCATCTTCTCCTTCATGTTGAACTCCCACCACACCGCAAACACCTTCTCCTTCGGCACCAACACAATTAACGCACCCAACGGTTTCGCGGCGGGCTATGACAACAACGTGTCCAACACCTACTCTTCTACTTTTGGAGTAATGAATACATGCTCCGGACCTGCGTCACTTGCAGAGGGCTACTACACGACTAACTCAGGTTGATGCTCCCACACGGAGGGCTTCGACACGAAAGTGTTGAGCGACGGGGTAGCTTGTCATGCGGAGGGCTACGGTGCCACCGCATCAGGCTTCGCTTCCCACGCGGAGGGAGGTAGCACCGCGTCAGGCTGGAAAGCGCACGCGGAGGGTGCCTCCAATGCAACTGGGAACGGTTCACATGCGGAAGGTAGCGGCATATCAAGAGGACAAGATTCCCACGCGGAGGGAGGTATCAGCACCGCGTCAGGCTTGAACTCCCATGCAGAGGGGTATTGCACGACCGCAAGCAATAACAACGCACACTCGGAAGGTAACTTAACGGAAGCTAGTGGGGAAGATTCACATGCGGAGGGTCACGGCTCAAAAGCTATTGGAGATGGGTCACACGCGCAGGGTTTTTGGACTACGGCATCAAAGAATAGCCAGACTACTCTAGGCTCGTTCAATGTGATTGACAGCGCTACAACGACGATTCACCCAAGTGGATATAATAACTACGGCAAATACGCAGTCATTGTCGGTAATGGCACAGGCACCAACGCACGATCCAACGCCCTGGCGGTCAGGTGGGACGGAAGCACGGACCTCTACTCAAGTAACCTAACCAACGGCACCAACCCCTCCGCACAGACGGATGGAACCGGAGTTGTCAGACTGGTTGACTCAACAGGTGCGACTCTAGGGGAGATTGTTCCTAGAATTGAAGCCAATGGAAAAGTCGGACTATCGATTGTAGCCACAAACGCGGGTGGTGCGGAGAACAGGTTAGACCTCGGCATCGCCCAGGACGGGACTAAGTCTGTCTCAGTCAACGACACAGCCGCATGGCGCTCCGCACTAGAACTTGGCACCACCGCACCTGGTACCATCCTTTGGTCTGGCACTCTTTACATGACTGGCGGACACACCGCGAACCTATCACACAACATCTCGACTTGTCCATCAGGCATCCTTCTACATTGGCAACCCTATACGAGCAGCACCGTACAGAACTGGGGACACGAGTTCACCTTCATCCCCAAGACGCAACACAACGGTGCAGGTTGCATGGCACGCTTGGCTACCAGCAAGTTCGGTGTGGTTGGCACCAAGTACTTCTACGTCAGCGACAACAAAATCACTGGCAACAACGACAACAACGCTAGCGGTACGGCTAACGGCATTAAGTACACCAACGGCTATTGAGTCCTCACCCAGGTAATCGCGGTCTAAAGATCCAAGAGAAGCAAATGAAGCATATATTGCGGAATGTTCCGCAAATGTTCCGCAAATATGTTCCCAAAGTTAAGTGTTCCGCATAGGTAACAACTCCACTACCTGCGGAAATAGTATGAAGAAACGGTAAAGGGTTAGTCCCAGTCCATAACTTATATAAGTCGATTACCTGCGGAAACGGTTAAATAATGAGTAGAATTCCGCATATTGTTCCGCAAATTTACGGACTATTTCTCCTATACTTCTCTTGGGAGGAAAAGAGTAGTTAGGGGAGTGGGATGAAGTATACATCCGCGAGTGTCCACCAACTCAAGAACCGCAAGGGAAAGCCCTGGCAAGCGCGACTCAAGTACAAAGACCCCAACGGCAAATGGAGAGAGATTTCCAAGATGCTTCCGGACGCGAAGGGGAAGAAGGAAGCGGACAAGCTTGCACAAGAGTGGATGGAAGAACTAAACAAGACGAGCGAGAAAGTACCCAACCTCTCCTACCGCAAGAAGGAGAGGGAGACTGTAGGGGAGGTAGTTGAGAAGTACCTCGACTACCAACTCTCTATGGGGCTAACGGAGAAGTCCAGCCACCGCACGGAATCCTCCATCCTCAGAAGGAGAATCAAACCCTATATCGGAGACATTCTCTTCCTGGAGTTGGACAGGGACGCAATAGCCAACTGGATAACCCAACTCTCCAAGGAGGGGTTGTCACAACAGTACATCTACACCTGCACAACCATAGTAAGCAAGGTGTACAAGCACTTCCTGGACCTGGGAGAGATATCAGTCAACCCCTTCAACCAAGTGAAGTACTCCAAGAAGAAGACCAAGAGGAAGACTCACCTAACTGCAGAACAGATGGACGAACTAATCACGTGCGTACATGAGGACTTCACCCCAGAGGACCCAATGTACGCGGGAATCTTCCTAGCCTTCTACGGAGGGCTTAGAAGGCAGGAGATATGCGCTCTACGATGGAACGACATAGACTTTGAATCGGGGACACTCACAGTCTCCTCCGCTATCGGAATAGGGGAGAGGGAGACGTACACCAAGGTGCCCAAGAACGAGAGCAGCTTCCGCACCTTCCCCATGATCCCGCAACTAATCGACGTATTGAAAGAGGTCTACGAAGCCAAAAGGCCCGAGAGACACCACTACGTCCTGCGGGGAAAGGACTACCTATCCCCAAGCACCTACTCCAACAGCTTCTCCAAGTTCATCAAACGCCACGGACTAGAGGACGCTTACGGGAAGAAGGTTATCCCGCACGGGCTAAGGCACAACCTCGGCGCGGTGGGCATCAGGTCCGGAATGGACATAGCTTCCCTCTCCCTCATGTTCGGACACAGCTCCAGGTCCATGACACTTGACACCTACGGAGACGCTAACGAGGACGCGAAGATACTCGGCGCACAGAAGCTATCAAGTACCTTCCAGCGAGAGATGGACGAAGCGCAGGGATATGTTGAAGAGTGATAGCTATACTCCGATTTAGGTTCAATTCTCCAAGAGAAGGGAAGTAACAATGGGCGCAGTAGAGCAAGTCAAGGCTAAGATCCGTTCGCTCAACCTTGCGGAGAGCGAGGACTGGACCCCCGCAATGGTTATCAACGACGCGGACAAGGCCGCGGAGGTTATCAAGCTTGCCATCACGGACAAGGACTTCGTGGAGTTCGAGTTCAAGAACGGGAACAAGGTGCGGACAAACGTCTCCACCGCCAAGAAGATGCTTACGCTACGCAACACCCTCTACAGCTTCACGTCCACGGAGAACGATATCTCCTACTCCGTCTTCTGGAAGGAGATGAAGGACATTAACGACGCTTACTTCCTGCAGTTCTTCATTGACCTCTACGAGACGGACGAGAACCTCATGGCAACCGTCAACCGCATCCGCAGGGAGAAGAAGGCCGCAGCCATTGAGCGCGGCAAGAAGGCCTACGCAGCACGCAAGGCCAAGGAAGAAGAGGAGAAGAAGGAAGAGGAGAGCAAGTAGATGGGAACCCTCTATCTAGTCTACCTGGAGGACAAGGCAAGCTTCCTAGTCCACGCCTACGACGTGGAGGGGGAGGACACGCACGACGAGATTAACTCACAAGTTGAGAGGATTGAGGACTCCCTTGCGGAAATCCTCGGCGCGAAGGTATCCTTCAACGAGGGGGAGAACTTCGCAATTAACACAGCGGAACTCACCAACCTCCTCCAGGAAGCCCAAGAGAAGGAGTACGTCACCAAGAAGGACTTGCGGAAGACCATCTCCCTCTTCCGACAACTCGCAAGCTACCTCAACTCCAAGGCGGACAACTTGGAGAGGTGTTTAAACAGTTCTAAATAAGAGTTTTTATTATTCTTCCAAGGGGCCTTACTAGTTGGTAAGGTCCCTTTTTCTATTTTCAAAAATGGGGCCAAGGAAAACCGCATCCGCAGGGACAAAAAAAGTTGGGTAACTTTTAAAAAAGGATAGGCCGCAATTTTCATATCTTAATGAAAGGGAAAGGCCCAAGCACCTCGCATCCACTATCCATACCAGTAGGTTAATTAGAGCATCTAATGCGAGTGCGGAAGGCAGATCCCAAAAATGTTGGGTAAAAGTCGATTAGAAGTGTTCTCCAAAATCCATATTGAGTAGAGAGAAAAGTTGTATTCAGCCATTACAATTCGCGCACGGAACTGGAGGTAGGAAGAGGACAAGGGCCTATCTCCAGTCCTCCTACCTAAGCTCCCTTACCAGAGGAAGCTTAGTTAGGGGTTACACCCAAGTCTAATGTAATAGCGCATTATTTCTCCATTTGCTTAGAGGGGACTGATTTAGTCCCCTCCTTTATTTGGAGTAATTTGCGCATACGTATTAAGAGAATGGAGAGAGTAATGAAGAAAGAACCTATGAAGACACTTAGCTTTAGAGTACCCGTTACCTTCTACGAGAAGGTTGTTAAGTACTGCGAGAAACATTGTATGACTCAATCAGAGTTCCTACGCTTATGTGTTCGCAGTTTCATCCAACAATAGAAAGGAGATCCTAATGGAGATAATCGCCGCAATCATTCTTACTGTAGGTCTAATTAGCAACACCTTAGCAATCATCAGTTACGCGGAACTAAAACTAGAGCAACTACTAGACAAATAGGAGGTTAGGTATGACTGGAATGACTTTCGACCAATGGATGAAGTTCTATTCCGACACGGAAAGAGAACGCAGAATCAAGGACAAGATTTATCGCGGGGAAGAGGACAAGGAGACGCGCAACTACATCATCGACAAGGACGGCAACCTCCGCAGGTTCTACACCATAACCTAAGAATATGAGCAATGGAGGAATAATATGCAGCTACTAATAAGCAAACTAGGCTACGAGACAAAACCCAATGATATCGAGGTGCGGGAACTCAACGACCTCCGCAGCTACAACGAGGTTAGCGTGGATATGGTTACGCTAATTGAGAAGGCCACGCAGGGACACGCATGAATGGGCGGCACCTATGAGAAGGGTACCTTGCGAAGGGCCAAGACCAAGATCCTACAGGTATCAGCCCTTGCGCTAGACTTCGACGGTGCGGACGTATCTCCTTGGGACGTTGTGAAGTACGCGGAGACAATCGGTGTCCCCGCAAATGGCCTTTATTACAGCTATTCGCAACGCGCAGAGACAATCGAAAATAGTATTCTTTCTAATTTCTTACTTAAAGATATATATATAAGTAAGAAATTCAAAACGATACAAAATTGTTCCGTTAATGCAGCTTACAAAGACGGACAGAACTTCCGCATAGTGTGGGAACTAGGGGAGCCGATATCCGCAAAGGAAGCGGAGGACGCTATCTGAATCCTACAGAGGAAGTTCTCCGACGTATTCGGTAGTTGCGTTGACCCCTCCACAAAGGACAGTTGCCGCATTTGGTACGGGGGACAGACAGAGGGCTACGTCTTCACCGCGCCCAAGCTAACCACAGCCGCGCTAGGTGCGTTGACGGTATATGACAAGCTAGGGGAGGGCAAGACAAAGGCTAAGGTAATAAGGAACAAAACCTACTTTGTCCCCGACTATGCGGAGGTTGAAGCCCCGACAAAGAAGGCAAGCGTAACAGAAGGTTGATGGGAGCAGCTACGCGGACGTTGCCCTCTATGGGACATGTGGGAAGCCCAGGAATACATGGACTACAACCAAAGGCTCCACCTTATCCGCAACGTAGCTTACCTGGCCTATGACAACACCAGCAAGCACGTATTCAACGACTTCCTAAGCTTCTTTGACCCCAGCTCCCCTAGCTGGAAGGGACACTCAATTTCAGAAGCGCAGATCCGCACTAAGTTCAAGGAAGCCCTCCCTCCGCTACCTTGCGTGTTTGCGGCAGGTACCAGGCTCACCATGTATGAGTTCTTTAGCGGGGACTACGAAAGAGTCACGCAGAACACCACGGAGAGATGCACCCCGCAGGAGCTAGACGAGTGGATGGACGTGAACCTAACGCAGATACTTAACCAGAAGGGTTTTCACTACTTCCAGTCACAAACAGGAAGCGGAAAGACGGAGAGGGTTATTCGTGACTACGCTTCTAAGTCCTCCAGCATAGGCAAGGAGATTTACGCGGTACCCACGCACCTACTAGCAAGGGAGTTTGAGGACAGGTTGCGGGCGGCAGCTCCTAAGCTAAGGATTATCCGCATCTCAGAACAGGAGTACACGGACAAGGACAAGCTATATCTCAAGGCAGGTGCGGCAGCCCAGACCCAAGACGAGAACCGCAAGAAGGAACTCCAGAAGCTATTCTCAAAGGACGAGAACGGAGTCTTCATCATCACCCACTCACTCTTCTCACACTTCGACAGGGGAATTAGCTACGCTTCCCGCATCATAGTTGACGAGAACATAGAGAACACCCTCATACAGAACGTGAAAATCACAGTGGAGCAACTTGACATACTCAAGAGGTATGTGGTTGGGTTCAACGGCAAGCAGTACATAGAGGACATGGTAGCGGAGTTGGACAAGCCAGAGGGGACAGTCATATACAACACTTTCGGAAGGTTCGTGGGGGACATAGACGTAGAAGAGTACCTCTCCAACGTCTCAGAGGTAAACATAATCGACAACGTGCTAAGACTGGGCTCCGCAAGGCATCTCATGGTAAGCAAGGCAGAGGGTAGGAAGTGCATCCGCGCACTCTTCACTTCCGACGTAATCAGAGTGGCAGCGGAGAGGGGGATACCAGTAAAGCTATTGACAGCCACACCAATGACACAGAGGTTGGTGGACTACTACGGACACATCACAGACGATGTTATAACCGCGCCAATAGCCAAGAACACAGGTTGCGTGAAGGTGTACAGGGAGTACAGCGGTGCGAGGGGTACAGGCTACATCCACGGCATGACGGAAGAGAAGTTTGACACAGCCCTTAAGGTAATCCGCAAGAACCTAACGGAAGAACAGATAGCCAACTCAAAGATAATCAGCTTCAAGGACTCGGACAGCCTATGGAAGCACAACGGTTTCGACGTTGCCTACGTTGACGGCACCCAGATCCACCTACAGAACTCCCAAGGACTGGACAAGCTAAAGGGCAATGACGTAATCGTGGTGGGGAAGTTCGACAGACCGCACCAGTGATACAAGGACTTGGCGGCAGACCTGGGAATAGATATAGAGACTCTTGGAAGGCAGAACCAGAGGGTGGAACTCAACGGGATAACACAGACCCTCTACCTCTACACGGACGAGAGGCTCCGCAACGAGCAAATACAGTACATAGCCTACGCGCTAGGACAGTCCGTGGGACGTGCGAGGGCTTTACGCACCCCAGCCAACGTGTATGTGTTCTCAAACTTCGTACCCAATGACTGGGACGAGGTACACGACTAAGGGTCAAACCCAATTAACAAGACAAGCGAATTCCCAACTCCTATAGAGTAGTTGGGGAAACTACTTTTCATTTCCTGGGCTACCTATCATGGGTAGCCCTATTTTCATATGAAGGGAGGGAAGATATGCCACAGCGTAAACCCTTCACCAAAGAACAGAAGGAATACCTAATCTACGAGTTCGCCTGGCATATGGTAAACACGAGTGCGGGACAGAAGGCCGCATCCTACAGGAAGGCAGCTAACGACCCCTCACTCAGTCCAAGTGCGGGGTACATCTTCTACAACACGCACAAGGAAGAGATAGATAAGTTGATAGAAGAGTTCCGTGCGGAGAACCGCAAGAACTACCCGCAGATCCGCGACAACAACATAGCGATACTAACGGAGATAGCAACAAGCGGCACCCGCAACCAGGACAGGATAAACGCGGTAAAGGAACTCAACAACATGTGCGGGTATAACGCACAAAACATAAACGTAAACGGACGCATGGACAGCGAGATAGAGATAACGCTCACCAACATGTAGGAAGGAGGTATCCCCCATGAAGCTAACCATAGACGGTTCAATATTCAACGACGCATTCAAGCCGCTCCTACTGGACGATGAACACGACATAATCCTACTTCTTGGGGGAGGTTAGGCGGATCCGGCAAGTCCTACTTCGCATTCCAACGTGCGGTGATACGTTGTCTCATGGACAGGCGCAAATACCTAGTCACAAGGCACTCAGCGACAGACCTGGAGAGGTCATGCTGGTCCGACACCATGAACGCCTTGGAGTTCTTCCGCATAAAGGACAAGGTGAAGATAAACAAGTCCCTCAAGAAGATTGAGTTCCCCAATGGCTCCACCATGCTGTTCATGGGCCTGGACGATGAACAGAAGGTGAAGTCAATCCCAGGGCTAACGGACATAGTTATAGAGGAATGTTCGGAGATAAGCCTAGACACCTTCTCGCAATTGAAGCAACGCCTACGCGGACTGGGCAAGCTCCGCAACCAACTAGTGCTAATGACCAACCCAGTGTCCAAGGCCAACTGGGTATACAAGCACTTCTACGAGGAAGGGTGCAAGGAGAAGAACTGCCTACTGCATCACTCCACCTACAGGGACAACCGCTTCCTCAATCCAGGCACCATACAGGCGCTAGAGGGCTTTAAGGACACAAACCCAATGTTCTACCGCATCTACTGCCTGGGGGAGTGAGGTTCACTCTCCAAGCAGGTCTACACCAACTACGTAGCCCAGGAGCTTGACATAGGCGAACTACGCAAGAGGGGATACCAGCAGTTGGTGGGACTTGACTTCGGATACGTGAACGACCCCACAGCAATCACCCTCTCACTTCTGGACGAGGACACCCGCACCATATACGTCTACAACGAGTTCTACCAGACAGGGCTATTGAACGACGAGATAGCCAACGTCCTCAAGGGGATGGGGCTGGAGAAGTCCACGATAATTGCGGATAGCGCGGAACAGAAGTCCATAGAGGAGATAAGGCGGTGCGGGATACGGCGCATCCAGCCTTCCACCAAGGGCAAGGACTCCGTTAACCAAGGCATCCAGAAGCTACAGCAGTACAAACTAGTGGTAGACCCCGCATGTGTCCATCTCTTGGAGGAGTTGGAGAACTACTCATGGCAGAAGGACAGGTCCACGGGCGAGTACATCAACAAGCCCATAGACAAGTACAACCACTGCCTGGACGCGCTCCGCTACTCCCTCCAATGCGTGGACTCCAAGCCCAGACTCAAGACACTACCAAAGAACTCTCTATAAAGGAGGTTTCACTTTGAACAAGATTTACATAGACAGGGACAAGGAACTCAACTCCAAGAGACTCCTTAAGATCCTACGACACCACTGGGAGACGGTACTCCCAGAACTCCGCATGGCACGCGGGTACTACGACGGCACAGGACAGCAAATCATGCGCCGCACCTACGAGGACCCCAGCAAGCCCAACAACCGCGTGGTAAAGAACTACTGCAAGTCATGCGTTGAGAACTTCCGTGGGTACATCACGGGCAACCCAGTGACCTACGCGGCACACGACGCAGACAAGGACATATCAAACCTCTTGGACGTACTCCAGGCGAACGATTACCAGAACTCAGACAGCGAGTGACTCAAGAACGCCCTCATCTACGGTGTAGCCCCGCAGCTATGCTACGTCAACGAGCGCAACGAGAAGAGATTTAAGAACGTAAGCCCAGAACAGGTTGTACCAATCTACGCGGCAGACTTGGACGAGGAACTTCTCTATGTTGTCTACTATTACCCCATAGTTGACTGGGATAGCGACGAGTGGGAGACGCGCTACAGCGTCAATGTTTACGACTCCACCAACATCTATCACTTCACGGCAGACCCCGCGCTAACCCAGCTCACCCCCGCAGACCCGCCAGAGAACCACTACTTTGACGAGGTACCCTTCTCCGTCTTCTACCTCACAGATGATGGGGAACCAATCTTCAAGTGCATCATGGGGCTACAGGACGCATATAACAAAATGCTAAGCGACTCCATCAACGACTGGGAGGCCTTCGTTGACGCTTACCTGGTCCTCACCAACATCACGGCAGACGCGGAGGACCTCGCGAAGATGAAGGAGAACCGCGTACTTGTCCTGGACGATGATGCTACAGCCGCATACCTAACCAAGAACACCACGGACACCCAGGTTCAGAACCTCCTAGACGAGATTAACACCGCGATACACACCATTGCCAACTCACCGGACTTCTCAAGTGAGGAATTCGCTACTGGCGTTTCAAGTGGTATAGCACTCCAATTCAAGTTAGTGGGCTTCAACAACATCGCGGCAAACATAGAGGGTAACTTCCGCAAGGCCATACAGCAGAGACTCAAGCTCCTCAACAACGTATTCACTCTCTTGGATATGGAAGCCTACGACGTTGACATTAGCTTCACGCCCAACCTCCCAACCAACATCGCGGACGTGGCGGACACCATCAACAAGCTAAGAGGGCTTGTCTCCGACGAGACGCTACTCTCCCAGGTCCCCTTCGTCACGGATGTACACGAGGAAATGGCACGTCTTGAAGCACAGAACACAATGGGCCTAGACCTCTACGACTTTGGATCCCATGCGGAGTAGCCTATGGCACGCATGAGAAAAGACACAAGATTCTATTGGCAGGACCGCATAGCGCAGGAGCAGAACCGCCTATACACCTCCACGACGGAGGAGATGGAGCAGAGGTTGCGGGAACTCTACGCCACGCAGTCCCGCAAGATAGAGGACGAGTTGTTCGCCACGCTCTTCAAGATGGATACGGACAAGTACCTACGAGGGGAACCCTACCTCAACGACCTCTACCGCACCAAGGAGTACAACGAGCTCCTGCAGCGACTCAACGAACTCACGAGGGAGTTGGGAGGGGAGGAGGTCAGAATCACCGAGGAGGGACTAATACACGCCTACGAGGAAGCGCAGAGAATCCTGGAGAGGTGGGTACCCAAGGGTAGCCGCAAGGTGGACTTCAACCTCCCCACCGCGATAGACCCGCAGACAGCGGTACACGAGATATGGTGCCTGGACGGGCGCGAGTTCTCGGACCGCATATGGCACAACAAGCAGAAGCTGTTGCGGGAACTCCGCTCAGGAATAGAGGACTTCGCGGCGAGGGGCGAGACTCCCTACAAGATATCCCGCAAGCTCTTCGAGAGGATGGGGGTACAGGAGTACTGCAGCTACCGCATAGCACGCACGGAGACGGCGCACGTGCAGGTAATGTCACAGGTGGACAAGTACAAGACCATGGGCTTCGCCACAGGCACCTTCTACGCCAACGACCCCTGCGACGAGTGCCAGGAGCATGACGGAAGATCCTACCCCCTCGACACAATCAAGTCTCTCATACCCAAGCACCCCAACTGCACGTGCAGCTTCCTCATAGACGTTTAGGGGGTGAACAGATGTACCTACAGCCATTCCTAGAGCCATTGCGGGGACAGGCCCCGCAGACCCTTATCATCGCCTTGCTATTCCTATCTCTCTTGGACTTGCTATACGGGAGTCTCAACGCACTCGTGTATCAGCACGACTTCTCCTCCCACCAGTTCAGGGAGGGGGTTGTCCGCAAGTTATCCAACTTCGGCCTAATGGTTGTCGCGGACATAGTGGACGCGATGCTGTTGAGCGGGTTGGACCTTGGCTTCCAGCCCATATTCATAACCATCGGGATATCACTCTCCCTCATGGAGATATGGTCACTCCTGGAGATATACGCGGAGATGCACCCGGAGATTAGCGACACGGACTGGTACCGGATGCTACTCAAGTCCAAGGCCAGCAAGGGCGAACACTACAAAGATGGGGAGGGCAACTTCGATTAAGGAAGGCCCTCCCTTTTTCATATCCAATAGAAAGAAACAGTAAATCATGCGGGGGTAGCCTTGCGCCACAACCGCACCTATTGAGGGGTAGTCACAGCGCTACAACTCGGAACGGAGGTTCAAATGGAAGAGAACGTCAACAACGTCACAGAAGAAGCCACAGAGGATACCACGCAGCAGGAAGCCCCGCAGACCTACACCGCGGAGGAACTCCAGGCGGAGGTAGACCGACGAGTACAACAGGCGATGCAGAAGGCAGAGCGCAAGGCCAACGCACGCATCAAGGAAGCGGAGAAGCTTGCGAAGATGAACGAGCAGCAACGCTACGAGTACGAACTAGAGTCACGAGAGAAGGCCATAGCCGAGAAGGAACACGCCCTAGCGCTTGCGGAGAACAAGGCAACGGCGGCGCAGATCCTAAGCGACAGGGGCATATCCGCGAAGCTAGTTGACTTCGTAGTGGCGGAGGACGCGCAGACCATGAGTGACAACATCTCTCTCTTGGAGATGGAGTTCAAGAACTCAGTCAAGGCGGAGGTGGAACGCAGACTCTCGACCTCCACGCCCAAGAAGAACCTCCCGACAGACAAGACCATAACCAAGCAAGAATTCCAGAGAATGCCACTAACCAAGCAAGCGGAGTTGTTCGCGCAGAACCCAGAACTTTACGCTCAGCTTGCTAAATAAGAAGGAGGAAAACTAATGGCAATCCAAACCATTCCCAACCAAGTTGTAGAAGCCAAAATCACAGACATTGTCAACACCTACCTAGACACCCGCGCACTCTTCACCGTCGACACCGACCTCCAGAACGCGGCAGGACTCACCAAACGAGTCTACAAATATACCTACAGCGGCACCGTAGAGAACCTCAACAAAGGCGCAAAGAACACCCAGAAAGGCGCAGTTGGACTCTCCTACACGGACTACACCGTTGGACGCTACCAACAGACCTACGAGTACAACGACATGGACGTTATGGCAGACCCCAACATCGTCAACGTCTTAGCGGACGGTGCGGGTAAGACCATGACAAACGAAATCCGCGGCGAGTACTTCACCGAGTTAGCCAACATCGCTAACCACTTCGACGCTAAAGCCTACACCTCCCTTTACGAAGCCGTTGTAGACGCAGTTGCAGCCCTACCCAAAGCAGCGGAAGCCGATATCACCGACCTCTTCATCATCATGGGCGCAGACGCACGTGCGGAAGTCCGCAAAGACGCACTCTTTGAAGCTTCCAAACAAGGCGAGATCCTCTACACAGGACAGTTCGGCACAATCGCAGGAATCCCCTGCGTCTTCTCCAACCTAGTCCCCGCAGATACCGTCTACGTCTCCGAGAAAGGCGCTATCACCTTCTTCGTCAAACGTGAAGGCACAGTTGAGCAAGACCGCGACATTGAAAGCAAAGACAACACCGTTGTCTACGAGCGTCACGGACTAATCGCCCTCACAGACGATACCCGCTCCGCAGTCATCGACATGAACAGCACCTTTGCTTCCGTTGCCAATCCTCTTAAAGCCAACATTGGAACCTATTGAGAGAAAGGCACCACTGGACTCTACTTCAAGACAGCGGACACCGACGTTGTTTCAGGTAAGACCTACTACACCAAAGCCTAGTCAACCTAACGGAAGGAGGTAAGGCATGGAGGAGAAGCTAGAACTACTCTACCCGCACCTTAGCTCCGAGGTACTCGCACAGGTTGTCTCACAGGCGGAGTCCTTCGTCCTCGACTACTGCGGGTTGGACGAGGTCCCCGCAACACTAACTTCCGTTCTCTTGGACATGTGCAAGCAGGACATTAACCGCCTTCTATCCGAGGGCCTAGTCTCCGAGGGAGCCGGTGGGAGCAGCCTTGCCTACGCGCAGGACTACTCCCCGCAGGTCTACAAGAGACTCAAGAGACACAAGAGAATGCGGGTCCTCTAATGTTCTACGGGAGAATGGCGGAGTACTCACTGGAGTCCCCACGCGAGGTGACGGACTCCTACAACCACACCCACCACTCTTGGAGTGACGAGGGCAAGACACGGGCCTACATCATCCTACAGGACACCACGGGACAGACAGCCAACGACCTCTCCCTATCCTCAACCAGCCTAGTGGGCTACACGCAGGACATGAGAATCCAGAAGGGTTGGAGGATTGACGGGAGATACGTAGTTGAGTCCGTTGTCCCGCACAGGGCGGACAAGGTCCTCTACCTCCAGGAGGTCACCAATGGCTAGCGACAACGAGGTATCGCAGAACCTGCGGGCGCTATCCAAGAGAATGCCAACCATGCTGCAGACCGCGATGGGCAAGGCTTGCGCGATAGTGCGGAACGACGCTATCAGGAACGCACCATCCAAGACGGGCGAGCTCCGCAGGTCAATAGAGTTCGAGGTGTCCCCAAACGGGACGGAGGGAGTAGTCTTCTCCAACCTGGCCTACGCACCCTACGTTGAGGTGGGGACGGGCATCTACGCGAAGAAGGGAGGGGGAAGGGACGATCCCTGGACCTACCCCTACTACGCGGACGGTGGCACCAAGTACGCGACCACGGTGGGCATGAAGGCGCGACCCTACCTGGAACCCGCGATGCAGCAGAACACAACCAAAATACGCGAGTGTTTCGAGGGGCTAATATAGATGAACATCATAAGACAGTTGAACGCGGCGGTGGAGGAAGCAGCGGGGATAGCCCCACGTGCCTTCTCCAGCCGCACAATCACGCAGCTTCCCTGCGTCACATACCAGGCATACAGGCAGGGTGACAACGCGGTGGTGGAGTCCTGGAGATACCAGCTCCGAGTGACCGCGGAGACGCTGGAGGAAGCGATAGACATAGAGGAAGCCATAGCGGACGCGCTAGTGACCCTTGGCGCGGACGAGAGACTAGGCTCCCTCACCATCCAGGTCAACGGGGGAGGGACGGTTGAGGACGAACTCACCGGACTCCCGCAGCTGTTGACCTACTACGACGTAACCACAAAGAGTTAGGAGTTTAATTAATGGCAACTAACGACATCACACTAGGAAGCGGACGTATCTACATCGTCGAATACACCAACGACACAATCCCAGAAGATTCAGCAATTGAGACTACCGCAAACCAATTCGGATACACCAAAGGCGGCGCCACACTCTCCTACGAGACGGAGTACACGGAGATTGAGGACGATAACGGAGACGTTAAGGAGTCCTTCCTCTCCACGGACAAGGCCACCTTCAAATGCGGTGCCTTCATGGGAACACCCGCAGACATTGTTAAAATCTGTCCCACAGGCAAAGTCACCACAACCAACGGTGTAACCACAGTCAAAATCGGTGGCGTATCCAACGACGATAACAAGAAATACGTTGTCCGCTTCAAGCACAAGACACAACCACTCCGCGTAACCATTGTCGGCAAGAACACAGACGGTTTTGAACTTGCCTTCTCCGCGGACGATGCAGTTACCTTTGAACCCACCTTCACATGCTCAGCTATGACAGGCGGGGTTTTAGCAGAGATTAGAAGCGGTGAATAGCGAACGGGGAAGGAGACAATCCTTCCCCTTTTTCTTTTAGAGAAGGGAAATGAAATGCTAGACCTAACACCAATGAACCGACACTACGAGATCCGACTATTGGACGGTAGCACGCTCAACCTCAAGCGACCCACACAGGCGATGTACGAGACTCTCATAGCCCTACGCGACATGCGGGACAGGGAGAACAGCGAACTACGCTTACTAACCGCATTCTCCGACCTCTTCGCACGCAT
>OCVV012877953.1_pt1 | contig 22314 bp, 20 predicted proteins | sample 1539721 | NCBI WGS metagenome assembly OCVV01 (sample SAMN02144230, study PRJEB22623) | gut metagenome | biome: sheep rumen | host: Ovis aries | place: New Zealand
TTGCCGGACCGCACCCCGCAGTTCCCCGTAGACTGGGGAAGGGGCGTCTTGAAGCTGCGATAAGCGTGGGGTTCTAGTGGACGAAAACATTGCAAATCGCCCGATAAGGATTGCGGTACTCGGCACGCGCGGCATCCCCGATGTCCAGGGGGGCATCGAGACGCATTGCCAGCACTTGTTCCCGCGCCTTGCCAAGATGGGGTTCGAGATAACGCTCTTTGCCCGCAAGGGGTATGTCGCCAACGACGACCCTTACGAATACCAGGGTATCCATGTAGTGCCGCTAAAGTGTAGCCACAAGGCCTGTTTCGAGTCCATCACGCATACGTTGCGCTGCTGGCGTGCAGTCCGCAAGATGCGCCCCGACATTGTGCACATACATGCAATTGGCCCGGCGATGTTCGCTCCGCTTTTCCGGATGACGGGCGCGAAGGTCATCTACACGCACCACGGACAAGACTACATGCGTGCCAAGTGGGGCAAGTTCGCGAAGTTCACCCTGAAAACGGGCGAACGGCTCGGCACAAAGTTCTCGCACCGGATTATCGTCATCAGCACCTACATCCAGGACCTCCTGAAAAAGATGTACAAGACGAACCGCACGGTGCTTATCCGCAACGGGGTCGAAATCCGGACCGATGCCCCGAAAGACGAGTTGATTACCCTGGCGCACTTTGGCCTGGAACCGCAAAAATACATCCTTGCCTGCGGGCGCTTTGTCGAGGAGAAGGGCTTTCACGACCTGATTGCCGCGTACACGAAACTCCCCGCCGAACTACAGCAACAGTACAAGTTGGCGATTGCCGGACGCCCCGACCACAAGAGCGCCTACTCGCAAAAGTTGGTGGAACAGGCGGAAAAGGCGAATGTCGTACTTACGGGGTTCATCAGCGGCGATACGCTCTGTGCGGTGCAGCGCAACGCCCGGCTTTTCTGCATCCCGAGTTACCACGAGGGGCTGCCCATAGCCCTGCTCGAGGCCCTGAGCTACAACTTGGACGTTGTCGCGAGTGATATCCCCGCCAATACCGAGGTTCCGCTGCCGCGAGATTGTTTTGCCAAGAAGGGCGACGTCGATGACCTTGCGAAAACCATCGCTGCACACCTGGCGAGCGAAAAGCCGAACGACTATTCGTCCATCATTCACGAGTATTACGACTGGGACAAGATTGCGGAACAGACCGCCGTTGTCTACAGGGAACTTGCCAAATAGAGGATTTTATGACCTGCGAATCGTGCAAAAAGTGCAATTCCAAGATTCAGATGCCGACCGACGTATCGGTGATTACCACGTACCGCTGCCAGATGCGCTGCAAGATGTGCAACATCTGGAAGAACCCGACCAAGAAGAGCGAAGAAGTCCAGGCGAAGGATTTGGAAATTCTCCCGCAGCTCAAGTTTGCGAACGTGACCGGCGGCGAGCCGTTTATCCGCCAGGATTTGGAAGATATCGTCGAAGTCCTTTACACCAAGGCTCCGCGTATCGTGATTAGCACCAGCGGTTGGTGGGTGGATCGCGTCATCAAGCTTGCGGAACGTTTCCCGAACATTGGCATCCGTGTGAGTATCGAAGGCCTCGAAGGCACCAACAACTTCCTGCGCGGCCGCGATGACGGCTTTGAACGCGGCATGAAGACTCTCAAGACGCTCCATGAAATGGGCGTGAAGGATATCGGCTTTGGCCAGACGCTTAGCAACTGGAACAGCAACGACCTGATTCCGCTTTATGAACTCGCGCTCTCGATGAATTTCGAATTCGCGACCGCGGCTTTCCACAATAGTTACTACTTCCACAAGGAAGACAACCAGATTAGCAACAAGGAAGAACTCTGCGACAACATCAGCAAGTTGGTGAACCGCCTGCTTAAGGAAAATCACCCGAAGTCGTGGTTCCGCGCGTTCTTCAACCTGGGCCTTATCAAGTATATTCAGGGTGGCAAGCGCATGCTGCCGTGCGAAGCGGGTTCCGTGAACTTCTTTACGGACCCGTGGGGCGAAGTTTACCCTTGCAACGGCCTGGAGCCGCGTTACTGGCAAGAAAGCATGGGCAACATCCACAACGCGAAGAACTTTGAGGAAATCTGGTTCAGCGAACAGGCGCAGAAGGTCCGCGAAAAGGTGCGCACCTGCCCCAAGAACTGCTGGATGGTGGGAACCGCCGCTCCGGTGATGAAAAAGTACATTGCGCACGTGGCCCCGTGGGTACTTACGGCGAAACTTAAGAGCCTGTTCGGCAAGGAAATCGACTGTTCCAAGTTCCCGACGTTCGATGTTGGCCAGGATCCGCGTCAGGGCGACCTGAGGCTTGATTGAGAGTGATGAATGTTTTGTTGTTGAAGAAAAAAGGATATTTTTTTTTAACGTGTTGTTGTTTAATGCCTTTTTTTACAAGGCCATAGTATCATGTTTTTGCTTTTATGAACATAAAATACTTGGTGGCTGAAAATGAATGTGATTATATCTAAGCGGAAAATACTGTTCTATATTTTCTTATTAGCATTTTTATTTTCCACTTTTTTGTACCACCCAATACAAAAATTTATTGGGTTCACCTATATGGATGAACTCGTAATGTTGGTTTTGCTAATCCCTTTATGTGCTCGTTTGCAAAGGAGGAAAATAGAAAAAGATTCCCTTGCATTTCTTGGATTTGTCTGCGTTTACATTTTTTTCTTATTGTATTCTCTTTTTTTTGGAGTTAATACAAAGACAGCGATACTTACAGATGCCGTGATTTTCTTAAAACCTTTTGTTGGTTTCTTTGCTGTTATGAATTTGAATTTTGAGTTTACGAACGGGCAAAGAAAGTTTCTGTCAAGAACGGCTTTAGTTTGTGCAATTGCTACGTTGGTTGTTGCTTTGTCGGGGTTGAAAACGATGGTGTATTTTTATACACATCCTGCTGCAGTTGCAATGAATGTAAGTTGCTTTTCAATGTTGTATCTGATAATGTCTGAAGGAACAAAAAAAAATATTTGGATTGGTTTAGGCATTCTTGCTATAGGTTTGTTGACTGAGAGGTCGAAGAATTATGGGTTTGTATGTATAGCGTTTTTTTTGTTGCTGTATGGGAAAAAATTAAAGTTTAACTTATTTTCCATAATCTTACTGTTAAGTGCAGTTTGTTTGGGGTTATACGTATCATGGGAAAAAATATTTTTTTATTATGTGGCCCCTCTTCAGAGGAATGCTGTGTACAATACTGATGCTGCTAGATTGGCTTTGTTCGCTTATGGTTTTCGTGTTCTTGTTGATTATTTCCCTTTAGGGCCAGGTTTTGGTAGTTTTGGCAGTTTTGCCTCAGCGTTGTATTATTCGCCAATATATCTCCAATATAAATTGTTTTTGGTCCATGGATTAGATAAAGATGGTTCATTTATTTGTGATATATTTTTTCCTCAATTAGCACAATTCGGTATTGTAGGAATACTTTTGTTTTTCTTCTTTTGGTGCCAAATTCTAAAAAAATTAAAAAGAACGTATGAAGTATTGGATAATGATTTGCATTATAAATGCGGAATACTGATTATCTGTTTTTTTGTGATAGAGTCTGTTGCGGCATCAACCTTTGTTCAACCTCAAGGAATGTTTATGATGATGCTTCTTGGCATGTTGACAAAGGGTGATAATTGTAATCAGCGGCGTTTGATGGTTGACTGATGGTGTAGTCTATGATAAAAAGTTCAGTAATTGCAAAGAATACGTTTTTTTTATACATAAGGATGATTTTGGTTCTTGTGACAACGCTCTATACATCAAGAGTTGTATTGCAGGTTGTTGGTGTTGTAGATTACGGTATTTATCAGACTGTAGGAGGCGTTGTTGCTTTTCTTGCTATGGCGAATACGGCATTAAGTATAGGAACATCTAGGTTTTTGACTTATGAATTGGGAACTGGAAATCAAGAAAGACTAAACGATTTGTTTTGTATGACCTTTTGGGGTCATTTGTTATTGGCTGTTGTTATTTGTGGGCTTGCAGAAACAGTAGGTTTGTGGTTTGTATATAACAAGTTGAATATTCCATTAGATCGAATGGATGCGGCAGTATTTTCCTATCATATGACTGTCTTGACGGCTTTTTTCCTTTTGTCTCAAGCCCCTTATACGGCTCTTATAATTGCACATGAAAAAATGAAGATATATGCATATGTGAGTATTATTGAAGTTGGTATGAAATTGGGTATAGTTTTTTCTCTTACGGCGGCAGATGTTGATAAGTTAAAGTTGTATGCATTTCTTTTATTTGTGGTGCAGTTTTCTTTGGTTGTGTTTTATCGAGTATATTGTTTGAAAAACTTTAAGGAAGCGTCTCTTCACTTAATATGGAATGCCGATATTTTAAAACCAATTTTCAAATTTTCAGGCCTAAATTTTGTGATGGAAGCGGCAAAGGCGTTAAATAACCAGGGCTTTATTGTACTTACAAATGTTTTTTTCGGTCCAGCAGTTGTTGCTGCGCGAGCTATTGCGTTGCAGGTTAATTCTGCGGCAAATCAGTTTGTTAACAATTTTCGCTTGGCTTCTAATCCGCAAATAATAAAATTAGAGGCTTCTGGCAATATTAGTGACTCTCACAAACTAGTCCTACAATCCGCCAAATATACTTACTTTTTGATGTTGTTTCTTGCTTTGCCGATTGTTTTGGGCTCCAAACAGTTGTTGCGGCTGTGGCTAGGACAGGTTCCTGATTATTCTGTGATTTTTCTTCAATTGGCTGTAATTCAGAGTCTTGTTACGACTTTTGATTTGTCTTTTCATCACGCCTTACTGGCGAAAGGACGTTTAAGAGAAGAAACGATAACGTCATTTCTAGTGATACTTGTAGGATTTGTTTTTGTTTATATTCTTTTTTATTTGGAATATTCCCCAATTTCATTGTGTCTAGTTGCTATAGCCCAGTATGCGCTTTTGGGATTGATTGTGAAACCAATTTTGATGCATAAAATTTCCGGCTATAAGTACAGTGATATTATTAAAATATTTCTTTCGTGCATTAAGGTTTCTGTAGCTGCTGCTATACTTCCTGTGACAGTGAAGATTTATTTTTCTGAGAGCCTTACTTTATTTGTTATGTCCTCAATTGCGTCTTTATTTTCCGTGGGTTTGTCTATTTATTTTTTGGGAATAGATAAAGAGACTCGAATAAAGTTCAATTCGTTGCTTGTCAAGAAATATAACGAAATTTTTAGGTGAGAACTTTTATGGATTACTATATGCTTTTTGATTGGGAAAAGAAGGATGTTGAATTCATTCCGCAAAAGATTGGCTTTCCTCTACATATGCGGTATTCAAAAAAAATTGTGAGTAAACTTTTGGGGTGGATTATAGCTTGTTGGAAAGTTCTTTTAGAGTCAAAAAAAAATGACTGTATCATATGCTGGTTTGATTTTCAAGGGATATTGTGCTTTTGGCTGGCACGAATCTCTTTCAAAAAGAGGACTATATGTTGTGTGAATGTTATGCTTAAGGATAAAAAGACTCTAAAGAATCGTGTGGTATCTTTTTTCTATAGAAAAGCGTTGCTTTCAAATAACGTGAAGGCGAGTGTTACTTCCTCTAGTTATGGTAACTGGTTAAATAAAAAATTGGGTATACAAAAAAAATATTACTTAGTTCATGATGTCTATAGAGACATCTATAAAATAAAAACGCAATTCTCAGAGAGAAGACAAGTTTTCATTGGAGGTGTAAACGGTAGAGATTGGCCCTTTGCTTTTGCTTTAGCAAGAAAAATGAAAGATGTGAATTTCTGCTTTATCCTGTCAACAAAGGTTGGAAAATTATTTGCTAATGAAAAATACGATAATTTAGAAATATTTAGTGGAGTTCCTTTGAAGGAATTTGAAAAGAAAATGTGTGAATCGAGTATTGTGTGTTTGCCATTGGATTCGCAAGCCCCTTCTGGTTTAATAGTCTTATTTCGAGCTGCTGCAAATGAAAAAATGGTTTTTGTCACAAGAACTGCTTCTTCCAAGGAATATGTGAATGATGAACGAGGATGCTGTTTGCCGAAAAGTTTAAGTGAATGGGAAGAAAAAATTAGGTATTATTTAGACCGTAAGGACGAACGAATGAAGTGTGCGCAAAAATTGCACTCCTTTCTTATCGAAAGATGTAATGAGGATGAGTTCGTAGATGCCCTACGGGAAATGGTTCTTGGAGGTTAAAATGAAGAAGTATTTACAATGGTTTATTGGATTTTTTAAATGTGTTCTTTCTGGCGTTAAATCGCAAAAGAAATGTTATCTAGGTTTGAATGTGAAAATCTATAATAAAGGGCAGATTGAACTGGGTAAGAATGTGAAGGTTCGTCCTGGGACAGGACTTTATTGTAATAAAAATTGTTCATTGATATTGAGTGACAACTGTGAAATAGGACGAGATTCAACGATAGCTTCCCACAACAAGGTTTTCCTTGGAAAAGGTGTATTGACTGGGCCTCATGTATTTATTTCTGATCATAACCATGAATATCAAAATATAGACGTGCCTATATATAAGCAGGGTGTTCGAATGTTTCCAGGTGATTCGATTTTCATTGACGAAGGATCTTGGCTGGGAACAAATGTTGTAATAGTTGGAAATGTGCATATAGGAAAAAATTGTGTGATAGGAGCAAATTCTGTAGTGACAAAGGATATTCCTGATTTTTGCGTAGCAGTGGGTATTCCTGCAAGAATTGTAAAAAAATACAATCAAACTACTAAAATTTGGGAAAGGGTTTAACACAACGGTTTTTTATGAAAAAAGTAATTACTTACGGCACTTATGACCTTCTTCACCAAGGTCATATTAATCTACTAAAGCGTGCTAAAGCACTTGGCGATTATCTAATCGTTGGCGTTACCAATGATAATTTTGATCGGAATAGAGGAAAGCTAAATGTTCGGAACAATGTGCTTGAGCGTGTTGAGGCTGTTAGAGCGACAGGACTTGCAGACAAGATTATAATCGAAGATTATGTAGGCCAGAAAATTGATGATATCCAGAAATATGATGTTGATATATTTGCAATAGGTTCAGATTGGGAAGGAAAATTTGACTACCTAAATGAATTTTGCAAAGTGGTGTATCTGCCTCGTACCGAAGGTATTTCTTCGACGATGCTTCGTGAAGAATCTCAGGAAATAGTGAAAGTTGGTATTATCGGTTGTGGTCGTGTTGCCCAAAGATTCCCGTCAGAAGCGAATATTGTAAGTGGGGCGGTTGTTCCTGCTGTTTATGATTGCGATAAGTCGCGGTCAGAAAATTTTGTAAAAGACTATAAAGATATTAGAGTTTGTGAAACTTTACAAGAATTGTTTGAAAGTGTTGATGCCGTATATATTGCGACGCCGCATTTGGCTCATTATGAAAATATAAAATTGGCGTTAACGGCTCAAAAACATGTATTGTGTGAAACACCGATGGTTCTTGATGGGGGACAGGCTAAGGAACTGTATAAACTTGCAGAATCCCAAGGTGTAATCCTCATGGAGGCGAACAAAACGGCACATTGTCCTGCGTTTAATCATTTGATGGTTATGATTAAATCTGGGCTAATTGGAGATGTTGTAGATATTGATGTGTCTTTATCCCAGTTGTTAGATAAAAATGGCAGGGAATTCGATCCAAATCAGGCTGGTGGTGCTCTTTACGAACAGGGTAGTTATCCTCTTCTTCCTATATTTAAATTAATGGGCATTAACTATGAAAAACTAGAATTGTATAGTCGTATGGAAAATGGGGTTGATGTGTATACTCGAGGTGTATTTCATTACCCGAAATCGATATGCTCGTTTAAAGTGGGGTTGGGTGTGAAGACAGAAGGAAATCTTGTTATTTCTGGAACCAAAGGGTATGCCTATGTTCCGGCTCCATGGTGGAAAACTGATTACTTCGAGTTACGCTATGAGGATCAAAATGAAAATAAGAAGTTCTTTTATAAGTGGGACGGATTTGGTCTTCGTTATGAAATTCAAGAATTTATTAGTTGTATAGTTAACAGGCGCTTTTCCTCTGCTCGCTTAAGACGACGAGAAAGTATTCAAATGGCATTTGTAATGGAACAATTTTCAAAGAAAACAGAGAGGTTTGAAATATGATTAATTTTACAGTAGGTCCGGTACAATCCAGTGACACCGTGCGCGCCATTGGGGCGGAACAGGTTCCTTATTTCCGCACAGCGGAATTCTCGGAGCTGATGCTTGAAAACGAACGGTTGGTCAAAAAGTTCGCGAAGGCTTCCGACGATTCCAAGGTCGTCTTCATTACGGGGTCAGGCTCGGCTGGTATGGAAACTGCCATCATGAACACCCTGACCCCCGCCGACAAGGCAATCGTTGTCAACGGCGGTAGCTTCGGCCACCGCTTCGTGGAACTCTGCGAACTGCACGAAATCCCCTTCGCCGAAATCAGACTCCAGCTGGGCAAGGCACTCAAGGCCGAGCACCTGAAGGAATTTGAAGGCAAGGGCTACACCACGTTTATCGTGAACAAGCACGAAACCTCCACCGGCGTGCACTACGACATGCAACTCATCAGCGACTTCTGCAAGCGGAACGGCTTGTTCCTGATTGTAGACTGCGTCAGTACCTTCCTCGCCGACCCCTTTGACATGGAAACGCTCGGTGCGGACGTGATGATTACGGGCTCCCAGAAGGCGCTCGCCTGCCCGCCGGGCATTTCGGTGATGGCGCTTTCTCCCAAGGCGCTCACCCGTATCGAAAAAGTCAAGTGCAAGTGCCAGTACCTAGATTTGAAACTCGCCTTGAAGAATGCTGAGCGTGGGCAGACTCCGTGGACGCCCGCAGTAGGCATATTGCGTCAAATCAATGCGCGCCTCAAGGAAATCGATGCAAATGGTGGTGTCGATGCTGAAATTGCGCGCACGGCAGCGCTTGCCAACTACTTCCGCGAACGTATTAAGGATTTGCCTTTTGAGATCGTTTCCGAATCTCTCTCGAACGCGGTGACCCCGCTCCACCCGACGACGGCTTCCGCCTACGACATCTTCCTCAAGATCAAGGATGAATACGGTATGTGGATCTGCCCGAACGGCGGCGACATGAAGGATACCGTTTTCCGCGTGGGGCACATCGGAGCGTTAACGACATCCGATTATGACCGGTTAATCGATGCGTTTGCAGATTTGCAAAAAAAAGGCTTTATTTAATTATTGCGTGGAGTTATGAATCAGATATCCCGGGACATTCATCTTTGCGAAACATCTCAATGCACTGGTTGCATGGCTTGTATGCAGAAGTGTAAGGCGGGTGCCATTGGAACCAAAACGATTGACGGTTTTTGGTACCCCGTTATTGATGAAGATAAATGCAAAAAATGTGCACAATGCATGGAGGTTTGTCCCGTCTTGAATCTGAAAAACACCAAGGGGAATTGTCACGAGAATACGGATACTTGTCTTGCCGCTTGGAATAAAAGAGATGAAATCCGCAAAAAAAGTTCTTCGGGAGGAGTGTTTTCTGTATTTGCGGAGCAAACTCTATCTTCAAAGGGCGTTGTCTTTGGGGCGGCGTGGAATTCGAAGATGGAACTTGAGCATAAATATATTGAAGATGTGTCAGAATTAGAGTCTATTAGACGCTCTAAATATGTTCAAAGTAATACTGGAAACACCTTTAATCAAGTAGAAAATTTTCTAAAAGAAGGTAGAAAAGTTCTTTATTGTGGGACTCCGTGTCAAATTGCTGGGCTAAAAAGTTTTCTTGTCAAGGATTACGAAAATCTGATGTTGATAGATATCCTGTGTCAGGGAGTTCCATCACAGGAATTGTTTAAAACATATATTAAAGAGATTGAAATAAAGTACAACTCAAAAATAGTTGATGCAAATTTTAGAACAAAAAAAAAGGGTTGGCGTTGTGGTTTACTACTACTACTACTACTTGAAAATGGCAAAGAAATACGATGTGCCCTAGATAACAACGAGTACTATAACGCATTTTTTAGAGAATTCTTCTGTCGTCCATCTTGTTACTCATGTAATTTTAAAAAACAAAAGCTTGGCTACTATTCGGATATTACCATTGCTGATTTTTGGCGAATTGGAAATAAAATTCCTTTGCCTAAAGTAGTGGAACAAGATTATACTAAGGGCATTTCTGCAATTGTTGTAAATACGGAAAAAGGAAAACGTTTTCTTGATGCGTGTTCTGATAGAATTGGACTTTTGGAACGAACATGGAACGAGTTTTCCACTAATGGAGGGCTTTATCCTAGTCCTAAACCGTCTCGCAATGATGAGGCAAAACATTATCTAGAAAATCATAGTTGGCGTGAAACACAACAAAAATTTTTCCCTATGAGTCGCCGAAAAAAAATTAGTAACCTGTTGATGTTGACTATTGGGGAACGATATATTCGTCGGGTAAATAAATTTTTGGGGAGACTGTAATTCCTTATGAAAAAAATAGGCATCCTTACACTTGTTTTTCAAAATTATGGAACTAGACTACAGTCTTATGCGTTATGCAAGGCTATTGAGAAGATTTGTCCTAAAGATTTATCCTTCGAAGTCATAGACATGGAGGGTATTTGGGAAACCAAATTTATTAATCGTAAGAAGCTTTTTTTTAAAAGTTTTTTTTGCTATGGGTTTCGGGGCTTTGCTTATATTGCCAATCTAATTCGGTGGAAAGTTCAAAACAGAAAGTTGAATAAAGATAGCCATCAAGACGCGTGGAATAAAAGGGGGAGGTTATTCGATACCCTTGTTAGCAAGATCCCCTATTCGTCCAAGAAGTATTCCTGTGCTGAACTTCGAACGGGGGCTCTTGATTCTTATGATGAAATTCTTGTTGGCAGCGACCAGGTGTGGAATGGGGTTAAAGTGCGTTGTCAAGACATTTATATGTTGGATTGCTTTAAAAAGAAGGGATACACCTATGCAGCGAGTTTTGGCATAACACATATTCCCAAAGAAATGGAAGACGATTACCGCCATAGAATCGACAATTTCAAGACACTGCTTGTTCGAGAAGAAGAAGGGATTAAACTTTGCGAAACACTTGGAAGAAATGATGCCAAATGCGTTCTTGACCCGACTCTCTTGTTGAAAGGTGAAGAATACAATGCCCTTGTTGAAAATGAGGCCTTAGTTACAGGTGATTATGTCCTCGTTTATTCATTAAATTATTCCTACAAGATATATAGTCAAGCCTATAAACTTGCTAAGCGAAACAACTGCAAGATGGTTGTGTTAAAGCGTTCGTTCTGTCCTCCTGACATAAGCAAGTTCCCAGGAGCAGAAGAACTTTTTATCGTTTCTCCAGAAGGTTTTCTTTGGCTTATTAAGAATGCAAAATGTGTCGTAACCAACTCTTATCATGCTTTGCTTTTTTCCATCAACTTTAATAAGAATTTTTATCTCTATCTAGACAATTGCGACGAGGAAAATAGCCGTTTATTAACACTTGTTAGACAATGTAATTTGAATAATCGTGTGTTCTGGGAAACAGGAAACTTGCCTCGCACGATAGGTGACATTGATTTTGAATTTACAAATAAAAGAATATCGGAACTTCGCGAAGACTCTATTCTTTTGCTACAAGACACTTTAAAAAGGATGGCGGAATAATGAAAGAACTTACGTTAAAAGATTTGCAATTGTGTTCTTTGGAAATATTGAAGGATGTGCATAATTTTTGTGAAAGCGAGCATCTTCACTACTCTTTGGCTTACGGAACCCTTTTGGGGGCGGTTCGTCACAAGGGCTTTATTCCTTGGGATGACGATGTAGATATCTACATGCCAAGACCTGATTATGAAAAATTTTTCAAAGCATTCAATAGTTGTAATAATGTTGCCGTTCATGAAAGTGAAAGTTACATTGCCTTTGGACGAGTCTGTGATGTAAAAAAAACAATTGTTAAGACGACTTTGCCCTGGACGAAATCTAAAAATCTAGGTGTATGGATAGATGTTTTCCCTATAGATGGAATTGGTGATGAAAAGAATGTCTTTAGTCAAACAATTCTAGAATTAGATGAGCTCTTTAACAAACAACTTGCGGTTCGTCGCTCCTTGCCGAGTTTGTTTTCTCAACTAACTCCGACGAGAATGTTAAAGCAGGTTTGTCGAAAAATAAAGTATTGTTCCTTGAATATCAACGAAATTAACCAGAAAATAAAAGAAACTTGCTTGATGCATCCGTACGAATCGACAAATTATTGTAGTCAGTTGGCTTGTCCTGGTAATAAAGACAAGGAGTTTTTCAAAAAATCTTTTTTTGAAGAGTATGTAGAGCTCGAATTCGAAGGGAAAAAATTAAAAGCTGTTAAAGACTGGGATGCTGTTTTAAAGATGAATTTCTCGGATTATATGCAACTTCCACCGATTGATCAACGTGTTGCTCATAGTAGTGATCATACAAAATTCTATTGGAAAGAAAAATGAAATTAATATCTGTCGAGGAAATGAAACAGATTCAGGTGGATATTCTTAAGAGCGTCCATCATTTTTGCGAGAGTAATGGCCTTCGATATACCCTTATCTTTGGCACATTATTGGGCGCAATAAGGCATAAAGGCTACATTCCTTGGGATGATGATATTGATATTGCTATGCCTCGTGAAGACTACGAGATATTTGTCAAAAAATATAAGCACGATTTTTATCATGTTTATGATTATCGAAAAGATGCTGATTATCATAATCCTTATGCAAAGGTTGCGGACATGCGTACTATTTTGGAAGAAAATATATGCATGAAAAATATTGGTGTAAATATTGACGTTTTCCCTTTTGACAGCATGTTTGATACCAAGGAAGAATGTGAAAAATTTATTCATACGCTTGACGGCTTCAAGAAAAAGTTTCGTATTAAACTTGTAAAACCGGGACATAAGAATTCTTTCCTCAAGCGAATCCTTATTCGATTGGCGAAAATGGCGATGCTTCCTTTCTCGATGAAGGAAATTACTCGGAAAGAATATAAAGTTGTAAATACTCTTACGAACAATGGAGCTGCTTTTGTGGCACTTGCTGTTGATCCAGAAATTGATGCCGCATATAGATCCATATATCCCAAGACTATGTTTGAAAAATTCGTTAAAGTTCCATTTGGTTCTGATGAATTTATGGCTACAGCAGATTATCATCAGTGGTTAACTCAAATGTATGGGGATTATATGAAACTTCCATCGGCTTGTGATAGGACGTCTCCGCACACTTTAAGTAAAATTTATTGGATGTAATGTTTTAAAATGTAAATACTATTGAGATTTGAAGGTGGAATCATTATTCAAAATAAAATTTTTCTTTAGAAGAAAAACTAATGACACGACTAATTTCTTTTGATATTGCTAAAGCGCTTTGCATCGTCCTTGTAGTAATAGGCCACTATTTTCCGGATGGATCTCCGCAGTGGTATGCTTCTCTTTTGTCATGGATATATATGTTTCATATGCCATTATTCATGTTTGCTAGTGGCTATATCTATATGGCGTTCAATAGAAAAGAATCATATTCTGTTTTCGTAATAAAAAAAATTCGAAGATTAATGATTCCCTACGTTGTTGTTTCAATTATTATCGTTACGATAAAAATGGCGACGCAATCATCAATGTATGTTGAAAATCCTGTGACGGCAATGTCGTATGTCAAAATCCTGTATTTGCCAGAAGCTGGATATTTCTTGTGGTTCATCTGGGCTTTGTTCACAATGTTTTTGCTGGTCCCTCTCTTCAAGACAAAAATAGCTCGTCTAGTTCTGTTTGTGATTGCGATTGTACTGCATTATCTTCCGATTGAAGGCCCTGCGATTTTTGCATTGCGTAGCTCAATGCATATGCTGGTCTATTTCATGCTTGGTGTTTGCTGTGTTGATTGGGGTCTTTCATCAATAATGAATCGCATGAATACGAGGACTTATCAAGGAATTTGTTTTATGACGGTTGCTTGTTTTGCGTTGATAAGCGTTCTTCGTTTCTGCTTTGATTTCTTTGTGGGAGGGCGTCTTCTGCCGTGGCTTGGAATAGCAAGTGTTATGGTTGTGTCTAGTTTTTTGGCCAAATACGCCAAGGGGCGACTGCTTAGTTTGATTTTGACTGTGTCGGCATCTAATTACATAATTTATCTGTTCCATACGACATTTGAAGGCTTCGCCAAAGCGTTGCTCCAAAAATTGCATATTTGTGTCGTAAATGGTGATGTGACTTTTATTGTTGAAGCGGTGCTTGTAATATTTTTGGGGGTCGTTTGTCCAATATTGTTAGATGTTCTTATTCTGAGAAAGTTTAAGGTTACTAAAATCTTGTTTGGCTTAAAATAGGTTCTTTATGAAAAAGGCTTCGCTATGATTAAGAATTCTGCCAAATTTTATTTCCCGTCATTAGATGGGCTGAGATCTCTTGCATGCATAGGGATCGTCGCGATGCATGTTTCGGCAAATCTAAAAATAAAAGATGTCAGCGATATTGGTGTAGTTGATTATTTTATTTCTTTTGCGGGTAATTTTGTCCTGCTTTTTATGATGGTTAGCGCATTTTCGCTATGTTGTGGATATCTAGAACGGTTCCATAATGGCTCAATATCATTGGAAAATTTTTACAGTAAGCGCTATAAGAGAATTTTGCCTTTTTTTGCTCTCCTAACCCTTATTGATGTAATAAAGTGCGTATTTGAAAACGGATTCTCTTTTTCAAATACGCTGATTGGCGAACTGTGGGAGGCTTTTGCAAATATTACGTTGGTGTTTGGACTTCTTCCTAATAATGGTATCGATGTTGTTGGTGTTGGTTGGTTCTTGGGGATAATTTTTTTATTTTATATGCTATTCCCTTTTTATTCCGTTTTGCTGAAGAAAAAAACGGCTGCGTGGCTTTGGCTTGCAGTTTCTTTAGTATGGTACGTTGCGATTGAAAGATATTTTCAGCCTATAAATGGGGCGATAGGAGGAACTTCCTGTATGCTAGTTGTTGCCCCGTTTTTCTTAGTTGGTGGCATTGCTTATATATATGTGGACAAACTGAAGAAACTTGCGGAAAATGCCACGCTCAGAAATGTGATAAAGGTGGCGATAGTTTGTTATTCAGTGGCGTTTTTTATTTTCCATTTCTCATTTATTTTCTCTAATTTGTTGCTGTATACGATGTGGCTTATTTATGCCATTATTGATTGTTCGACTCGGAGAAAATGGACGTTTTTGAGCAATAGAGTTATGGCTTTTATTAGTGGAATATCCATGGAAATATATTTATCTCATATGATGTTCTTTAGAGTGATTGAAAAGATTCACCTTGCTAATTATTTTTCGAATCCTAAAATTCTGTATCTGGTTACTCTGTCTCTTGTTGTTGCCTGTACAATTTTTTTTGCGTGTGTTTGGAAAAAGGTCGAGAAAAGAGTAGTACAAAAAAATACGTGATTTTTTGAAAGTGAAGCCTGTATATGAAAATCCTTCTCGCTAACAAATTCTACTATCGTCGCGGTGGCGACTGCATCTATATGCTCAACCTGGAGCAGTTGCTCAAGCAGCATGGTCACGAGGTTGCCATTTTTTCTATGGACTATCCCGAGAATCTGGATAGTCCTTGGAAAAAGTACTGGCCCAAGAACATGTCCAAGTTGGCTGCGTTTACGCGCCCGTTCGGCGATGCCGAGGTTCGCCGCAAGTGGACAGCCCTGCTTGATGATTTCAAGCCGGATGTCGTTCACCTGAATAACATCCACACGCAGCTTTCGCCAGTGATTGCGGAGATTGCACATAGCCGCGGGATTCGCGTGGTGTGGACCTTGCACGATACCAAACTGGTTTGCCCCTGCTATACGTGCACGCGCGATGGCAAGTGGTGCGATGAATGCTTTACAGACAAGAAGGCCGTAATCAGGCACAAGTGCATGCCGGGGAATATTCCCGGCGCGATTATCGGCTGGCGCGAGATTCTGAAGTGGAACAAGGACCGCCTGCAGGCCTGTACCGACAAGTTCTTGCCGCCGTCGCAGTTCCTTGCCGATACGATGGTGAAGGGCGGTTACTCCGCCGAAAAGATGCAAGTGCTTTGCAATTTTATTGATGTGAGCAAGGTGCAGAATCCGTCCCTGAAAAAAGATGATTATTATGTGTTCCTTGGCCGTGTGAATTCTGTGAAGGGCGTGCCGACCCTGTGCAAGGCTGCTTCGCAGTTGCCGTATAAGCTGATTGTGATTGGCGGCGGCGAACTGTTGCCCGAATTGCAGGCTCAGTATAAGGATTGCGCGAATATTGAGTTTATCGGTCAAAAGAACTGGGACGAATTCCGCCCGATTCTTGAGGGCGCCCGCTTTATGGTGTTGCCCGCTGAATGGAGCGAGAATAATCCGCTTACGGTTATCGAGTCGCAGTCACTCGGAACGCCTGTTCTGGGTGCAAGGATTGGCGGTATTCCGGAACTGATATGCGAATCGGGCTGTGCGGGGGATGCCGCTGGTAAGAACGGCACAGCTCAAAATGCTGGTGAGAACGGCGTCGCGAATGGTATGACGTTTGTCTCGGGCGATGTTGAAGACTTGAAGGCTAAAATAGAGCAGATGTTCGCTGCGGAATTTGACTATGCCGCCATCGCAAAGAACGCCCAGGAAAGGTATAATGCAGAAGCCTATTATGAACGGCTGATGAATGTGTACTGCGGGTAGAATACTTGCCGGGCTGTTGGGCGATGCCTGCCTGACAGGCGCCAATACTGCAAAACTCGGGTAAATCTACGCCAAGGATGATTTTGCGGAGGCGCTAACGCGCCCCCGCAACAATTTTTTTGCGAGTTTTACAGAAAATGTAAAAGAAGGACGAGACCGAAGGAAATTGTTAGAAAACATTTTGCCCTTTCAAGAATAAATGTTTATGGGGTGTATCCTTATTCATGAATTGAGATTATATTACTGAATAAGGAACTTGCTCAATTGGGTGAAAAAGCTCAATTTAACCAGTGCTTTTGGGGGCCATTATGAAAATAAATACTTCTGTGTTTTTGCTGAAGCAAGAATATTCATCGATAGATGATGCTTTTGTTGATAAAACAAATGTTTTGGAGGGGAATGGTTGCCGCATATATATAACGTCACGGGTATGCAATTTGCCTGCGTGGTCGGGTGTGGTACAGAAATTTCTGCCTGAAGGAGAAGGGAGAAATATATTGCATTCTGCATCTTCTGGTGCTATAATTGCCTTAAAGGTGAAAAATCGTGTTATGGCATTAAGTTTTGCTTCCGGCCGCTATAATTTAGACCAAAACAAGATGGAAGATCGTTTTGGCTTGAAAACATGTTTGAATATGCAGACTTCGGATAAGTTTAGGAATTTGAAAATTCAGTCACTTGAAGTTAATGGTGTTCAAAAACTAGAGTCTCGTTCGTCATGGAGTGAAATGAATGATTTTTCAATAAATATTGAAAACGAGATGATTAAGTCTGTTACGGGACAAGTTGATGATGAGTGGTTTGGTAAGAATATTAGTGGCTTTGATTCTCTTTCAATAAAGATAGATTTTGAAAATTGTGACATTAACGCTGTATGTGAAAAATTACTTGATGCGTATTACTCGGATGATTATAAACGACAGTATGATTTTATCGATAAAATATTTCCTGTAAATAAAAAATCTGTGTTAAAGAAACTGGATGAAGAACTTTTTCAAAAAATAAGAAATCATGATGAAAATGTATGGATGTGTATTCCGGACTTTTTGGATTGGGAAAATGTTGAATATATAAAATATCTTGATGATGAGGAAGAAGACGATGTTCGTATTGAGAAATTCTACGAAGTAATAGATGGAGATGAAAATAAAACAATAGACTTTCTTAAAAAGTCTTATATAAAGTGTTATTCCAGTGAAGGAAAATGCTTGTATAAACAGAATGCATACTATTGCTCTACGGCTGAAGTTCATTTGGGAAATGAATCCTATATATTAAATAACGCTAAATGGTATTCGATATCAACGGACTTTGAGAAAGAATTAGATTTGTTAGACGAAGATATTCAGAATAATAGCGAAATTTATTCGTCGGTCGGTTTGCCGGCATGCACTTGTGATAAAGAAGAAGATTATAACAACGAATGTGCGCTGAGCCCTGATTTCGATTTGTGGGATCAACAATTAGTGGATCGAATAGAAGTATGTGATTTGTGGTCTAAGAGAAAAGAATTTATTCATGTGAAGAAATATTCATCTTCTGCAGTGTTAAGCCATTTATTTCTTCAAGGGCTGGTTTCTGCAACACGATTGTGCCAAAGTAAAAATTTTCGGCAGAAGGTTGAGCAAAAAGGGGTGAAAGAAAATCTTTTTACTTCTGGAAAGATGTTTGCGTCGGTTGATGCTTTTCACGCAAAAGACTATTCTGTAAAATTTGCGATTATAAGCAAAGATGTACAAAAATTTAGGTTGCCACGTTTCTCTTTAATCTCCTATCGACAAACGAAGCGAAATATTGAGGATATGGGTTATACTGTCGGAATCATAAAAATTCAAAAGGAAAAGCCAGTAGAGTAAGTGATTAAAAAATTAGTTGGTGGAAAAATGTAATACATATTTTAGGTTGTAAAAAAATGATTGCTGCTTAATTTGTATTTGGAGAAATTTTATGGCTTACTATGATTTTGCAAAAGAAATATTCCGATTTATTGATCAGATTGAAATAGACTATAAAGTGAAATATCATCAAGGACATATAGAATGTCAGCATCCGCCTTCTGTAAGAAAATTATGTGATAGATATCCAGAACGATTTCGGCCTATTCTTGAAGAGATTGATGAAAGACTGAAAGAAGATTCATTTAAAACGGGATTTCTGTGTGATTGGAAAAATGCCATACGGGATGAAATAAATCGTCAATATGATGGCTTTAAAAGTGCTCCAAGTGAAACGCGGAAATTGATAAAAAAGGCTTTGGAAGAAAATTATGGGAAAAATTTGGAGTATGATTTTGAACAGGTAGTAGAATCGATAAAAAGTAATCCTATGGTCTGCGATTACAGGGTCCATTTACTTGGCAATATGTATAATTATTATAGACATAAAAAAAGCCCTTTTCAAATGTTGGAGGGGAGTCGCTTTGAAGAATTTTATCAAGAGAAAAATGAAAAAGTTCTTAAAAGTTGCATTGATAATTATGATTTAGTTGAATGTGGTGAAATTTTTGAAATACAAAAGAATGTTTGTTTTAAATTGCATGATAAGCAAAATGATACAGATCTTTTTATATCGAGTTTGTTGCCTGATGATTTTATTGAATATCTTGTCAAATTGAAGGAAAGTAATGCTCTCCGTTTAGCTATTCGGCCTAATTATAACATATGCGGCGAAAAAGTACATCTTCGATTTAGAATCGATGAAGCCGTGATTCGTGGAAATCTTTTTCAGGGACATTTGGATTGTATTCCTGAGGTGACTAGCTTATTGGATTATGATTCCCAGGACTATTTTGTTGTTCGCAGAGAAGAAGGAATTGTATTTGAAGAACTTCTTTATGATTTTAAAACAGTAGAACCTGATTTCGTTATAACGCAGGGTGTTCACCTTCAATATGAGGGGGAAAGAATAACTCATCTGGATCACGAGTTCTTCTTTTATACGGTGGATTCATATGACCAAAAACTTAAAGATAATATTAGAAAACATGGTCATAAAAGGTATAAAACGTTTAAAATAGATGATGCGTCAATTCCATTTGAAGAAAAAGCATCGGATAATGTTTTGTATAAGACCTTGCATACATTCTTTAAAAATCATGCCCTGATTGACGAGTATTTTGAAAAAATACTACATAAAAAAGATGATGGCTAAAGGAAGAAGTGACAGGTCTGGTTTGAACGGATTTATATAGGAAAATTTGGGAAGGGAGGCTTATTTAAGAGGGGCTATGATATCTAAGGTCTTTCGAAAAGCGTAAACAAAAACAGAATCATTTTCATCGAGAAAGCTCGCCCTTTCATTGCCTTGGTCGAATCGCAACTTCGTTGTCGTGTTGCTAATGTGTAGTGGATAAGTTGGATGGGGTGGAAGAAATAACTTCCCCTTGCTGGCGAATTTTTTCGGCAATAAGCTTGATTATTTCAGGATTTTTTGTTTGAAGTGCTTCGTCGTACTCGGTAAATTTACCATTTTCTTTTTTTAATTCCACCTTATCTAAAAGGGTCTTTAGTATGTCGATGTGCTCATATATGATTGAGATAAGTATTGGTCCATTTTTTTTCAGGATATTCAAAGAGGTTGGGGATGGCGTTGTATTGTAGGAGGAGTTCAACCATATTTGTGTAACCGTATCTTGCAGCAAAACACATTGGAGATCTACCAAGATTATTTATAACATTTGGATTGGCTCCTCGTTCTAAGAGTAGTTTTGCAATTTCATAGGAGCCGTCAGCAACGGCCTGCATCAATAAAGAGAAACCTGCTGAGTTTGTCGTGTTTGGGTCGTCGCCTAAATTTAATCGTTCTTTGACCTGTTCTAAATTCTTATGTATGACATTTTTGTATATTTGAGGGATTTCTGGTCCATTTATTGGATAGTGACCACCCAGTTGATACATGTACTCATGACGTTCAAGTGAAAACCTGATTAAATCAAATTTCTTTTGAATTTTCTTACGCATTGATTCTGGCCCGATTTTTGACAAAATTATGGTAAGTGCGTCGGGAATAATCGCTAATATTAATATAACAAGTGGCCACCAAAGACAATTTGTGTTCAAATCAATAATTGATTTGATTGTTAAGAGGAATTGAATAGACCAGGCTAAAATAGCGAATAAAAGCATTGTGCGGCCAGTTATAATACATTGTCTAGAGTGTGCGGGAAAGTGGGAAAATTGAGTACCGTTTACTGCTTTCCGATATCCAATATAAATCATATTACAACAGTGAGAAATGATTGTGCCTAATAAGTAGAACAGAATTGTTATAAAAGCGATGGTGAAATAGGAAAGAGAGGGTTTGTATGAAAATAACATGGGGGATAATGCTATGAAGCATACACCTGATACAATCATATAGAAGGTGTCGCCGGTCCTTGATTCATGGAACTCATAATCAAGGTAGCAAACAATAAGTGCGAAAATAATCCAACCTTTGCTAATAGTGATTTCCGTAAAAGATAAGGATATCTTTTCTGGTATGCCGCTTATTAGGCTTATCAAGAGAAGTAGGGCTATTACTACTACCATTCCGTTTAGAATAGATTTGAAGGAACTCATGAGTATGCCTCTTTTTTAATCATTGTTTATCTTGTGAAATATAAGACACGACGTATATTCTTGTCAAATATCTGGAAACGAAAATGTATTGCATTTCCTCTCGTTTTTTGAGATGTGTGTCAGACCTTAAATCGTACTTGTTGGCGTGAGGGTTCGACTCCCTCCTCTTTTTGTTAAAAGGGTACTTGGCGAGCCGCAAAGAAGGAATTCCTGCCGATGCCGCTGGGCGATATTTACCAGACGAACACCGACACCACGAAGCTCGAGGCGGAATGCGGCTATAAGCCCCACTGGAGCCTGCACGACGGCATCGCCGAGTTCATGAAGTGGTACAAGAGCGACAAGAACCCGCTTCGGTAGGGCAGTTGCTGGATGCGGGGCACAAGATGCCCGCGGGGTCGCTGACGCGCCCCCGCGAAATATTTTTCAAAAATGCGCCGGGGGTATTGACAACCGTTTCGCGTTTGTTTATATTTAGTAGTGAACAAATGTGCAATCAGTAAAAAAAGGCGGCATTTATGAGCGTGTATGTTGTCAGATGTATAAAAGAATATGTATATTGGGCCGAAAGGGTAATGGTTTATGATTAATCCCATATATGGTACAGATGTCTTGCTGAATGCGGCACTTTGGGTCGCGGAGCGTCTTCCAGAACAGGATCGACGTATCCATAAGCTGTTCAAGATCCTGTGGTTCGCGGACTTGCAGCATCTCAAACAGTACGGTCGTTCTGTGACGGGGGATACGTATATTGCCATGAATTATGGCCCGGTCCCGTCGGCCCTTTACGACATGATTAAGGGTAACTGTTCGCCTGAACTCCGTGTGTTTACGCAGTACGACAAGGGCTTTTTCGACATCTCGAAAAAGTGTAATACGGATTACCTGTCGGAATCGGATGTGGAAACATTGCAGAAGGCGTTTGACGAGAACGCCAAATTAAGTTTTGACGGGCTTGTGCAAAAGTCGCATGCCTCTGCTTGGAACTCTGCGTGGAAAGAGGGCGAGAACACCTCAATCCGCATGAGCGAAATCCTTGACGAAATCAATGCCGATGACGAAATTCGCGAAATCGTGAAGAACGAGCGCGAAACCCTGGCTGCCCTGAGTGTAAAGAATGGCTGAAATCAATCTCGTTC
>OCVV011312141.1_pt1 | contig 22312 bp, 19 predicted proteins | sample 1539721 | NCBI WGS metagenome assembly OCVV01 (sample SAMN02144230, study PRJEB22623) | gut metagenome | biome: sheep rumen | host: Ovis aries | place: New Zealand
TTTTCAAAATCTTTTAAAAAGTCTATTATATCCTTTTCATGTAGTTTTAAAGTGGATGTGTCCTTATCTGTTCTTCTTAAGATTGTGTCTTCTTCATTGCTTACTATCATCTTATAGTATTTTTTATCCACCAAATCAAGAAGTGTTGCTGTGAATGCATCCTCGTTCAAATCCTCGATAATTCCAGGTATCATTGCATTGACAAAGACTGGTGAATCATCGGTAGGAATTTGACTTTCATAATCTGCACTATATATTATTTTAGGATCTCTTCCCCATCTTAAAAACATTCCCACAGGAAGTATCATCAGTATTGCAGATATTATTGCAGGAAGTGACCAGATGTTGTTATCAAAGGCTGTTTGACCTGCATATTTTATTTGATCCTGTTCAATCTGTGATTTTGCATCCTTATTTATTACATCAGCGTATTGTGTAGTTGTAAAGTATGATTTTGGCATCAGTATCCTTTGTTCTGCACTTGTCTTTGCCGGAATGTTTTTGTATGTTGTGGTTAACGTGTTGTCACTTGTCCATGAACTTTTTTCAACATATGTGTCCGGATTGTTCCAGTACTCTGTTTCATGCTGTGTTCCAGGTATTTCTATGATTGTTGTAAGCTTATCTACCTGCTGGTCCCATCCGTTTCCCCATGACATGTACTGAAATTCGGCAATATCGTTGTATATCTTTACGCCCTTGTTGAAATTATATTGATATATTACATTCACATCTTCATCGGATACTTTCTGTGTTTTCTGTGCATCCTTGTAAAGCCATACCTTAATGGTTACCAACCTGTTTGTCTGCTCTACTTCCACTGTATTGTAATATCCTGGTGTTTCAACGGAAATGTCCGTTATTGACTGCTGTCCACTTAACGGCACTATTTTTGTAACACCATTAACGCTTCCCGTGATGGAATAAGTTATTTCATCACTGATGTGTACTGTTGCATTATCATTAACCACTATTGTTTCCTTGGCATTTGGCAATGAATAACTACCACCAGCCGCAAAAGACAATGGAACAGCCAATAATATTAACAATAAAAATGTGCAAATAAAAAATTTCATCTTATTGTTATCCAAATTCATATTAATCCCTCCCCTGAAGAGTTTTATGACTGATTTAGATATATAAAAATAGTAAATAATATATTTTTCTAAAAAGGAGATTAAAGGTGAGTGTGGATTTTAGAAGGTTCCACCTCCACCACCACCAAATCCTCCTCCACCAACACTTCCTATTCCTCCGGAAGATGTTTCTGATGGAGTTAGTGCATTGAATGTTGTGTCAAGGTGATTGAATCCACCGTAATATGCAAACATTACCGCATCCGAGCTGTTGAAATACTCTTCAGGTACTCCTGCAACGTTGAAATATTCTTTCATGTTTTTGGATACTTCATCTGCACATCCAAGTGCTGCTGCATAAACCAGGTATTTTCCCCAGACCTGTATAGAGGCAGGGGGTCTTTCCTTGATTAGACTGAAGTCTGTTATGTAGTTTTCAAAGTTTTTCCACTTGTCATGATATTCCTTGCCCTCTGGTGTCCATCGTCCCGGAACAGTGTTTGGTATGAATAGCATGATTATTGATTCACAAAACATCAGTACCGTAATTGCAAAGAGTATCCAGTAATATTGTGGAGATACTTCAATAAACATGAGAGCTATGAAGATAATTATGCTTAAAGCCATCAGTCCGAAAGACAGGAAATTGAATATGACATAACCTTTATCAATGAAATATTTTTTTATCAGTGAATCAGGCACTTCCTGTGATGTTTGATCTTTCCATGTTTCCCTGAAGTTCTTGAATACTTCTGGATCACATGTGTCGGCAATTGACTTTAGGGATATGTTTCCGTTTGATTCAAATTGAGAGAGGAATTGTATCAATGATTTTTCAAATGTTTTCAGACCTGTTGTATCATTATTGACCAGAGTCAATATTGTGTCATCCTCATTGCTTGCAAATACCTTAAAGACTTTCCTGTTTATCAAATCAAGAAGTGTGGCATACATTGCATTGTCATCTATACTACCAGCATCACCATTTACCAGAGAATTAACTTCCACTGGTGATGAATCTGTTGGCAGGTCATATTCATAGTCTGCCTTGTATGGAATTTTTGGTTCTCTTCCGAAGAGTGCATAGATAGCTGCCGGAACTACCATTAAAAGTCCGAATAGTCCTGAAAGAATGCTTGTAACAGTATTTTTAAAATCACGATCCTCCTTGTATTTCTGTTGGTCGGCCTCTATTTGTGCCTTTGCATCCATATTTATTACCTGAGCGTTTTCTGAACTTTTAAAGTATGATTTTGGCATCAGAATTCTCTGTTCAAATGACGTGTATGAACCAATGCCTTCAGCTTCAGTGGTCAGGGTGTTGTCATTGCTCCATCCACTTGTTACAACATAGTCATCAGGGTTGTTCCAGTATTCTGTATCACGGTTACTTCCAGGAATATGAATGTTTGTTACCAGACTGTCTACACCACTTTTCCATTCGTTTCCCCATGACATGTACTGAAGTTCAGCTATATCGTTGTAAATTTTCACTCCCTTGTTGAATGTGTATTTATAGATAACTTTTACACTGGCATCACTGGTTCTTAAGCGTTTGTTTGCATCCACATAGAGCCATACTTTAATCCTTGTTTTTCCGTTTTCCCTGATTACCTCTGCAGTATTATAGTAGCCTGGTGTTTCAACGGATATGTTGGTTATTGTCTGGTTGTTGTTTAGGGGAATATCCCTATAAACACCATTTACACTACCCTCTATTTCATAATAAATTGTTTCAGATATTAGTGTTGATCCGTCATCATTTACTGTAATGTCCTTGTTTGCCCATGGAATGGTGTAATCACCGTCTTCTGCAAATGAGACAGGAACCAGTAATATCATTAATAATAGTGAGATAATAATTACCTTTTTCATATTCATAATTATACCTCCTCGTTCAAAAATTTAGGGTTAAACACTTTTAACAATACCGTGTTTTAAAAAAAAAGAAAAATTTAATTTTATTTAATAAAATTAAAATTTAACGTTTGGTGCTGCTCTTGTACCTTCTTGAGCTTCGAAGAATTCTGATTTATCAAAATGGAAGATGCTTGCTACAAGACTGCTTGGGAATTGTTGACATAAGTTATTGTATTTGAGAACAGTGTCGTTGTAGAACTGTCTTGCATATGAAATCTTATCTTCTGTATCAGATAATTCTTGTTGTAATTCTATGAAGTTTTGATTAGCTTTTAAATCAGGATATGCTTCACTGATAGCAAATAAAGATTTAAGTGCTTCAGTAATGTTGTTGTTTGCTTCTGCAACTTCCTGAACTGTTGTTGCATTTGCCATACTTGCTCTTGCCTGAGTTACTTGATTAAATGTTTCTTTCTCATGGCTGGCGTAACCTTTTACGGTTTCAACTATATTAGGTATTAAATCGTTACGTCTTTGGAGTTGTACATCAATTTGGCTCCATGCATTTTCCACACGATTTCTACCGTTTACTAAGTCGTTATAATATTTAACAATTAATAATCCGATTATAACTATTATAGCTATTATAACAATTAATAAAATATTCATGAAGATTTCCTCCTACTCTTTTAATTTATTTACCAATTAATTTATAATATTAAATTAAAATATATATATACTTATTCTGAATATGATAAAAAGAAAATGGGGGTAAAATAATGAGTACATTCAAGGATTTGCAGTTGCTCTCTGACGCAGCATACTATGACAGGTGCAACTACGTTAACTACAACGTTGACAATGTTCTGGAGGAAACCGACAAGATAAAGGATGGAATCTATCATGCAAAGGCCGGAAGCAGGGATGTGCCATTATTTAAAATCCTCATGACAAACCAATGCAACAATGACTGTGCATACTGTACAAACTGTATAGAGCACAAGTACCAGAGAGCCCGTCTTAGTCCTGAAGCCCTTGCCAGAATATACATGAAATACTATGAAAGTAACATGGTTGAGGGACTTTTTCTCAGTTCAGGAATCATAAAGGATGCTGATACCACCATGGAGGAAATGATAGAGGCTGCACATATATTGAGAAACAAGTATTCATATAAAGGTTACATTCATCTGAAAATTATTCCAGGAGCAAGCAGAGATCACATTAAACATGCAATGCAACTGGCCGACAGGGTGAGTATTAACATCGAGGCCGCCACCAAAGACGGTTTAAGCGACCTGTCAAGTACGAAAAACTATGATAAGGACATACTAAAAAGACTTGACTGGATTGATAATCTTCACAGAAGGGATCATAGTCTTGCAAGCAGTGGACATACCACCCAGATTATTGTAGGTGCAAATGAGGAAAGTGATGAGGAAATATTAAAACAGGTTTATAACCTTACTAAGAAGTATGACGTGCTCTACAATTACTTCAGCAGTTTCACACCTGTCAAGGGTACGCCACTTGAAGGCCATGAGGCAAACAATCCGAAAAGAACAGGAAGACTTTACCAGACGGAATATCTTTTCACCCAGTATAACTATACCATGGATGATATCATACTCAATGACAACGGATTTCTGGACACAAGTACCGATCCAAAGTATACAATCGCATTGGAACATATGGAAGATTATCCATTAGACGTTAACACTGCAAAATATAAAGAATTAATACGAGTTCCGGGAATAGGATTAAAGACTGCCAGGAGAATAAGACACAAGCAGAGTTTAAATGAAAAAATAACTAGTTTAAAAGAGCTTCAAAAATTGGGTGCCAACATCAACAAGTGTAAGATATTCGTTAAGGTCGGCGGTTCTTATCAGAGCACCTTGATATAAAAAAAATAGATTATAACAGGTTACCATTTGTAACCCATTTTTTCCTTGGGTGATTGTTTTTTTAATAAACAATCTGGGATATAAAATTGTTAAATATTCTTATTTGTGATTACTCTTCAAAGAGTTTCCATATTTCAGGATACTTGTTTTTTATTGCAGCTTCCAGCAGTTCTGATGCTTCATTACTTATGCTGAATTCCGGAGTTGTTTTTTTAAGATAACGTAAACAGGCTGCACTTTTGGCTGACCATAAGCTGATTCTTGGATTTTTTTCAACTTCCTTTTTTATCTGTTCTACTTTATCATCGGATAATGAAAATGAAGGAACATTTTCAACAATATTTTTATTGATTGTTTTGGAATTATCCTCTGTTTTCTTATTTTTCTTTGGTTTTGATGGTTTTTTAATAAGGGCATCCAGTCCCCTGCCTAATGCATTGTCAGACATTGTCTATTCACCTTCTAAACTAATAATTTCTTTTGCAAGTTTTATGTAAGCCTTTGTTCCGGAACAGTCAGGATCATATATTATGCAAGGTTTTCCGAAACTTGGTGCTTCAGCCAGCTTGACGTTACGTGGAATTTTTTCCTTGAATATGTATTCTGTATCCTTGAAGAAATCCTTAACCGTTTTTGATACGTCCTTGGATAGTCTTGTTCTTCCATCATATAGCGTGATTAATATACCTTTTATAGGGCATGGACTTTTAAGTCTTGATTCCACCAGTTTGATTGTTTCTAGTAAGTCTGCCATTCCTTCGAGTGCATAGAATTCTGACTGTATCGGAATTATTACAGAATCCGTTGCCACAAGTGCATTTAATGTTAATATTCCAAGGGATGGTGGTGCATCTATGAATATATAGTCAAAACCCAATTCATATTCACTTAACTTTTCGTTTAGTATGTAAGGATATCCTATTTCCTTGCTTAATTCTATTTCTGCACCGCTTAATGAAATATTACTTGCAATTGCATATAGGTTTGGTATTTGTGTTTCCAGTACTGCTTCCTGGAATGAACATTTATCTGTAAGTAATGAGTATATTGTGTTTTCAACTTCGCTTTTCTGTATTCCAAGGCTTGTTGTAGCGTTTCCCTGTGGATCCATATCGATAACCAATACCGTTTTGTCTAATGTTGCCAGGGCTGCAGACAGGTTTACTGCCGTGGTTGTTTTACCACATCCACCTTTCTGATTTAAAATTGTTATAATCTCTGTCATTTGATTACTCCTGTTAAAATAAATATCAAGTATCTTATATTAGTATTTATTATAAGAAGTAATATTTATAAGTTATAATAGTAAAAGTAATTAGTTATAAGTTATAACTTAATATTTGAATAATAAAAAAAAAACATGAAATAACTGGAAAAAAATTAGTTAAAAAAAAGAGGAATAATTAATGTTGAAAAAAACATTAATTAGAATTTTACACGTTTTGATACTTTGTATGGTAAAGGTAATTTTCTAAATGGTAATCCTTTAGATAATTCGTGAATTTCATCTGCTAACTGTTCAACAGTAACTTCTTCCTTAGTATCATCTACACGTCTGTTGACTGTAATTGAATCGTTTTCAACTTCGTTATCTCCAACAACAATTGTGTATGGAACCCATTCCTTACCTGCATTTCTGATTTTCTTACCTACACGTTCTGGTGTATCATCAATATCAACCCTTACATTTAAGTCCCTGATTTGTTGATATACTTTTTCTGCATATTCCATGTGATTGTCTGTTACAGGTATAATTCTTACCTGTACCGGTGATAACCATAATGGTAATGATGGTTTGGAACCTTTGTCTGTTGATGTTTTTTCAAGTAAACTGCAGATTACTCTTTCTAAACTACCTGTTGGACTGCAGTGTAAGATTGTTGGATATTGTTGTTCTTCATTTTCATCAAGATATGTTATTCCGAATCTTCTTGCACTTTGAACATCCATTTGTACTGTTGGATTTTCTATTGGTCTTCCAAGCTCATCTATTGCTGCAAAGTCAACTTTAGCATTCCAGTAATGTTTCATTTTTGGAATTACTTCAAGCACTACAGGTTTTTTAATGTGGTTTTTAACTATGTCCTTTACCCAGTCTTCGTTTTCTGCAAGGAAGTCTTTTGTTACACGGAATGCTACTTCATAATGTACTTCAAGATCTTTTTCTGTTTGTGCACACATGTCAACCTGTTTTGCAAAGATTTCTTTGGCGTGTTCATCGTTTAAACATGCACTGTGGAAGTCAGGCATTGTGAATGCTCTTAGTCTTTTAAGACCAACAACTTCTCCCTGTCTTTCGAATCTGAAACTTAACTGTGAAAGTTCATAAATTCCTACAGGCATGTTTTTCCATGTTAGGAATGAGTCTGCCATGATTCTGAATGCACCGAAACAACATGCAAATCTTAACATTAATTCTCGGTGTTTTGTTTTTAATCTGTATTGTCTTTCACCGAATTTTTCTGCATGTTCCCTTATTGCATTATCTGATAAATCATACATTACAGGTGTGTCTACAGGCATTGCCCCTCTTTCTGTTACAAGACCGTATACGTAATCTCCAAGAAGATCTTTGATAAGTTTACCTTTTGGATACCATCTGATGTGTCCTACGTCTGATGAAGGTTCATTACTTGCTATTTCTTTTTCCTTCATGAGTTTTACATGAGGTGGCTGTTTACCTGTATCTTCATGGGAAACACCCTGTTCATGATTTACCAGTTGTTTTAGTGTTTTGTTTTGGTAATTATATTCGTCGACGTCATATTTTTGTCCGTCTTCTTCGAGTATGAAGAATTCTGAAGGTTCTGATTCAACTTTTTCTTCCTCAACTTCTTCCTCATCATCTTCAGTTGTGATGGTTCTGGATAATTCTGATAAAGGATGTCCTTTACATGAGAGTTCGAAGGATTTGTACCATCCGAATGGTACTCTTAGAACTGCTTCGTTGTTGTCTATTAGTTCTGCTTCAATGCCTTTTAGAATTTTGGTTGCTACATTAGGGTTGGATAATGAAGAACTTAAGTGAGCATAAGGATAAATAACTATGTTATCTGCATTAACCTTATTTTGAACACTTAAAATTTCTTTAACAGCTTTTAAAACTATTAAATCAGGATTTTCTTCGTCTTCTTTTTCAACCGCGGTGAAAACAACTAGTGCATTGTCTACACCATTGGCTCTTTTTTCATCTTCAATATCTTCAGCCAATTTAGTTTTGCTTCTGGTTTTATAACGTAAATAGTCTGAATGTATCATTAACGTTCGCATTTTAAATTATTCCTCCAATAAAAATGGTTTTCAATAATCATTGTTAAAATTAAATATATTATAAGAAAATTCTATTCTTAATTCATTATTATCTTTATTATTCATATTATATTAAAATTAGTATAAAAAAAAGTGGAGAAAAAATTAACTTGCTGTTAATTTCAGTCCCATAATACCGACTATCACAAGAAACAAAAAGAAAAACTTCACCATGGATGTGGATTCGTTTAAAAACAATATACCCACTAAAACTGTACCTATGGCACCGATAGCTGTCCAGCAAGCATAAGCCGTTCCCAAAGGTATGCCTTTCATGGCCTGCTCCAGGAAGATCATACTCAAAACAAGAAATATTACTGTCAATACTGATGGAATGAGCTTGGTAAAACCCTCTGAAAACTTAAGTGGTACAGCCCACAATACTTCACATATTCCTGCAATAACCAGATAAATCCATGAGTTCATAGGATAACCTCCAAAAAAAAATAAAGGATGATAATGAAGGGTGGTTACATGAATTCAGGAGCCTTTATTCCTAAAAGTTTTAATGAATTTTTAAGAGTGATTCTTGAAGCGTCAACAAGTTTTAATCTGAACTCTTCGTGTTCAGAACCTATGACCTGTTGGGTTTTATAAAACTTATTGAATGCCTTGGAAAGACTTGAAGTGTACTCTGTCAAATGATGAACCCTTCTTTCTGAGGCGGACTGTCTGATTATTTCAGTGAATCTGGACAATTCCTTGATAAGTATTTTTTCCTCTTCTTCAAGGTCATAATCACATTTTACATCAACATATTCATCAAATTCTGATTTTGACAGTAGTTTACAAGCCCTGGCATGAGCGTACTGTATGGATGCACAACCTCTTTCAAAGTTAAGTGCCTCTTCCCATTTGAAAGTAATCGGTTTTTCCGGAGATATCTGGTTGATGTAGAATCTTACGGAACCTACACCTATTGTCCTGGCAACACTTTCCATTTCTTTTTGGGTTAATTCAAGTTCACGTTGAGCTAACTCATCCATTGCATGCTGTGTAGCCTGGTCAATGAATTCATCCACTGAGATAAACACACCTTTTCTTGTTGACATTGATCCTTCAGGCAGGTTTATGAATTCATAAAATACTACTTCAGGAGCTCGGTTACCTGACAATTCCAGTGCCATACTTAATTGTTTAGCTGCAAGTTTATGGTCTGCACCTAGAATGTCAAGTGATATGTCACTGTTCTTTGTTTTGTATTGATGATAAGCCAAATCTCTTGTAGCGTATAGACTTGTTCCGTTAGACCTTCTGAGAATCAGTTCCTTATCAATATCATATTTTTCCAGTGGTAAGTATAGGATATCCCTTTTGATTGTGAATGGTTGAAGTTTTTCCAACACATTATCCACTGAACCGTTTCTTAAAAAGGTACTTTCCCATTTGAAAAGGTTCATCTTGATGTTCAAGTCCTTTAAGGTTGCCTTAATACCGTCAAGACAGTTTTCCACAACCTTTTCAAAACAGTCGATTAACTTTTGATCTTTTCCTTCTTCATATTTCTGGAGAATTCTGTCTATATCGGCATTGTAATCCGGATTTTTTTCCAGTTCCTGATTACACTTGAAATATACCTCTCCAACTGCATGGTCAATCTTTTTGTCCTCATCAAATTCAAATCCGAACTTGTTCATACCCCAAACGATGATGGCAATTTGACGTCCCATGTCATTTACATAATACTGTGATTCAACCTTGTAACCTGCATGCTGAAGAACTCTTTTGAGGGAATCTCCTAAAATGGCATTTCTTAAGTGTCCAACATGTAAAGGACCGTTAGGATTTGCTGAAGTATGTTCCAGCAATATTGTTTCTTCCTGTTCGGGCAGTTCACCATACCTTTTATCAATGTAATTTACCATTTTTGTTGAAAATAACTTATAATTAATGAAGAAATTTATGTATGGTCCTTTAGTTTCCACTTTCTTAAAGTACAAAGGTAATTTGATATGTTCTTTTATTTCTTCTGCAATTTCAACAGGTGATTTCTTTAATTTCTTGGTTAATGAAAAGGATATGTTACTTGAAATATCACCCATTTCAGGATTTGGTGGTTCTTCAAGTGATATTTCTCCATCATATTTTACCCTCATTTTTCTTAATGCTTCATCTATACTTTCCCTAATTTCCTTCTTTAATTTTGAATACATTATTGTCCTCCTTTATTTTATAATCCCCTGAACCATAAAGTTACATAACCTATTTTAGGAATAATTACCAGCGTATTTCCTATCTTCAACACTTTGGATTTTATTTGTTCCGGTGAAACTGGATATGGGTCCTGTACTTCATTATTGTCTCCTTTAATAATATAATACTTGGATCCGTTGATTTGCTGAATGTCTATAACCCTATGAATAACAGGCTCCGAATACCACATCGCATTATAGACCACCACATCCCCAACTTTTACGTCAGTGTACGGGTTAAATTCCTGTATGCCATATGTGTTTACATTCTCTGTTGCCACAATGTCTCCCCTATAGAACGCCGGTTCCATACTTCCAGAAACCACTACATTAAGGTGAGCTGATAATATTACTGCAAGCAGTATTATAATTGCATAACTAAGTATCTCTTTTGATAAGCTAGGCTTGAATTTTTGATTCTCTTGTTCTACCTGTTTTTTCTTTTTTTCACGATTTTTTCGTTTTTTTGACAAGAATTCACCCCCTATTTTTTATACTGGTAACTTTAAATATTGTAAGCTATTTTAGTACTCCACCCTTATCGGCTGAAGTAGCTAATTGTTGGTACTGTCTTAACCATCCTTTAAGGTTTCTTTCAACAGGTTCAACCTTGGATAATCTTTCCTGAATTTCTTCATCTGTTAATTCCAGTTTAATACTTCTTTCTTTAACGTTGATGGAAACTATATCACCATTTTCAATTGCTGCTATTGGTCCACCTGCTGCTGCTTCAGGTGATATGTGTCCTATACATGGACCTCTACTTCCACCGGAGAATCTTCCGTCTGTAATTAGTGCAACGTGGAATAGTTCCCTACCCATAATGGCTGCCGTAGGGTTGAGCATTTCACGCATTCCAGGTCCACCTTTAGGTCCCTCATATCTTATTACAACTACGTCACCATCAACAATTTCATCGTTTTCAATTGCTGCAACACATTCTTCCTCTGAATTGTAAACCTTACAAGGACCTGAATGAACAAGCATATCTTCGTTTACTGCTCCCTGTTTAATGACAGAACCGTTTGGTGCGATGTTTCCATATAATACTGCTATTCCACCTTCATTTCTAACAGGATTGTCTATGGTGTGAATAACATCATAGTCAACATCAGTCACCTGTGTAAGGTTTTCTTCAACTGTTTTTGATGTACATGTAACACAATCAGTGTGTAATAATGATTCAAGGTTTTTCATAACTGCTGGTATTCCACCTGCATTGTCAACATCAATCATCCTGTTGTTTCCACCAGGTCTTATACTGCAGATGTATGGTACTTTGTGACTTAACTTGTCAAATAAATCTATTGATACATCAAGTCCACCCACTTCATGAGCTATTGCAGGTATGTGTAGTGTTGTGTTTGTAGATCCACCAAGTGCAAGATCAACAATGATTGCATTTTCAAATGATTCCTGTGTTAATACATCTGAAGGTTTAATGTCATTTTCAATGAGTTTGAAAATTGCCTTTGCTGACTCTTTGGCCATTTCAACTTTCTTGTCACTTACAGCATGTGCTGTTGCACATCCAGGTAGACTCATACCAAGAGTTTCTGTAAGACATGCCATTGTGTTTGCAGTGAAAAGTCCTGCACATGAACCTGCTCCTGGACAGGCACATCTTTCCAGTTCATAAAGGTCTTCTTCTGACATTTTTCCAGACTGTGTTGCACCAACTGCCTCAGTTACGTTGATGAAATCAACTATTTCACCATGGAACTTACCAGGCATCATAGGTCCACCAGTAATGAATATTGTTGGAATATCCAATCTGGCAGCTGCCATTAACATACCAGGAACTACTTTATCACATGATGGCATACAAATTAATGCATCAAATTGATGAGCCATTGCCATACTTTCTACTGTGTTTGCAATGATTTCCCTTGATGGTAATGAAAAATACATTCCTTCATGGTTCATAGCTATACCATCACAAACTGCCATTGTGTTAAATTCAAATGGAACTCCACCTTCTGCCCTTATAACATCTTTTACATCCTGAACAAGATCTTTAAGATGTATGTGTCCAGGTACAATATCTGTATAACTGTTTGCTATTCCTATAAATGGTTTTTCCATGTCTTCATCATTAAGTCCACATGCACGTAATAGTGAACGATGTGATGTTCTGTTAATTCCTTTTTTTATATTGTCACTTCTCATAAAATCATCCTTTATAAATAAAAATAATTAAAAAATAAAGTTATTAAAAGATAGTGTTGTTTTGTAAATTTTCAACATTATATAATATATATTATATCCATGATGACTAATAATATTTAGTAATAATATATTCTATGCAAGACCAATTACATCAGCATATTTTATCATTGATTTATCAAAATATTAATCAAATTATACTTGAACAAAAGGAAACAAACTTTGAAAAAATTAATGTTTAATTGAAAAAATTTTCAACAAAAATACTAAAATAAATATATAATAAAATAAATAATATAATATGACTTGAAAAAGTTATTTTGTTAAATTTATATCCACATATTATAGGGCTCGTAGTCTAGTCAGGATTATGACGTGGGACTTCGGATCCCAAGGTCGGGGGTTCAAATCCCCTCGGGCTCGCTTTTAACAAAATATTTTTCAAACTTTTTTTATCAAAATTTCAATATTATTATTAACAATATTATAATATATTTCATATAAATAGGAAAGTTATATAAAATATAAAAATCATACTATTAAAAAAGAACTTTTTTTTTGAGTATATATTAAATAATATAACTTTTTTTAGATAATATTATAACAGGAAATGATAATATGCCATATGATTTTAATTTAAAAATAGAAAACGATCATTTGATTATTGGTGACGTGGATGCTAATGATTTAGCAGAAGAATTCAAAACTCCATTATATGTAATTGATGAAGAAAAAGTTAGAAGTAATTATAATAAATTGTACGGTGCATTCAGTAGCAAATATGAAGACCTTCATATGTGTTATGCAGCAAAAGCAAACACCAGTCTAGCAGTACTGAAAATATTAGAAGATGAAGGAAGTTATATTGATGCAGTTTCACCTGGTGAAATATACACTGCATTACTGGCAGGATTTACACCAGACAGAATATTATTTACAGGAAACAATGTCACTACAGAAGAATTAGAATATGCTCATAAAACAGGAGTTACTTTAAACCTTGATAGTATATCAGCACTCGAAAGATTAAGTACTATTGAAGGAACACAAGGAAAAGAAATATCCATAAGAGTAAACCCAATGGTTGAAGCAGGACACCATGAACACTGCATTACAGGTGGACCAAAAAGTAAATTCGGTATCAGAGAAGATGAAGCAGTAGAAGTTTATCAAAAAGCACTTGACCTTGGATTTAAACCTATAGGTATGCATTCACATATAGGTTCAGAAATATTGGAATCAGAACCGTTCATGCTTGCAGTTGAAACCATGATGGACATAGCAGGAAAAGTACATAATGAATTGGGAATTGAATTTAAATTCCTTGATTTCGGAGGAGGATTCGGAATTCCTTACGAACCTGATGAAGAAGAATTAGATCTTGAAACATTCACAACAGACATCATCAACTTATTCAAATCAAAAGTTGAAGAATACAACATGGAAAGTCCATCATTCTACATAGAACCTGGAAGATTCATGGTAGGTAATGCAGAAGTGTTATTAACACGTGTAAACACCATAAAAGAAAGCTACCGTAAGTTTGCAGGTGTGGACTGTGGATTCGGTACACTTCAAAGACCAACAATGTACGGCTCATACCATCACATCGTTGTTGCAAACAAAATGAACGAAGAAAATGTTGAGGAAATTGACATTGCAGGAAACCTATGTGAAAGCGGAGACCTCTTTGCAAGAGACAGACCAATGCCAAAACTTGAAGAAGGAGACCTTCTTGCAATATTAAATGCAGGAGCATATGCATTAAGTATGGCTTCACAATACAATTCAAGACCAAGACCTGCAGAAGTAATGGTCAACAAAAAACAAGTGGATGTTATAAGAAGAAGAGAAGAATTCAGTGACTTATTTAACGGTCAAAAAATTCCTACAAGGTTATTAAAATGAGTATAGAAATAGAATTTACAAAAATGCATGCACTGGGTAACGATTATATTGTTATCAATGAAACAACAGAAGAAGTTATACCAGAAGAATATAAAAATAAAATTAGTGAAGAAATTTCAACCAGAAGATTTAATGTTGGTGCAGATGGTGTAATATTTGCATGTAAATCAGATAAGGCAGATGTAAGATTCCGTATATTCAACAGTGACGGAAGTGAAGCTGAAATGTGTGGAAATGGTATCAGATGTCTAGCAAAATATGTTTATGACAAAGATATCGTTAAAAAAGAAAGCATGCAAATTGAAACCATGGAAGATGTTAAAGAAGCCCGACTTACAGTTGAAGACAATGAAGTAACCAGTATTGAAATTGATATGGGTAAAGGATATTTTAAACCTGAAGAAATTCCTGCAATAGCTCCTAGTGGAAATACTGAGGAATTCATTGATGAAGACATTGATATTGAAGGCGAAAAAATAAGAATGAGCTCAGTGAGTGTTGGAAATCCTCATGCAGTTTGTTTTACAGAAACAAATATAGATGACATTAACCTTGATTTCTATGGTCCACGTATAGAAACACATGAGGCATTTCCTGAAAAAGTTAATGTTCATTTTGTTAACATTGAAAGTCCTGAGGAAATCAGCATATTAACATGGGAACGTGGAGCAGGATTCACATTTGCATGTGGAACTGGGACAACAAGTTGTGTACTCCTCGGATACAAAATGGGATTACTCAACGAAAAAGTTCACGCACACTTATCAGGTGGTGACCTTGACATAACAATTACAGATCACACCGAATATCTTACAGCAACAATGAAAGGTGCTGCAGTAACAGTATATGAAGCAAAAATGAATGTTGAATTATGATTCAACATCTTAATATTTTTAAAGGACAATAAAAATGAGAAGAATCAGATACATTGATGTAAGTATTGCTTTGGTAAAAAGGATATTTCATCTAAGATTTATGGTTGCAGGTTGGAGTAGAAAAAGCAGGGTAATGGATAAGATTATTAAGAAAACGCTCTTCGAGCATGATGGTACTTATTTTATTCCAAGCAATTCCAGTGTTAAGAACATTTCTTCTCAAACAATTACCATGAATTACGATGTATCAAAACCAGATATGATTGTAATGCCTAGTGACATAATTAAAAGTGTCCTAAACAAGGCAGAAGACATCGTGATAATGAACAAGTGTTTATGCAGAAACTCCACCGAATGTAATGATTATCCAAGAGACCTTGGATGCATATTCTTGGGAAAAACAACCAAAAAAATATCAAGAAAACATTGCAGGGAAGTAACAAGTGCCGAAGCCATTGAACATATAGATAAATGTAATGATGCCGGTCTGATACATATTATGGGCAGAAACAGGATGGACTCTGTATGGATGGGTGTAAGACCCGAAGATGAACTGCTGACAATTTGTAACTGTTGTCCGTGCTGTTGTCTATGGAGAGTTTATCCAAATCTTAGTGACACTATCCAGAACGATTTCTACAAGCTTCCGGGAGTATCCATAGAGCTGGATATAGATGAATGTGTTGGCTGTGGAAAATGTGAAGAAGTTTGCTTTGCCAAATGTATTAGTATTGAAAACTCCAAGGCAAAGATTGATGAGGATGTCTGCATAGGGTGTGGTCAATGCAGTAACAACTGTCCTACAAACGCAATTAAACTCATATACAACAAAGAGAATGTTGAAAGTGTATTTGAAAAAATTGATTCATTGGTAAAAATATAATATTAAAAAAAAAATCAAACGTGTATTGCAAGTGTAAAAAATAGTAAAAAATAATAATAATAATATTTTTTCAAATATTATTCTTCTTCTAAATCATAATTACGGTTAAAGTTCAAATCCCTTGTTTTATAAATTGTTGCCCTTCTTAATTTAAGTAATTCTTTCTTTTTCTTATCAAAATCTTCCATGGATTTGACATTTTCTTTTACATAATCAAGGATTTCATCAACCACAGCATTTTGATGTACCCAGTTACATTCTTTACAGTTCCATATGTTTTTGTCGGTTATCCATTTTCCACCGGTTGATCCGTCTGCACAAGGATAGAACGGACAGTAACAGAAAGTACAGCTTTCTTCATTGTTGTGACATGGGAAATATTCACATTCTGCATTTGGTCCAATCTGAATATCTCCGCTGAAGAATCTTTCATAGAATTCCTCAGTTTGTTCAGGTAGTTTTGCAGACATTTTATATCCACGAGGTGTTATCATTTTACCTTTTTTGACATATGTCATTGAGTTACCGACTATGATGGTTGTGGTCATGTGAATGTCTTCATCTTTTAGTTCCTTGAGCTTGCATATTTTGGTAATTGTATCTGTTCCTTCTGTTTTTACTATACCAACAGGTGTTTCCGGATTTCTGTTTTCCATTAGTATGTCACATGCAGTTTCGAAAGGTATTGTTCTGGTTTTACTTTTTGGATTGTAAAATGCTATTACAAGATCTGCTATTGCTGCGTGTTTTATTTTTCTTTGAATTTCTTCAAGTGGAGTTAAGAGGTCACTTAAACTTATTATTGCAAGGTCATGTAATGGTGCACCGAGTGCTGCTGCTGAATAAGTTGCTGCAGTTACCCCAGGTATTACTTCAAATTCCAAATCACTGTACTTGTCAATAATCTGGAAGTATACGTTTGCCATACCATAGATTCCAGGGTCTCCTGAACTTATGATTGCGACCTTTTTTCCTTCTTTTTCCATTTCAATTGCAAGTTCCACTCTTTCCATTTCATCTCCCATACCTCTTCTAAGAACTTCTTTACCTTCAAGTAAATCCTCAATGTGTTCAAGATAAGGATGGTATGCTATAATTACGTCAGCTTCCTTGATTTTATCTGCTGCCAATAGAGTCATGTGTTCTCTTTTTGAACCTATTCCTATTAAACTAATCATTTTATTTATTCCCCTAAATAATAATAAAATTTATAATAACACTCAATAAAATTTTAATTTAAAAAATGCAAATTGTTTAGTATTATTCTCTTTGAATTATAATGTATTTTTTATTGTATTTATATATTGATTTTAAAAATATGAAAAAAAAGTAAATTAAATTTTAAAATAAAAAAAAAAGTGATTGGTGGGTAAAATTATGCTCTTGATTTTTGTTGATTACTTGAATTGTTGACAGCTTTCTGGTTGTCTGTCGTATTGTTTTTAGCATAATTCATCAGACTTTCAATGGATTGATTTGAATTTGTATTATTGTTTTGATTATATAATACAATTCTTTCCTTAAGTGTAATTGATGTAGTATTAACAGTTACTCTTCCAGTTGAATATACTTCACCTACTGCAGTAGCGGTAATACTGTAAGTTTGTTCAGGTAATATCTGTATGTATCCACCAGATGTAGTCTGAGTGTCTTTTGTTGCTAAAGCCGTGATTGTTATCGTTTGATTTCCAGTATCATCTTTGGATATTTTAGCAGATACCGAATCCAGGTTAACACTTAAGTTAGTTAAATTGTTTAGAACCAATGCCACACTTTCATCATTGGTTATGTTCAGTGTATCTTGATCATTCAACTTTTTCTCACCTGTAACTGAAGAAACCAAATCTGATCCTTCATCTAATTGTACGGATACTAAGTCCAGAGGATTTACAGGTTCGGATGAGATAAGTGTGTAAGATGCAAATAATCCTATTTCAAAAAATAGAATGATACCAACTATAAATAATAATATTTTGAATATTCTTGACATAATTTCACCCTCCAATTTATCCTATTTTTCACAAAAAATATATCCTATATATTTTTAAGTAGATTATAATATATACATATTTTTAAAGCATATCAAAATTATAATATAATATATAACAAAAAAATAGAAAGTTGATTTTCATGTCTAGTGAAATTATTAAAAAATTCCAAGAGGTTAATTTGTTATTAAATAACAATGCATATGCTGAAATCAAGGCAAATAATGACACTGATTATTTGATAAATGAATTGATAGAATACATTGAACAAAATAACAATGATCAATATATCATAACTACCAAAACAATAAGAGAATACCAGAAACATGAAAGACAACGTATACATGAATCGATTATAGAAAACCCCAAGACAAGAGAAATACGTAAAAACCAGGAAACACCATACGAAATTACAATGGACATAACAAACAAGTCATATACTGATGGGGATATAAAGGATTTGAACAAATACTTCAACAACAGGTTTGAAAAACTTAAAAAAATAATTCAGGAAAACCCTGAATTCAACAGGGTTGAAGATTTGAAAAACACAAAAACCAACATTGACAATCTTCATGTGATAGGAATTGTAAACAGCATAAACAACACAAAAAACGGACATAAAATCATAGAAATAGAAGATCCAACAGGAACTGGTAGTGTTATAGTACTTAAGGATAATGAGGATTTACTTGAAAGCAGTCAAACAATTGTAAAGGATGAAGTCATTGGAGTCACCGGAAGTACAAATGGAAACCTGATTCGTGCAGATGAAATAGCACATCCAAGTATTCAAAGAAGAATTGTTGACAAGAAAATGGACTTCTCCGCAGTATTCATATCTGATGTGCACATAGGAAGTAAACAGTTTGATGAAGAAGCATTCAATAAGTTCATCAAATGGTTAAATGGAAATTATGGTTCAGAGGAACAACAGGATCTGGCAAATGATGTTAAGTATCTGATTATTGGTGGAGACCTTGTTGATGGTATAGGAGTTTATCCTAACCAGGAAAAGGAATTGAAAATCAAGGACATATATGATCAGTATGATGAAGCTGCCAGACTTCTGGGTGACGTTACAGACATTCCTATAATTATATCTCCGGGAAACCATGATGCAACAAGACTTGCAGAACCACAACCTGCATTAACAGAAAAATACGCAAAGGAACTGTGTCATCAGAAAAATGTTGAAATGGTAAGTAACCCTTCAATGATAAAATTGGACAACATTAACGTACAGGTTTACCATGGAAGAAGTTTTGACGACATTGTAATGGCCTTGAACGGATATACTCATGCAGACACTGACAAGATAATGAAACTGTTACTGGAAAAAAGACATCTGGCTCCTATATACGGTGAAAGAACACCACTTGCAAGTGAATTTGAAGATTATATGGTGATGGATGAAGTTCCGGACATATTACACACAGGTCACGTTCACATAAATTCCCACGTAAAATATAAGGGAATACATATGCTAAATTCAGGAACATTCCAAAGACAGACTGAATTCCAGAAGATATATAATATCGTGCCGACATATGGTCAGGTTCCTGTAATAAAAAGAGGAACAATGCAACTTTTAGATTTTACAAATGATTAGGAATGATAAAATGGATAATAATATTGTTGAAAAAATAGTGAAAACAGCCCATCATATTTATGACAAGGACATGATACTTGGAAAGGCAGGAAATATAAGTATCCTTGATGAAAACAATAAGTTTATGTATATTACTGCTTCAGGTACGGATTTTAAAAGTTTAAGTCATGAAGACATATTGAAAGTTAACCTTGATGATTTAAGTTACGTATCTCATGGTGATAGGGTACCATCTATGGAAACTAATTTACACGTTAATGTGTATAAAAAAAGATCGGATGTAAAAAGTGTTGTTCATGTACATTCACCATATGCCACTGCATTTGCATTCAGCAATAGAAGATTACGTCAGCTTGAAGGATTTGGTGAAATTACAGGAGAATACATAACTGAAGTTGATTATTATCCGCCAGGAAGTAAAAAGTTAGCACAGCATGCAAGTGATGCCTTAAAAAACGAGGATAAAGTCTTGTTGAAAGACCATGGGGTTATTACTGTTGGTGAAAATATTGATGAAGCTACACTTCTATGTGAATATGTAGAAGGTATAGCTAAAACTCAATATATTACACATGTTCTTAATCTTTAACTGCTTCTAATTCACTTAAGATGTTCCATATTAAAATTCTTGCATGAATTGGAATGTTAGGGTCGTTACTAATATCATCCAATATGGATATTACAGTGCTTGCCTTAATTGTTGGTTCATCATCTTCTTTTGCTAGAAGAACTGTTGAATCTTCAGCAGCTTTTCTTATATTTCTTGGTACACTATTATCATTAATTATTTGTGATAAAATTTCAGTACAATTTGCAAATATTTGCTCATTATTCATTATGTCAGACATGGTAATACACTCCCTTTTTTTATAAATTAACTGTTACCGAGTAATTATTATAAAATAAATATTAATTTTTTATTTTTAGTTATAAATAGTATTATTATATTTATGTAAATCATAATATAAAAAATAGATGTTTTTTAGAAATATTAGTGAATAGAAAAAATATTAAAAAATAATTTAATGAAAATAAAAAAAAGACATAGATTTCTAGTGTAAAATTAGTCTTTCAAAGAAACTGCAATAGTTACACCATCATATGCTGTCTTCTTGAAAATCAGATGGGAATCATTCCCATTAGCAATCAATGCAGTCGGTTCACAAACACCTTTAACACCAAACTGTTTCATTACAAAATCTGATTTTGAACATTCCTCATTTTGATAGGACTTGATTGAATCCATAGAAATAATTTTAATTTCCTTATTTAACCTGTTGACATTTTCTATAATGCCCCTTTCATTCTTCTTAACATCAGCAGTTGCAAAATAATCTATCCTTGCAGGTGGAATTTCCAGAATCAGACAAGCCTGTGTAATCGCATTTTCAACTTTTTCAACGGCAATGTCTCTTCTTGCACCAATTCCCATAACCATCATTTTAGGCTTTAATATTACTTCATGATCATCAACTACTGCCTTGATAAAATCAATAGTATCATCAAAATGGATTGAATATGATTTTTCGACCTCACTATCAATGATATATGAAAAAGAGGAAGGTAAAAACAAATTAACAGGTTGATTATTTATTAGAGCTCTGTTAATGTATTTTATGTTTCGTGGATTTTCAAGAGAACAATAATATCTCTTAGCAATTGAATCTATACCTACTTTGTTATTGACATCAGTTGATGTTGTTATGACTGGTGTCGAATTGAGAATACCTGAAATTTTCATGGTTAAATCATTGGCACCACCGAAATGTCCGCTTAACAAACTTATTACAAAGTTTGCATTATCATCTATAAGAAGAACTGCAGGATCGGATAACTTAGAGTTTACGTGAGGTGCTATTGATCTTATCATAATGCCTGAGGCCATTATACCTATAATACAATCATATTCGTTAAAAATATCATTGACTGTTTGTATAACATTTTTATGATATTGTGAAACATTCAATATTAAAGGATTATCCTTCAAATTTTCATATAATTTATCAGATATTTCTTTTCCCTGATTTGTTACGGATAATATAGCGATATTCATTTTCAAAACCTTTGTTTAAAACATTAAAATCATGACAACAAAATAAATTATTAAAATTGTTAATATGAATAACAGTGATGTTACCTTAGTTATGTTTATTGCCTGAGATATTTTTTCCTTGTTTAATTCGTCAGTTCCATATCCTAATTCATAGACACCCTCTTTTGTTAGGATAATATTTAATGCACCTGCTGCAGCAGCCATTGGATAACCACTGTTTGGACTTGGTGTTTTTAATGCAAATTTTTTCATTACATCATAGGACTGTTTGTAATCATATCTTAGTAAGAAGGATGCTAAGACAACATAGTAACCTGTTATTCTAGCTGGAATGTAATTTAAGACATCATCAAGTTTAGCTGGATAACAACCTATGTTTATAAGTTCCTTTGTTTTATAGCCAAGCATTGCATCCATAGTGTTGGATACTCTGTATATAACTGCAACAATAATTCCAACAATAATTCCAAAGAACATTGAGAA
>OCVV012885171.1_pt1 | contig 22307 bp, 16 predicted proteins | sample 1539721 | NCBI WGS metagenome assembly OCVV01 (sample SAMN02144230, study PRJEB22623) | gut metagenome | biome: sheep rumen | host: Ovis aries | place: New Zealand
AACGAGTTGTACACAACGATTTTATATATAAAAGGTCATCATCCTTTTTGGATGCTGCGCCAGACCTTTCCATTCTGGGTTCCACCGCAGATTGACTATCGCATGAAGAATAACGCAGGTTTCTTTAACTCTAATCATAAAGCGTACAGCGATTTTGCAGACTTAATGGTAAAATGTGCCAAAGCAATTGACATTTTAGGCAGTTGGCAAGAGAATGAATATTATATGAATAAATATCTGTCATGTAAGAGTGTTCATATTGATGCTCTGGTTCCTTTCTTCGCCAATAAACCCTGGACAAGCTATTTAGAACATAAAAAGGTTCTCGTGATACATCCATTCAAAAACACTATTATTTCACAATATAAAAATAGAGATTATCTTTTTGAGAATAAAAATATCCTGCCGGAATTTTCACAGTTAACAGTATATAAATCTGTACAATCTCTCGGTGGTGGGCAAGATGCCACAGAATACAAGTCGTGGTTTGATGCTTTGGAGCACATGGAGAAAGATATTGATTGTATAGACTATGACGTAGCTCTCATCGGATGCGGTGCATATGGTATGCCATTGGCCGCACATTGTAAATCACGTGGAAAACAAGCTATTCATCTTGGTGGTGCATTACAACTTTTGTTTGGTATAAAGGGAAAACGTTGGGAGACCGAATATTATTATCTTGACAAATATCCTCCTTTGATGAAAAACCCTTATTGGGTATACCCCGACGAGACTGAGCAACCACAGAATTTCTCTAATGTGGAAAATGGCTGCTATTGGTAATCTTAATAATTGATCCAACTTGAAAAAGTGGATTTTGCATAAAGTGATTGCACTTTTTGCAAAGATTGCAAAACTGTTCGTCAAGAACCCACCACCGATGATATAACTTGCAAAACACGAATAACATTACAAATAACTCAACAAGTATATGGTAACAAGACTTTACAACGCACGCATACTCACAATGGCGGAAGGTCAAGACATCTTCTGCGGTGAGATACATATAGAAGATTCACGCATTACCTACGTGGGACAAGAAAACACAAGCAACATTCCCTTCGACCAAGAGATTGACTGTCAGGGAAATCTGCTGATGCCAGGATTTAAGAATGCACATACGCACAGCGGCATGAGTATGCTGCGCTCGCTGGCCGATGACAAGCCACTTGATGCTTGGCTCAATGAGGATATCTTCCCCGTAGAGGCAAAGTTTACGGGTGAAGACATATACTGGATGTCGCAACTTTCAGTACTGGAATACCTTACGAGTGGCATCACTGCCTGCTTCGATATGTATATGGAACAGGAAGACGTAGCGCGCGCCATGGATGATATGGGATTCCGATGCGTGCAGACGGGAGGAGTGAATGATTTCTCAAAGGACGTATGCAGTATAGACTATCTGTATAACAAGTATAACGTGCCTGACTCGTTGCAGTCATATCAACTGGGTTTTCATGCGGAGTACACCACCAATATTGACAATCTGAAGAAGATAGCGTCGGTAGTGCAGAAGAACAAGGCTCCGCTTTACCTTCATGCTTGCGAGACAGAGGCAGAGGTAAAAGGATGCGTGGAGCGTTACGGCAAGACGCCGTTAGCTTTTCTTGAAACGCTGGGTATGTTTGATTATGGTGGCGGCATATACCACGGTGTATGGATGAGCGAGGATGACTTCTGCGTCATGCAGCGTCATGGTATGTATGTGGTAACCAACCCTGGCAGCAACATGAAACTGGCTTCGGGCATAGCACCAATAAGCGAATATCTGAAACGTGGCATCACAGTGGCGATAGGCACTGACGGTCCAGCGTCAAACAACTGTCTGGACTTCTTCCGCGAGATGTTCCTCGTTACTGGTCTTGCGAAGATACGCGAGCACGATGCCAGTGCCATTGATGCCCGCGAGGTGCTGAAAATGGCTACGGTAAATGGTGCAAAGGCCATGCACCTTGACGACTGCGATGTGCTTGCCTATGGCAAGAAGGCAGACATCATCATGCTCGATCTCATGCAGCCAAACATGCAGCCGCTTAACAACATAGAGAAGAACATAATATATTCCGGCAGCAAACAAAACGTAAAGATGACCATGGTCAACGGTCGCATACTGTATCAGAACGGTAAGTTCACTTGCGGAGTAAGCGTACAGGATATATACAAGAAAGTGGAGGAAATAAAACATCGGATAATAAAATAATGTACAAATTTCTTTACAAAGCGAGCCAGTGGCTCTCTACCTACACATCGTGGTTTATCATAGCGATAGCCGTGGCAACTTATTTCATGCCACAGCTATTCACGTGGGTACACGGCACCACACAATCTGCAATACTGGGTTTTATCATGCTGACCATGGGACTGACGCTCACCATGCAAGATATGCGCGTCCTGGCAGCACGTCCGTGGGACATTCTCATCGGCACCTGCGCACAGTTCACGCTCATGCCACTGATAGCATGGACCCTGACCGTAGGCGTAGGCTATATTGGTATCACGGTGCCTAAGCCTATCATCGTGGGTATAATACTCGTAGGTTGTTGTCCTGGCGGAGTATCGAGCAACATTATGTCTTACCTCTGCCGCGGCGACGTGGCTTATTCCGTAGGTATGACCACTGTTTCCACGCTGCTTGCACCCGTTGTCACACCGCTGCTCGTATTGTGGCTGGCAGGCGAGCAAGTTGAGGTAAATGCCATGGGCATGTTTCTCAACATACTGATTGTCACGCTACTGCCAGTAAGCATTGGTTTCCTTGCCAACCTATTTTTCGGCAAGCGTGAGGGCTTCAAGAAAGCACAGGCAGTGATGCCGGCTTTCAGTGTGCTTGGCTTAGCATGCATCGTAGGCGGTGTGATAGCTGCCGTACATGACAAACTGCTTGCAGAGGGCGTGGTCTTCTTCCTTATGGTGTTCACAGTAGTGCTACTTCATAATTCTTTGGGCTACTTAACCGGATACAGCGTAGGCAAAATGTTCGGTTTCTCAAAGGCAAAGAATCGTACTATCTCAATTGAAGTAGGCATGCAGAACGCAGGACTTGCCACGGTGCTCGCCTCAACATTCTTCATCGTGACCTGCCCACTTGCAGTGATACCGGCGGCAGTGAGCTGTGCCTGGCACTCTATTTCAGGCACGATACTCGCCACATGGTTCCGCAACCGCGACGATAAACAGTCTGCCCAAAAACTGGAAAACGACACATAAAAACATTCACCACCCACCTTTCATCAGACTGCCTTCAAATCATGAGTGTGACCACTCACTGAGATGAAGGCGTTTTTTTTATGCCTCAACATCCATAGGGCAAACTCACTGATTAACAGACCGATACACTTCGTATCACAATCAGATAGCTTTTACATTGTAATCAGATAGCTTTTACACTGTAATAATTATGCTTTTACGATGTAATCAGATAGCGATTACGATACTATAAAACACTGATTATACAGCAGAAAACACCTTTTTGTCAGATTAGCGAACAAAATTTGTAAAAAAATTTTGTATTTTACAGTTTATTTCTTATCTTTGCAAAAAAATAACCATAATATGCAACATAACATGAAAAACATAGTCCTTATTGCATTCATTATAATCATGAGCGCACTAAAATCAAGCGCTCAGCGCATCATATATCAAGAAAATGAGGACGGCATGACGCTGTCGAGTATCACCATAAAAGGCGACAAGAACAAAATGGAGTGGCTCTTGAAAGCCGATGGCTCGCAATATCCGTGGGTAACTAACCTGTATGAATGGGGACGCACATACTATGATGCCGACGGCTACGTCAAGGTAAGCGTGGAACGCCACATGGACGGTGACGACCTCGTAGAGACATACATCTTTGAAAATCCCACCGCCAAAGACGTATCACTGAAAAACGTGGGCATCTATACGCCACTCAACGACAACTATCCCGATGCTGCCACCTGCATGACGCAGCGTTGCAATGCCCACATCTGGGCAGGAGGAACGGCAGCCTACATCAATGCCGTAAGGATGAACGGCCAAGGTCCGCATTTGGGACTGATGGTAACAGAGGGTGAAATCACCGACTACGAGGTATGGGAGCACGCCTACAGCAAGGGAATGTCAAACTTCCGCGGCGTACTTGCACTCTGTCCGCCCGATACGGTGCTTGAAAGCGGCAAAGAATACCGTCTTACGTGGCGCATATTCTCACACAACGGCGACTTCGACCAGCAGGTATATGACCGTGGTGGCATGCTTGTCAACAGTCTGAAATTCGTCTATGAGGTAGGCGAGACGGCTCAAGTGGGATTCAAGAAAGGCAAGGAAACAAAGATAATAAACAAGTTGATAGACCGCGAGGGCGAGATAAAGGTGGAATATGAGGGAGCATATGCCCTACTCTACGGTATCAACAACGAGAAGCAACTGTTGCAAAAGAGAGCTAACTTCATCGTTGACCATCAGCAACTGAATAACCCTGACGACGTGCGCGATGGAGCTTTCATGATTTACGACAACGAGGGCGACAGCATAGTGACTGATGATAAGAAGCGAAGCGACCTCAGCGAAGGGCGCGAGCGACTTGCCATGGGTATCTTTCTGGCGGAATATTGCCGCAGAAACCATGACATGAAGATACAGGATGCGCTGGTGAAATATGCCAAGTTCGTACGCACCAAGCTACAGGATGCAGACTATAAGACATTCTCCAACGCTCGCGATGAAGGCAGACACCGTGGCTATAACTACGCATGGGTTGCTGATTTCTACTTCCGTATGTCGCTGCTGACGGGCGAGAAACAGTATGCTCTCGACGGATATAACACGATAAATGCACTGCTGCGCAACTTCGGATATTCGTTCTATTGCATCGATTACCCCGTAACCATCGGCTTGGAAGCACTGAAAAAAGCCGGCCTCAACGATGAGCGCGAACATCTTTTGCTGCAATACTCACGCATTGCTGACAACTTCATAAAGAATGACCTGTCATTCCCTAAGTTCGAGGTAAACTACGAGCAAAGCATTGTAGCTCCAGCCGTGCAGATGCTCTGCGAAATGTATCTCGCCACCAAAGAAGGAAAATACCTACACTGCGCAGAAATCATGATGCCTGCGCTCAATGCCTTTTCCTGGCATCAGCCCAGTTATCGACAGCATGAGATGGCAATACGCCACTGGGACGGCTATTGGTTTGGCAAAAATCGTCAGTGGGGCGACACCTATCCCCACTCCTGGGACGGCATTACCGCTGCAGCCTTCCATTATTTCGCCCAAGCCGTGAAGAAAGCAAGGTCAAAAGAGCCTTCAAAGTATCAGCAGAGAGCAAACAGAATAGTGCGCAACTGCCTATCGCTCTTCTCGGAAGATGGTCGCGCGACATGTGCCTACGTTCTGCCCAGACGCGTTAACGGCAAAGCATCGCGCGGAGCAGATCCCTATGCCAACGACCAAGATTGGGCTTTGGTATATTACTATACCATATTTGAAAGATAATATTAACATTCTAAGTTAAAATTCATTATAAGGAGGACAGACTATGACAGCACGTATTTTTATCACATCCATATTCGCTCTTATGAGTATGGCAGTCAATGCGCAAAGCAACTATAGCGTATATAAAGGAAAGATAGACAAGTACAACATCACCATGTATCTGAGCAGAGAAAACTACGAATGGCAAGGATACTACGTCTATGATGACCGCCCGAATAAAAAGTTTACACTGAAATGCGTAAGTGATGAGCCTGACCCACGCGGATATAACAACGTGGTTCTCAAAGAATACTCGCCCAAGGGCAACAACACCGGCACGTTCAAGGGGAAAATAGAAGGGCGTGGCGACGGCTTCTATGGCACGTTTACCAACAGTCAAGGGCAATCCATGCGCTTCGAACTGTTGCAACAGTATGAGTAGAGTGAAAGGAGAAAAGGAGATATTGAAACACAGAAAGATTAAGATTTATTCAAGATGACACAAATACAAGACAAGGAATATGGCGGTGAGCGCCCGCTATATGCAATTCATGACACACGACTTGAGCGCATAACCATACACCCTGGCGAATCGTCAATTAAAGAAACGAAGAATATTGAGGCTATTGACTGCCGCTTTGAGGGTAAGTATGTGTTTTGGGAAACGTATGGTTTAAAAATCAACAACTGCTACTTTGCTGACACAGCACGCTCCTCTCTGTGGTATTCTGCCGACTGTCGCATGACGCGATGCAAGGTCGATGCACCTAAAATGTTCCGTCGTATGAAGGGTATCTACGTTGAAGACACCAACTTCAGCGATGGACAGGAGATGTTATGGGACTGCGATGACGTGACACTGCGCAATGTAAAGATAGAGAACTGCGACTATCTCTTCATGCACACCGACAATGTAAGGATAGAAAACTACCGTCAGGACGGCAACTATTCCTTCCAATACTCAAAGAATGTAGAGATACACAATGCCGTAATCAACTCAAAGGACGCATTCTGGGAGGCAGAGAACGTAACACTCGTTGATTGCGAGGTCAACGGAGAATACCTCGGTTGGTATGCCAAGAACATGCGTCTGGTGCGTTGTCACCTTACGGGTGAGCAACTATTGTGTTACGTTGACGGACTAACATTAGAAGACTGTACCTTCGGTGAAGATGCCAACCTGATGTTTGAATACTCCACCGTTAACGGTAATATCAAGGGCAATGTGACGAGCATAAAGAATCCCACCAGCGGCACGCTGACCGTTGAGGGAAACATCGGTGAGCTGATATGGGACGAGAACCAGAAGCAGCCGGCAGATGCGAAGATAATTCATAATGCATAATTCCTAATTTTGTGTATGGCTTACGACTTCGACAAAACAGTAAACCGCCGCGGCACCAACTGCTATAAGTATGATGAGATGCCTAATGACGACACTATAGCTCTGTGGGTGGCCGACATGGACTTTGAGACTGCGCCCTGCGTGCAGCAAGCTTTGCGTCAGCGTATGGAGCACGGTTGTTTCGGTTACACGCTGGTGCCTGACAGTTTCTACCAAGCCACGATTGACTGGTTCGCACACAGGCACGGTTGGCATGGTATTGAGCGCGAGTGGATGCTCTACACCAGCGGTGTGGTGCCGGCCATATCGGCAATAATAAAGGCCGTAACGGAACCAGGCGACAAGGTATTGGTGCAGACACCCGCCTACAACTGTTTCTACTCTTCAATAAAGAATAATGGTTGCGAGGTAGTAGAAGAACCATTGATAAACTGGGACTACAGTTCAAGCGACGGCATCACGACGACCTATCACGAAAGTTTCTATCAGATTAACCTCAATTATTTCGAACACCTCTGTGCGCAGCCCGACGTAAAGGTTTTCCTGCTTTGCAATCCCCATAATCCCACGGGGCGCGTATGGTCGGAATACGAACTACGCGAAATGGGCGAGATTTGTAAGCGTCATGGAGTCTTCGTCATTGCCGACGAGATACACTGTGAGTTTGTCAACCACAAATTGATGCGTAACCCGATACATGGAAACGGCATGGATGAACTATATCCGAAGTATCATCCTTTCATGGCAGTAAGCGATGCACCATGTGCCGTATGCGTATCGCCAAGCAAAGCGTTTAACATTGCAGGTCTGCAGATTGCCAACATTATAATAAAGGACGACTCGGTGCACCGCCGTGTCAACCGTGCCATCAACATCAACGAGGTGTGTGATGTCAACCCTTTCGGCGTTATAGCCCTGCAAGCTGCCTACACCGAAGAAGGCGAGGCATGGCTCAACGAACTCAACGACTACATCTACGGCAACTATCAGTTTGCCAAGGTCTATATAGAAGAGCACTTGCCACAGTGGAAGGTTACGACGCTTGAAGGCACTTATCTGATGTGGGTATGCGTAGATGAAGATGCCGACGCACTATGTCAACGTCTGTTGCAGGAGGCTAACGTATATGTAAATTCTGGTACGATGTACGACCACAGTCCTGCCGGACGTCACTACATACGCATCAACCTCGCCACTCAGCGCGCAAGACTTGAGGAAGGTCTCAGAAGAATAAAAGAACTGAAGAAATAAAGGAAGACACAATACTTTGCAACAGATATTAACTCATCAATTAAACAGCGATTACACAGTGTGTAATCGCTGTTTAATTGATGAGTTACTCTACAACCACTTTTCTGCCATTTACTATATAGAGCCCGCGAGGCAGTTTGTCAAGAGACGTTACATTAAGCGGCATACCGCTGATATTGTATATGCCCTTCGAAGTATCAATATCAACAGACTCGCTGGCTTCTATGCCATCAATGCCGTCAGCAGCCGTATAAACCACTCCACCAAGTCCACGCACAAACCCTGCGTAGGTGTGCTTACGGTAATTATTCAAATCCCATATGCCTACAGGCTCGCCCTTGCGCCATCCGCCTCCTTCCGGAGCATCGTTAGGACACCACTGGCAGATGCCCCACTGCTGCTTCGCAGGAACAAGACGCAGGAACTCCTTGATTATCCATTCGTAATAGTTTGCCATATTCTTGTGCTGCGTCTCTGTCATGTTAGCTGTATGTACAGTATTGCCGTTGGCATCCACATAACCCATATCCAATTCGCTTACGCGCACATACTTACCCGTTTTTGCCATCAGTTTAAACATATTGGTGATAGCATTTTTCTTGCTATTCTGAATACCGGTATTCTCATAATAAGATATGTGCATCTGCGTACCGATACCATCAATCTTTGTTACTCCATCTGCCTCCCACTTCTTTATCCAGTTGATGAGCGACTTGAGTTTTTTGTTGCCGTCCCAGTCTGATTCGAGGTTATAGTCGTTGATGAAGAGTACGATATCCTCTGGTCCATACTTACGTGCCAGACGACATGCCTGACGCACATATTCCAGTGCCCCCAAATAGTCCTGCCAGTAGAAGGCATCGCCGCCTACGTCCCATGTAGCATCGGGGTTGCCAGTTGGATTATTCCCCTGCAGCACGTAGTTGCCAGAACCGTCATCACCACCGCCTGATATTGCTTCGTTGACAAGATCCCAAGCCTTCACCTTTCCGCCACAGGCGTTCATTATACCCTTTATCCACTTGTTCATAGCATATACAAGCGTATCATGACGTTCCTGCTGTGTCAGTGGGACAGTAGTTGGCACATATACGTAGGTTAGGCCGTCAACAATCGTCGGAGCAGTGACACTTCCGCCGTACTCTTTTACTTTGAACGTACTGACGTCCGTACCTTCAAAGTTGCCATTCTTTATCTTCTCCACTCCATTTATCTTCAAACTTACATTGTCGAAGTAATAATTGTTTTCCTCTGCAAGTTCGCTAAGGTTGAAGGCTATGCTCTTACCCGATTTTGCAAACTTACCACTGACAGTTATGGTCTTCCATTCCGTGGTGAAGTAGATATCGCCCAAGGCATTACCATCGACGAAACTGCTCGGAGCGTTGTGTATCTGTGTAGATACGCGCGCTTTCTTGTCTGCACGCACATCAGCCTTAAATACATAGTTAGCACCTGAATAAAACGTTCCTGGTACCAGCCACATCTGATTGTCCCATGCTGTGCTTTGCTTCGCTGTAGCATGTACTTTCATGCAACGACGCTCCTCGTTGATAGTCTTGCCTTTCTTCTTTTCCTCAAATTTTATCGATTTGATATATATATCGCCTGTGTAGTTAGGTACGTGTAGCAGTATGAAACTGCTTTCCATCGTAGGTTTGATGGTTAGTTCCACATCTCGCCACTCAGTAGTGAACGACGCTTTGATGTTTGCACCGCCACTCCAGTTACCGAGGGTACCATTCACGCTGCCCGTCTTCGAGCCTTTTATGGTTATGGTCATCTTGTAGCTTTTTCCTTTCTGCAGCAAGATATTAGACATGGCATCAAACTGCACTTCCCATGAATATGCCTTGTTGGTCGTAACCTTTAGGCCGTTGGTAGCATCGAAACTGATGGAGTAATTATATTTTGATTGATCTGAGGTCCATCCTACGCTCTGGCTAACTCGAAAATCCTTGCTGGCAACCGTTAGCCATAGGTCAACATCACCATCGGTCAGTTCTGGTGCAGGCTTGTCGGCAAGCAGTTTCAGCAGCCAACTCTTCTGTTGTTGTGAATGCCATGCGAGCGTGTGGCCATATACGTTGAGTCCTGCGCTGGTCGCAGTATTTACATAGTTTCTCACCGTAGTGAAGTTCATGTTACCATTGGCATCAACACAACTTGCCATCTTCATGGCATTGCCTGCCACTGTTTCGGTAAAGTTTTTGTTAATCAATTTCCTGAACGTAGAATTGTTTAGATAATCATTGACCGTCGTACCTATACCGAGTTTGAAATTCGGGTACTTTGAATAGTCAATGTAGTCTTTGATAGCATGATACTCATCCAAGTAGCGATAAGCGGAATTGTTAGGTTTGCCCACTTCAAATTTCTCTTGCGCCATCACTGGTCTCAGCAGGCAGGAAGCAAGTAGCAATACGTATATCTTTTTCATCGTATGTATTTTATTGAACATTATTCTTTTTTTTTTGCAATGCAAATTTACCTCAAATAGATGTTATACCCAAAGAATACTGTTGCACATCCATTTTAAAAACGTTTCATCTTACATGAATGCATAGAACTGAAAACATCTAATAGGAGAAATAGAACAATCAGAGCATCATATGTTGCACGAATAATAAGCTATTATGTATTGCAGAGTCTAAAAAAAAGATTTTTATAACACACAACAAAAAATTGCTTTTGTTGTGTATATAAAAAAAAAATCGTAACTTTGCACCTTATAAAATAAAACTCTATCACGATGAAATCATTGAAAGAACTTACGCGACCGAATATATGGTCGCTCGCACCATATAGCAGTGCACGCAACGAATACAACGGACACGTGGCTCACGTGTTTCTCGATGCTAACGAGAACCCATACAATGCGCCATACAACCGTTATCCCGACCCTCTGCAGCAAGAGGTAAAGGAGCGTCTGGCAAAGATTAAAGGCGTGGCTGCCGACAATATTTTCCTGGGCAATGGCTCTGATGAAGCAATCGACCTAATATATCGATGCTTCTGCGAACCGCAGAAAGACAACGTGGTAGCTATATGCCCTACATACGGTATGTATGAGGTGTGTGCCGACATCAATAACGTGGAGTACCGACGTGTGATGCTCGACGAACAGTATCAAGTAACTGCCGACAAGTTGCTTGCCGCTACCGATGACCACACCAAAGCTATATGGATATGCTCGCCAAACAATCCTACGGGCAACAACATAATGCGCGAGGAAATCATAAAAGTAATAGAGCAATACGATGGTTTGGTAATAGTAGATGAAGCATACATCGACTTCTCAAGTGAGCCTACCATACTGCGCCAGCTTACACAACACCCTAACCTCATAGTACTCCACACTATGAGCAAGGCATGGGGCTCTGCGGCAATTCGCTTGGGTATGGCATTTGCTCAGAAAGACATCATTGACATATTCAACAAGGTGAAATACCCTTACAATGTCAACCTGCTGACGCAAGAGCAAGCATTGAAACGCCTTAATGACACAGTAAGCGTGGAGCGCTGGGTGAATATGCTGTTGCAGGAACGTGGCAAACTGATGCAGTCCTTCTCAGAGTTACCTATATGCAAGCAAGTATATCCCACTGATGCAAACTTCTTCCTTGCGAAGATGACTAATGCACAGAATATTTACGACTACCTCGTAGAAAAAGGTATCATCGTGCGCAACCGCACACGCATAACACTTTGTCAGGACTGTCTGCGCGTGACGATAGGCACGAAAGAAGAAAATAGCGAGTTACTCGGCGCACTGCGCATGTTTAAATAATACATAAATGCACAGTTCATGATTCACACCAAAATGATAATTATGGATTATCAATCATGAATTGAATTGCGCACCACCCGCCATCAGTCTCACGAGCCACTTCACTCATACCGAGCGAAGTGGCTTTTTCTGTCAACATATCAGCATCAACTACGTAGAAGCCACTCAGAATTAGCGTAGCATTATGTGACATCACGCTGTGGAAAGCTTCCATATCAGCCATCAGAATGTTGCGGTTGATATTAGCCACAACCACATCAAATATTCCCTCAACATGCGACAGAATACCTGCATTGCCTTGTAGCACTTCTATGCGGTCAGCAACGCCGTTGAGTTCTGCATTATGCAAAGCATTATCCGCACTCCATTCATCAATATCATATGCCACAGCCTCTGCTGCTCCACACTTTATGGCGGTAATAGCCAAGATACCAGTGCCACAACCGCAGTCAAGCACGCGCCGACCATTGAGAGGTTGCTCAAGCAACATAGATATAATCATGCGTGTGGTCTCATGCGTACCAGTGCCAAAAGCGTTACTGGCATGAATACCAATGCGTATCGGAGCACTGAACTGATTGGCATCCTCAGTGTGACGCGCATCATATATAGTCACCATATTACGCACGTTGATAGGCTCGAACCCCTCTTCCTCCCATGCAGCATTCCAATCTTGATCAGGGATATCCTCTGTCTTATAATCTATCTTTACGCCATCAACGGGAAAGCGTTTCAACATATCTTTCAACAATATCTCATGATACTCCGCCTGCTGTACGTAGGCATCCAAACCATAATTCTTATCCTCGAAACTCTCATAACCCAATTCGCCACACTCGTCTGCAAGCAATTCACGACATACCTGCATGAGTTCTGTCTCATTCATCACATCATTAACAAGTGCCGATGCACCCTTACAAATGATATGAAAACGTGTAAGAAAATATCTCATCCGATAATACTAAATGTTAATTTTAATGCAAAGTTAAAAAAAAATAGGGAAAAACCTCACTTATGTTAGGGTTTTTCCGTATATTTGCAAAAAAATTAAACGTAATTTTGCAATCAGGAAGATAGATAGCATGTTTTTCTACTGTTTTTTATTATTTAATCAAGAGATTGCAAACCGAAAAGAAAGGGACAAGACTATGAAGAATAAACTTTTCACACTCATGGCAATGTTGTTATTTGTTGCTCAGGCTTCATGGGCACAAGACGACATGTACTTCACCCCGAAGAAGAAGGCGAAGTCACAGACCGCCATCACCTCCGAGGTCGTTGATGCCGATGCGCCAAGCAGATATCGCGTGCGTGCTGACGAAGGCACCACCGACGACTATGCCGACTACGGCGGTGACCGCGATGTTGACGAATACAACCGCCGTGGCAAAGAGTCTGCTCAGCCACAGTCAATGTATGAAGACATCAGCATACCTGATTCTGTTACAATCTCTCGCGAAGAGTATGAGGACTACAAATATAGTCGTGACATGCAGCGTTTCGACGGTTACAGCGGTCTTACCGTAGTTGTCAACGACCCATGGTATTACGACCCATGGTATTCTCCATATTACGGTTCTTATTATTGGGGAACAAGTTGGTACTATCCATGGTACTCTTCTTACACTTGGTATGATCCATGGTACCGCCGCCCATACTGGGGATGGGGATATAGCTGGAACTATGGCGGATGGCGTACTCACTACGCATGGCATCGCCCATACTACGGCTATCACCATTGGGGAGGAGGCTATGTCAAAACACGTGGTGGAATCATCAACGGACACAGGGCAACAAGTCGTGGAGGATATGCCGGCAACTATGGTTCATCACGTGGTGTACGTGGAAGCAGAACTGGCGTAAGAGGCAACTCTACAACAGCCCGTGGCAATTCATTCGGAGGCCGCAACTCTGTATCTTCAAGTACAACTCGCAGCAACAGCACTACGAACAATGGCACATCAAACGGCACACGTCGTTCGGGCATAACTCCTCGCAGTAGCAGTTATGGCAACAGCGGCAGCTATTCTGGCCACAACAGTTCCTCATCTACTCGCAGCAGCAGCTATGGCAACAGCGGCAGCTACAGTGGAGGAACGAGAAGCAGCAGCTATGGCAACAGCGGCAGCTACAGTGGAGGAACGAGAAGCAGTGGCGGAGGTTTTAGCAGTGGCGGAGGCTCACGCGGCGGAGGCGGCAGTTTCTCTGGCGGCGGTGGTGGTTCACGCGGACGCAGATGATGCCTTGCCCCCTCACAAGTTTTGAGTTACAGGCTTCTGTCTGCTCATACCGAACATAAATAATGAAATTAGAAACTAAATACAAGACATATATGAATAAGATAATGACAATGGCACTGAGCCTGATGGCAACAGGTGTCATGGCACAAGAGACATACGAAGGAGCTGCCATTGCAACAGAAGACCTCAACGGTACTGCAAAATATGTTGGTATGGGCGGAGCCATGGAAGCGTTGGGCGCAGACATCTCCACCATCAGCAGCAACCCTGCTGGTATTGGTTTGTTCCGTCGTTCGTGGGCGGGGATATCTGCTGGTTTTACAGCACAGGCAAGCGACTTTGACGGACTGAAAAACATTGCAACTCTTGACGGCAAGAACAAGACGAATGTAGATCTTAACCAGGTAGGCTTCGTGTGGACAAATAAGTCAGGACGAGACTCTTACATAAACCTTGCCTTCAACTTTAGCAAAAGTCGCAACTTCAACCAGATAATGCAGGCCGTCAATTCATTCCCTGTGAACAATTATGGTTCTTCCGCAAGCAAAGTCAATTCAATGAAAGCCTATAGCGGTTCTCCATCACGCACTCTGCAGGATGAAATAATCGAGAGCATAATAAGCGACCGTCTCGGAGGTTCCACCGAAGACCCTGTATTCAGTTCTGCCGATATGTATAGCGCACAATACGACAACGAGGGCTACATAGGGAACTATGACTTCAACATCAGCGGCAACATACACGACAAGATTTACCTTGGTCTCACCTTTGGTGTAAAGGACGTACATTATTACAGCCGCAACTATTACGAAGAAAACCTCATAAATGTCAGTTATTTAGACCGTGGCTATCTCGGTTTTACAGATGATCGTCGTGTGAAAGGCACAGGGTTCGACATAAAGGTTGGTGCGATATTCCGCCCGATAGACGACTCTCCTTTCCGCTTTGGCCTTTACATAAACACCCCTACATGGTATGAACTTACGTGCACCAGCGATATGAGTGCAGCCGCAGAACTTCAAGACCTGAACCTCAACGACAACGAGAATTTTAACGGAAGCTGGTTCTCCTACAATTATTGCCTGCACACTCCATGGCGTTTCGGCTTGTCATTGGGCCATACCTTCGGCACTAAAGTAGCCGTGGGAGCAACCTACGAATATGCAGACTACAGTGCAATAAAGAGTCGCGTTGTTGAAGGTACTTACATCAACTACTACGGAAATGAAACTCTTGAGACAAGCAAGGACTATCAGATGGATCGTAACACCGACCAGGCGCTGAAAGGTGTGAGCCTGCTCAAGTTGGGTATGGAGATTAAGCCTGTGCCTGAGGTAGCCATACGCTTAGGTTATAACTACCAAAGTGCCATCTACAACAAAGAAGGTTACAAGTCACTGGAAATCAACACTGACATCAACTACGGCAGCGTCGGAGCATACTATGCCACCTACGACTACGTAAATTGGGAGGCAACCAACCGCATCACATTCGGTCTCGGTTTCGACCTTGGTAAGCAGTGGGGACTCGACTTATCCTATCAGTATGCTACGCAGAAAGGAACATACTATCCTTTCGTAGGTGGTAAAGTTACGTATGACTACACTGACACAGAAAATGAAACTACCACGTACGAAGATTACAACGTAAGCACAGGCACTAAGGTTCACAACAACCGCCACCAATTCAACGCTACACTGAGCTACAGGTTCTGACAATACAAGAGGACAGGACGGAAACAATACATCAAGATGATTAAAGTCATAGTGTTTTTGAGATAAAATACTCAGAATTACTATGACTTTTTTCGTTTTCAATACCAAAAAGCAAACACTTTTCTTGGCAATCTACAGAAAAAAACGTACCTTTGCAGTACTCTAATCAAAAATGAAAGCAAAAACTAATTGCTGGTAGAATAGAATACTAAAGATGCTTAACAAACATATAGGAAAGTACGTAATGCGCTCATTCTTTTCCCTACTAATGCTTACAATGGCTACAACCGTAGTGGGAAGAACTAAAAACGACACACCGCAGGAGACCACCCTACCTCACCATGAGCAAGCGCCCATGATCTTGAGGTATGACACTCCTGCCACATACTTTGAGGAATCACTGCCCATCGGCAATGGAAAACTCGGAGCGTTGGTATATGGCGGCACTGATGACAACGTCATATACCTTAACGACATTACGCTGTGGACTGGCAAGCCCACCGACAACAGCATTGATGCCGATGCCCACAAATGGATTCCAGAAATACGCAAAGCCCTCTTCAATGAGGACTATGCCCTCGCCGACTCGCTGCAACTGCACGTGCAAGGACCCAACTCACAGCATTTCCAGCCGCTCGGCACGCTTCACATAACAGACCTCACACAGGGAAAGGTGACCGACTACAAGCGTTCACTCGATCTTGACTGTGCCATTGCAAAGGACTCTTACAAACGCAACGGCAAATCCATTGAGAGGGAATATTTCGCATCCAACCCCGACAAGGTGATTGCCATACGCCTCTGTGGCGACGTAAACGTCAGGATTATGCTCACGGCTCAAGTGCCACATGAGGTCAATGCCGCAACCAACAGACTTACCATGACCGGCTATGCTACAGGAAATCCGCAGGAAAGCATACATTTCCACACTATCCTCAACGTAAATACCGATGGTATGGTGGAGGCATCAGACTCATCGCTTACAATAAGAAATGCCAAGGAAGCCACGGTTTACATTGTAAACGAAACGAGTTTCAATGGGTTTGACAAACATCCAGTCACCCAAGGGGCACCATACAAGGAAAATGCCACACATGACCTTGAACACTTACTCCGCCACGACTATGCCTCACTGCGTAATGCCCACGTGGCAGACTATAAGAGAATATATGACCGTGTTAAGCTGCGCCTATCGTCATCAGCATCAAAAACCGCCTATAGTGGAACCACAGAGGCTCTGCTGAAAAGTTACACCGACGAGGGAGGACAGTCACGCTATCTTGAGGAACTATACTTCCAGTATGGTCGCTACCTACTCATCTCATGCTCACGCACAAGCGGTGTGCCTGCCAACCTGCAGGGACTGTGGACGCCACACCTATGGTCGCCATGGCGAGGCAACTACACCGTCAACATAAACCTTGAGGAAAACTACTGGCCTGCGTTCACCACAAACATGGCAGAGATGGCTGCTCCGCTCGATGGTTTCGTCAGTGCGCTGGCTTCCAACGGCACGCATACGGCACGCAACTACTACGGTATCAACAGAGGATGGTGCTCAAGCCATAACAGTGATATATGGGCAATGACAAATCCCGTAGGCGAGAAGCGCGAAAGTCCGGAATGGTCAAATTGGAATATGGGTGGGGCCTGGCTCGTAAACGCCCTGTGGGAGAGATACCTGTTTACGCAAGACAAAAACTATCTGCGCTCCACGGCATATCCTTTGATGAAAGGCGCTGCGCAGTTCTGCATGGACTGGCTCATTGAGAACCCCAAGCAGCCTGGCGAACTGATAACGGCTCCGAGCACATCGCCAGAGAATGAATACAAGACCTTCAGCGGCTACCACGGCACCACCTGCTATGGTGGCACGGCTGATCTTGCCATCATACGCGAACTGTTTACCAATACCGTTGCTGCCGGCAAGATACTCGATGAGGACAACGCTGATATAGAGCGATGCCTTGCAAGGCTTCATCCCTATACCGTGGGTCACATGGGCGACCTTAACGAATGGTACTACGACTGGGATGATTGGGATTTCCACCATCGTCATCAAAGTCATCTCATCGGTCTGTACCCTGGCAGTCACCTGAAAGACCTCAAACTGCAGCAAGCCGCCGAACAATCGCTGATTATCAAGGGAGATGAGACTACAGGATGGAGCACTGGCTGGCGCATCAACCTGTGGGCAAGACTGCATAAAGGCGAGCAGGCCTACCACATATACCAGAAACTTCTGACATACGTCTCGCCCGATAATTACCGAGGAGAAGACCGCCGACGCAGTGGAGGCACCTACCCCAACCTGATGGATGCTCACCCACCCTTCCAGATTGACGGCAACTTCGGCGGTACGGCTGGTGTTTGCGAGATGCTACTGCAGTCAGAATACGACAACGGAAGGTCACTGATTACGCTGTTGCCGGCTCTGCCACTGGTTTGGAAAGACGGTGAGGTCAGCGGACTTTGTGCGCGCGGCGGCTTCGAGGTCGATATGCAATGGCATGAGGGAAAAGTAACGAAAGCCGTAATCAGAAATCGCAGCAACAGCGAAAAGCGCACCGCCACGGTGTATATAAACGGTAAGATAAAGACGGTAAGAGTAAAGCCCGGCGGCATGGTGAAGTTCTAGACTTAACATTACATTAAACTGCAAGAACTACAAAACAACATAAAATGGAATACATAGTATCAGCGCGCAAGTATCGTCCTATGACGTTTGACAGCGTTGTCGGTCAGTCTTCGCTGACCACCACGCTGAAGAATGCCGTATCATCAGGCAAACTTGCCCACGCATATCTGTTTTGCGGACCGCGCGGTGTAGGCAAAACCACCTGCGCCCGTATCTTCGCAAAGGTAATAAACTGTCTCACCCCCACGCAAACGGGTGATGCCTGTGGCGAGTGTGAGAGCTGCAAGGCATTTGACGAGGGGCGCTCAATGAATATCTTTGAGCTTGATGCAGCCTCCAACAATGGTGTGGAGCACATCAAAGCCCTGATGGATCAGACGCGCATACCTCCACAGTCAGGAAAGTATAAGGTGTTTATCATCGACGAGGTACACATGCTCTCAACTGCAGCATTCAATGCTTTCCTCAAGACCTTGGAGGAACCGCCAGCCCACGTCATATTTATCCTTGCCACTACGGAGAAACACAAGATACTGCCCACCATCATATCGCGTTGTCAGATTTACGACTTCGAGCGTATGACCGTACAGGGCATCATCGGACACTTGAAGAACGTGGCAGAGAAGGAGGGAATACAGTATGAGGAGCAGGCACTCAACGTGATTGCAGAGAAAGCTGACGGCGGCATGCGCGACGCTCTCTCTATCTTCGACCAGGCTGCTTCCTTCTGTCAGGGCAACATCACTTACGAGAAGGTGCTTGAGGACTTGAACGTGCTCGACGCCGACAATTATTTCAACATCGTAGCCCTTGCGCTTGAAAACAAGGTCAGCGACATCATGTTGCTCTTTAACAACGTGCTCTCACGCGGTTTCGATGCCGGAAAATTCATCAACGGTCTGGCCTCACACATGAGAAACTTACTGATGGCTGTTGACCCACAGACGACGCAGCTCATTGAGACCAGTGAGGCTCAGCGTAACAAATATACTGAGCAGGCAGCCAGGTGTAAGCCTCAGTTCCTATACCAAGCACTGAAAATTCTCAACCAGTGCGACGTAAACTACCGTCAGTCAAGCAACAAGAGGTTGCTCTGTGAGCTTGCCCTTATACAAGTGGCACAGATAACGCAGCCCGACGACAGCAGTGCCGGTGCGGGGCGTAGGCCCTGCGAACGACTAAAAACCCTGTTTAAGAAAGCGATGAAGGAGGTGCAGTCATCAGTGGCTTCACAGGTGGCACAGACTGCAACCACCTCCTCCACAGGCAGCGTTGCTGCCACAACCGGAGTGAAATCATATCAGGCTGCGCCTGCATCAGCAGGCATGGCAAGCGAAAAGACACCATCGTCAGTTAAGGCTGTGCCGAAGCTGAGGATGGGAAACATAGGCGTTTCGTTCTCGCGCATCATGAATGGCGACAAGAAGGAAGCAGACAAAAAGGAAGAAGAAGAACTGAAACCGACAACAGATGAGTATGAGCAGTTCGACGATGACGATCTCAGACGCGAATGGCTGTCAATGTGTAAACGTATGATGCAGAATATAGAATATACTGCCATTGCCATGCGAATGCAGAACATACAGCTGCACATAGATGGTTTCCCACACGTCAAAGCCATCGTGGAAAACAAGTTACTGTTGGACGACTTGACTCCGCTGATGCCACGCATAGTGGTGACAATGGCCACTTATCTGCACAATGGTAAAATTGACATCTCACTTGAACTCGGAAAACCAGTGGAAATAATAAAACGACTGACGCCACGCGAGTTTATACAACGTCTTCTGAAAGAAGATTCTGACTTTGCAGCTTTCAAGGAAGCACTGATGCTTGAACTGGAATAGTCCCTTACTACGCAACCTTCTATTTCTCAAGGCAATACGCTTCACTACATAAAAGCTATGCGATTACAACGCAAAAGCTATCTGATTACCTCGTAATCAGGTAGCTTTTACCATGTAATATGTACCTGATTACAGTGTAATTTGGGTGCTTTTACATGATGAGAGAATTGTAACAGTGGAGTCACATATCTAAAAGTCGTCTTTTAAAAAACTTGCAATGCTTTTTCTCCTAATTTATTGTAATTCGCGAATTACATCTTCGGCTATATATGCATCACTAAATGTATAGATTTGTGTTGAAGGATCATGCATTAACTTGCATGTTCTTGAAGTGTAAAATAAATCCAAGGCACGTTCCGACGTTATGTTGAGTCTGTCAGAGAGCAACGTCACTATCCTGCCTATTTTATTCCACATTAGTAAGTCGCTTAGCATGTCAATTTATATTATAGGATTCAACATATTCCAAACATTCAGATATTGCTTCTTGGGTTGTGATGCAAATCTGGTTGTTTGGTTGGTGCTTTGAGAGTTCACGAAGAGCAACGTCCAATGTCATCATGTTTGCCATGTAAGCTTCTACGGTGTCTATTACACGGTCGTTTGCTACACCGCCTTCGATGATGTCATATCGTTTTACGTGTTTACTACCTAATCTGTTGGCGATAATAAACTGCAACCATTCATTATCGTAATGTTCAAAATGATGGTAGAGAAAATTATTTTTAGCTTTGCTGATGTCAAAGTCATATACGTTTACAATGCCAGGTTTTTCCCTGATTTGTTGCATACGCATAGCCCATGATTCAGCTTGTTCTTTAATGTCTGTAGTGTAAAATCCTTGCCCAAAATCTAATTGCAGCCTACCTACTGCTATCATAGGGTGTTCTACTACGTTTGTTCCTCCGTGATATACTCTCATTTTATTATTTTTTTAGTTTATCTTCCCTGACTTTCAATGCTTCAAGTATGTCATCGGTAACTGTTTCGCGACTTTGTGTGTGCAGGGTGTCATAGCATGGGTAGATTAAAGTTTCAAATAAATCCACACGTTTCATTCTGCTGTACATTTCTGTAGCAGATACTTGGCATTTCCTTGCTGCTGCTTCTATGCACGAAGATGCGAAAATGTTACGCAGTTGTTTTTCTGAGGGGTATTCATATCCGTTATCGGACATCAACCCATGCATGTTGGTGTTGTTCATATTATTCACGGTATGTATTTCGAGTACAAATTTACATAAAATATTTGAATAAAACGCACATAAACGAAAAAAACGCGTCTTGTCAACCAAAAACTGACAAGGCGCGATTTTTTATGAGTATTGTGCTTTCGGGTAACGTATTTATTCAGTCTGACGTTTCCTTATGCTTTCCAATACTCTCCACTTACTTACGAGTTCTTCTCAATCCACTTGCGAGCATTTACGAATGCCTCGTGCCATGGAGTAACCTGATCGGTCAGACGACGCTCCTCTGGATAGTAACCGCACTGCCATGGGAACTGGGTACGTTCTGGGTGTGGCATGATGGCGAGGTGACGTCCGTCCTTGCTAGCCAGTGCAGCCACGTTGTATGCAGAACCATTAGGGTTGGCTGGATACTCCGTGTGGTTGTATTTGGCAACCACGTTGTATTCACCCTCTGCCAGTGGCAGGTTGAACTTGCCTTCTCCGTGTGCCACCCAGCAACCTATCTTCTCGCCTGAGAGAGAACCGAACATTACTGAGTCGTTCTGAGGTATCTGCAGGGTTACGAAGGTTGACTCGAACTTATGTGAGTCGTTGTGAAGCATCTGAGCGTAGTCACGGGCATCGCTTACGGCGTGGTCATTGTTAAGTAATCCGAGCTCTACCATGAGCTGGCAGCCGTTGCAGACACCAAGTGAAAGGGTGTCCTTACGAGCATAGAACTTATCAAGTGCCTCCTTTGCCTTAGGGTTGTAGAGGAATGCACCTGCCCATCCCTTAGCAGAACCGAGCACGTCAGAGTTAGAGAAGCCACCACAGAATGCTACGAGG